>Ga0255753_1004903_pt1 | contig 13045 bp, 13 predicted proteins | sample 041ome_10_FD_179953 | JGI IMG/M metagenome (GOLD analysis project Ga0255753, IMG submission 179953) | Coastal salt marsh microbial communities from the Groves Creek Marsh, Skidaway Island, Georgia - 041412US metaG (version 2) | ecosystem: Environmental > Aquatic > Marine > Intertidal zone > Salt...
GGTGGCTGCCCATGGCGATTACGCCTGCACCGCGGCCATGGCCTTGGCGCGGCAGCTCAAGCAACCGCCGCGGGTGCTGGCCGAGCGACTGCGTGAGGCGCTGTTGGCCCAAACCGATTTGCAGCCTTGGGTGCACGACATTGCCATTGCCGGGCCTGGGTTTCTTAACCTTACGCTCACCCATGCGGCGCGCCAGCAAGTGGTGCGCGAGGTGTTGCAGCAAGGGGTAGGCTTTGGGCAAAGGCCCGATCAGGGGCAGCGGGTGGTGGTTGAATTTGTGTCGGCCAACCCCACCGGCCCGCTGCACGTGGGGCACGGCCGGCAAGCCGCACTTGGTGACGCCATGTGCAACCTGCTGCAAAGCCAGGGGTGGCAGGTGTGGCGTGAGTTTTATTACAACGACGCCGGGGTACAAATTCAGCAACTGGCGTTGTCGGTGCAGGCGCGCGCGCGCGGTTTGGCCCCGGGGCACGCCGAATGGCCCGAGGGCGCCTACAACGGCGAGTACATTGCCGATATCGCGCAGGCGTTTTTGGCGCAACACACGGTGCAAGCCGACGACCGCAGCGAAACCGCCAGCGGCGACGGCAACGACCTCGACAGCATTCGGCGTTTTGCCGTGGCCTACCTGCGCCACGAGCAAGACCTTGATTTGCGCGCTTTTGGCGTGGCCTTCAACCGTTACTACCTCGAATCCAGCCTGTATGCCGACGGTTTGGTTGAGCAAACGGTAAGCAAGCTACAACAAGCTGGACATACCTACGAAAGCGAGGGCGCGCTGTGGCTGCGCAGCACCGATTTTGGTGACGACAAAGACCGCGTGATGCGTAAGTCGGACGGCCAGTACACCTACTTCGTGCCGGATGTTGCCTACCACCTCACCAAGTGGCGGCGGGGGTTTACGCAGGCGATCAACATTCAAGGCAGCGACCACCATGGCACCGTGGCGCGGGTGCGCGCGGGCTTGCAGGCGGCCGACGAGGGCGTGACCAAAGACTATCCCAGCTACGTGTTGCACACCATGGTGCGGGTGGTGCGCGGTGGCGAAGAAGTCAAGATCTCCAAGCGCGCCGGCAGCTACGTGACGCTTCGAGACCTCATTGGCTGGACCAGCGCCGACGCGGTTCGGTTTTTTTTGCTCTCGCGCAAACCCGACACCGAATACGTGTTTGACATCGACTTGGCATTGGCGCAAAACAACGACAACCCGGTTTTTTATGTGCAGTACGCGCACGCGCGCATCCAGTCGGTGTTAACCCAGTGGCAAAGCCAGTTCCAAGGCGATCGATCACGGCTGGCAACGGTTGATTTGCAGCCGTTGGACACCGCGCCGGCGCAGGCCCTGATGCGCGCGCTTGAAGCTTACCCAGATACGCTGGCTTTGGCGGCGCGTGATTTGGCGCCGCATGACATCACGTTTTATGTGCGCGACTTGGCGGCGGCTTACCACCGCTATTACGATGCTGAGCGGGTGTTGGTGCCTGAGCCCGCCATCCGCGATGCACGCGTGGCATTGGTGGCCGCGGTGGCGCAGGTCTTGGCCAACGCGTTAACTATTTTGGGCGTCAGCGCGCCGCAATCGATGTAGTGAAAACATGAGCACATCCAGGTCTCAAACACACCGCACCCGCCAACACGGCGGCACCTTGTTGGGCTTAACCTTGGGCCTGTTGTTGGGGCTGTCGGTGGCGTTGGCGGTGGCGGTTTATGTCACCCGGTCTGAGCTGCCTTTTGTTGATCGTGGGTTAACCGGCGACGCCACCGAGCAGGCCAGTGGTCAAGCCACCAGCGATTGGAACCCCAACGCCAGCGTGGTGCAGAATGTGCCGCCCGCCGGCCAACCCGAGGCCAGTGCGGCGCCACCGTCTGCGGCGCCTGCGGCTGACGCTTTGGTTGCGCCGGCGGTGGGCTCCGACCCATTGGGTGATTTGGCCAAACAAAAGCTCGCCACAGCCAGTGCCCCTGTGGTCACTTTGCCGCCAACCAACGCGGTGGGCGCTGGTTTGTCTGAACAAGCCCCGGCGGTGCGGGGTGAGCGCCCCGCCAATGTGGTGTTTTTTGTGCAGATTGGCGCGTTTGCCGTGGCAGACGACGCCGAGGCCCAACGCGCGCGGGTTGCCATGATGGGCATTGATGCGCGCGTGAGCACCACGTTGAGCAACGAGCGTACGTTGTATCGTGTGCGCAGCGGCCCGTATCGCACGCGTACCGACGCCGACGCGGTGCGTAATCAGCTCGAGCAACAGCGTATCGAGGGTGCGGTGGTGTCAGTGGCCGTGGTGCGCTGACGCGCCCGGCGAACCGGTCAAGGAGTCAAACATGCAAACCATTCAATTGAACCGAAGAACCTGGCTTCAGGCCGCTGCGGCTGGCTGCGCCTGGCCCATGGCGCAGGCTTGGGCCCAGCCTTTTCAAGAAGGCAGCGATTACGTTAAGTTGTCGCAGGCCGTGGCGCCCTCGGTGGAACCCGGGCAGGTGTTGGTGTTGGAGTTTTTTGCCTACACCTGCATCCATTGCTATCGATTGGAGGCGGCCTTAACGCGTTGGGCCAAGCAGCAACCCTCCTCGGTGATGGTGCAGCGTGTGCCGGTGCAGTTTGCGCCGGCCATGCTTGGCTTGCAAAAGTTGTACTACACCCTTGAGGGCATGGATGCCCTGGACACCCTGCACCCCAGGGTGTTTGTGGCCATACACGAGCAACGCCAGCGCTTGCTCAGCGACGCCGCCATCAAACGCTGGGTGCAAGCGCAAGGCGTGGACATGACACGCTTCAACGACTTGTACGATTCATTTGGTGTGGCCGGTAAGGCCACGCGCGCGGTGCAATTGACCAACAGTTATCAGGTGGAAGGCACGCCGGCGCTGGGCGTGGGCGGACGCTATTTGGTCCCGGGTCAAGGCGAACGCACCCTACAAATCGCCAACCAGTTGATCACGCAATTGCGCGGCGTGTAAGCCGGGGCGGGCGGCGTATAGAATCGGCAGCAAAATTCGTGCCCAACCTGTCATCATGTCTTTAACCGCCCGTCAACTGCTGTTGTTTCTTGCCGCGCTCGGTTGGGTGTTTGGCGGCGGGTCGGTGGCGTGGGCGGCCAAGGACGACGGCCAGCAGCCCATGCAGGTGGAGGCCGATAAATTACGGTACGAAGAACAAGACCGCGTCAGCCACTTCACCGGGCGGGTGGTGATCACCAAAGGCAGCATCGTGATACGCGCCGACCAAGTTCGGGTGCGCGACAACGACAAGGGCGAGCAAGTTGGGGTGGCCACCGGATCCACTCAGCAACAAGCGTTTTTCAAGCAGGTGCGCCAAGCCGACGATGCTGCAAATGCGGCAACCGATGAGGTTATTGAAGGTCAAGCCGACCGCATTGAATACCGCTCGGCCACCGACCAAATGATATTAACCGGCAAGGCCACGCTGCGCCGTATCCGCGCCGGTGCGCCCAGCGATGAAGCCAAAGGGCCGTTGATTGTGTACGACGGCAAAACCAGCACCTTTCAAGTGCAAAGCGTCAAGGGTGGCGCGCAAGACCGCGTCAGGGCCACACTGACACCGCGCGATCAATCCTCGGAGCCGGCCCGTTGATGGCTGATCAAACGCCCGTTGCGGGCGTGGGGCTAAGTGCCCGTCATTTGCGTAAGAGTTATACCGGGCGTCGGGTGGTGCGCGACGTGTCATTGGATGTCACCGAGGGTCAAGTGGTGGGCCTGTTGGGCCCCAATGGTGCGGGCAAAACCACGTCGTTTTACATGCTGGTGGGCTTGGTGCGTTGCGACGGTGGCGCCATCAATCTCGATGGCGCCGCGGTCCACAGTCAGCCCATGCACGTGCGGGCGCGCATGGGTTTGGGCTACTTGCCGCAAGAAGCGTCGATTTTTCGCAAGCTCAATGTGCAAGAGAACATTCGTGCGATTCTTGAGCTGCAAACCGACCCACGCGGTCAGCCGTTGCCCGGCCACGTGATTGCCCACCGTTTGGAGGAGTTGCTCGAGGAGTTGCGCATCACGCACTTGCGCGACGCCGCCGCCACCGCGCTCTCCGGCGGCGAGCGCCGTCGCGTTGAAATCGCGCGCACGTTGGCGTCGGCGCCGCGCTTTATTTTGCTGGACGAACCCTTTGCTGGCATCGATCCCATTGCGGTGATCGAAATTCAGCGCATCATTGAATACCTTAAAGGCCGCGGCATTGGCGTATTGATCACCGACCACAACGTGCGCGAAACCCTGGGCATCTGCGACCGCGCCTACATCATCAGCGACGGCGCTGTGCTGGCCGAGGGCAGCCCGGCCGACATCGTTGACAACGCCGAAGTGCGCCGGGTGTACTTGGGCGAACACTTTCGCATGTAAGCGCACGGGTAAGGCACATGAAACAAGGCCTGGCGCTTCGTGTCTCGCAGCAGCTGGCGCTGACGCCACAGCTGCAGCAGTCGATACGTCTGTTGCAGTTGTCCACGCTGGAGTTGTCACAAGAAATCGAGCGCTTGCTCGATGAAAACCCGTTTCTAGAGCGCGACGACGAAGAGGCCTTGCGTGAAGCCTTTGGCGTGGCGCAAGACGACACGCCCGTCAGCCAGGGCGACCAGCTCAGTGAATGGGCCGAGGTGCAAGACAAGATCCCAACCGAGTCGGCTGAGGCGGTGGTGCCAACCGAAGCCGAAAGCCCCAACGCCGAGCAAGCCGAGGAGACCCCTTGGGACGGTGACGGCACGGTGGAGATTGCCCCTGACGACACCGAGTGGGGCGTGGAGGCCGCGCCACGGCAAAGCGGCGAAGACACCGCCAGCGCCACCGACTTGGCTGCCGAGGCTGTGTCTTTGGCCGAGCACCTGCACCAGCAAGCGCGCGGTTTGCGGCTGCCGCCAGAGACCGCAGCCGCGCTGTACGCCCTGATCGAGTCCCTCAACGACGACGGCTATCTCGAGGACGACATCGACGCGTTGGCGCGCGCCTGGGCCGACGACGACATCGAGGCCGAGCAGCGCTTTGCCCAAAGCCTGCAAGACGCCCTGGAAGAGTTGCATGATATGGAGCCGTTGGGGGTGGGGGCACGCAGTTTGGCCGAATGTCTGCAACTCCAGGTGCAGGCCTTGCCCAGCAACCCTGCAACCCAAGCGGCATGGCGTTTGTTGCAAGAGCCCATGGAACTGCTGGCCAAGCGCGACGTGAAACGCTTGGCGCGTGCGGTTGAGCTGCCCGACGAATTGGTGCGCCAAGCCTTGACGGTTGTGGTTCGACTCGAGCCCAAGCCCGGGCGGCGCTTTGCCCAAACCGACCGTTTGGTGGTGGTGCCCGATGTGTTGGTGGTGCGCGAGGGTGACGACTTTAAAGTGTCACTGAACCCCCAGGTGATGCCGCGCTTGCGCGTGCACGACGTCTATGCCTCGGCCATGAAGGGACACAAAGCGCAAGCCGAGGGCCTGAGCCAGCATTTGCAAGAGGCCAGGTGGTTTATTAAAAACCTGCAACAGCGCTTTGACACCATCTTACGCGTCAGCGCCACGATTGTGCAGCGCCAGCACGGGTTTTTTCAGCACGGCGAATTGGCCATGCGTCCCATGGTGCTGCGCGAGGTCGCGGAGCAACTGGAGCTGCATGAGTCCACCATCAGCCGGGTGACCAGCGGCAAGTACATGGCCACGCCGCAAGGCACCTATGAATTGAAGTTTTTCTTTGGCTCAGGCTTGGGCACCGAAAGCGGGCACAGCGCCTCCAGCACCGCGGTGCGGGCATTGATTCGGCAGTTCATTGCGGCTGAATCGGCGCAGCGACCGTTGTCTGACAATCAATTGTCGGCCATGCTCAAAGAACAAGGCATTGACTGCGCCAGGCGCACCGTTGCCAAGTACCGTGAGGCCATGCGCATTGCACCGGCCAACTTACGTAAGGCGATTTAACCTCTATGTGGCCCTTATTTGTAACCTGCCCTTTTGGGGTGGAGGCGTTGCTTGCCAACGAGTTGCGTCCTATGTCTGACCAACCGGTTGAGGAGGCACGCGGCGGGGTTCGTTGGCGTGGTGATTGGTCGGTGGTGGCGGGCGCCAACTTGTACAGTCGCTTGGCGCAACGTGTGTTGCTGCAAGTGGCGCACGCGCCGTACCGCAGCGAGCAAGAGATTTACGACGCGGCGCATGCGGTGCCTTGGGAAGAGTGGTTCGCTGTGGGCCAAACCTTTAGGGTTGACGTCACCGCGCACCGCAGCCCAGTCAAGAGCCTGAATTTTGTCGGGTTGCGCGTCAAAGACGGTGTGGCCGATCGCTTTCGCCAGCGTTTGGGTCAGCGCCCCAGCGTGGATACTCGCGCGCCGGCGGTGCGTATCGCCGTGCACCTAGAGGCCACCCATGCCACCCTGTACCTAGACACCTCAGGCGAGCCACTGTTTAAGCGAGGGTGGCGGCAAAGCACCGGCGACGCGCCGTTAAAAGAAACATTGGCCGCGGCCATGATTGCCGCCAGTGGCTGGGACCCTGGCGGTGAGGCGCCGCTGTACGACCCATGCTGTGGCAGCGGCACCATTGCCATTGAGGCGGCCGCCATGCGCCTGGACTTGGCGCCAGGGCGACAAAGGCGTTTTGCGTTCGAGGTGCTTAAGCCCCACGATCGCCGGCTGTGGCAGTCGTTGTGCGCGCAAGCGCAAGACGCCGCCAGTGACCGCGCCAAACGCGTGGCAGAGGTTTCGGTGTTTGGCAGCGATGTCTCGCATCGTATGGCCGATTTTGCGCAAGCCAACGCGCGCCGCGCCGGGGTGTCGCAGGTGTTGTTGGTGCGTGCCGGCGACGCCTTGCAGCGCATGCCGCCGAGCCAGCAGCCCGGTGTGTTGTTGCTTAACCCGCCTTACGGCACGCGTGTGCAAACCGCGGGGGTGGCCGGTAGCACCGCGGTGGCACCGGAATTTTTTCCAGAGCTCGGGCGTCACTGGAAAAATCACTACGCTGGTTGGACCGCTTGGGTGTTAAGCCCTGACCGCGGTTTGCCCGGACAGTTGCGCATGCGAGAGAGCCGGCGCATGCCGCTGTTCAACGGCGACATCGAGTGCCGACTGTGGCGCTTCGACCTCAGCGCGTGGCGGGCTGCAGACGCTGCAGCAAGCCCTGCAGTGCCAAGCTAGCGGTTGCTTGACGCACCAAGGCGCGGTCGCCCGGCAGTTGCACCCGCTCGGCGCTGCATACGCCGTCCACCGACCAGCCCAGCCAAACGGTGCCCACCGGTTTGTCGGGGCTGCCGCCGGATGGGCCAGCCACACCGGTCACGGCCACACTGGCCGCTACCCCGGCACGCTGCGCGGCGCCCTTGGCCATGGCCAACACCACCGCTTGACTGACTGCACCGTGCGCCGCCAAAGTGGCTTCGGGCACCCCCAGCAGCTCGTGCTTGGCGGCGTTGCTGTAGGTTACCCAGCCGCGGTCAAACCACTCGCTGGAGCCCGCCATGTGGGTGCACAAGGCGGCAATCAGGCCGCCCGTGCAGCTCTCGGCGCACGCCATCAGTGCGCTGCGCGCGCGCAACGCGTGCGCCAGTGCGCTGAGCGTTTGTAAATCGGTGGCCAAGGGTTGCAGCATGGCGTTACCACCAAGGCGCCAAGTCGCTGGCACGCAACCACGCCAGCACCAGCAGCGTCAGACCGGCGGCAACCAAGTCGTCGAGCATGATGCCCATGCCGCCGCGCCAGCCCAAGCCCTTAAAGTGTGTATCGGCCCAGCGAACCGGCCCCCACTTGACGGCATCAAACAGTCGAAACAGACCAAAAGCGGCCAATTGCTCCGAAAACGGTGCCGGTGACAGCAGCCACAAGATCAGCCAAAACGCCACCACCTCGTCGCACACGATGTGGCTTGAATCGGTCACCTGCAAGTGCTGGCTGGTCAGCGTGGCCGCCCACCACCCCAGTGCCATTGAGATACCGAGAAAAATCACCCACCCAGAGTCCCCCAAGGCCCGATCGAGCAACAAAAAAGTGGCCCATGCCCAAAGCGTACCCGCTGTGCCAGGTGCGATACGGCCCAGACCCGCACCGAAACCAAAGGCAATGGCACGCGCCGGATGCGCTCCAGCGAAACGCCACGTTGGGCGGGTCGGCGCTGCGGCGCCTGGGGCTGCTTGCTCATTCATGGCGTTGCGAAATGGTTGAAGCCACAGGGTACCTCAGTCAACGGCTGCCCTTGGTGGTCCAGCCATTGCACCTTGGGTGCCGCGGTAATCGTGCCAATGCGCGTCAGTGACAGCGTCAGCGTTTGCTCAAGCCGCTGCAGCCGATCCCGCTCGGTCGCCGGCGCGGTAAACAGCAACTCGTAGTCGTCGCCGCCGGCCAGCTGCATGGCGCGTCGGCGCGCCACAGGGAGCCCGGCAAGGGCGGTATGCCCAGGCAGTGCGTCCACCCAAACCGTGGCGCCCACTTGGCTGGCCCGTGTGAGATGCAACAAATCGCTGCTCAGGCCGTCGCTGACATCCATGGCCGCACTGGCCAAGCCCCTGAGCGCCAAGCCCAGCGCCACGCGTGGCGTTGGGGTGTGGTGCGCGGCCTGCGCGCGGGCGAGCAAATTGGGGCACAGCGTGGGCGCGTCACTGTTGGTCAACCAATCGCTGCCCAGGGCCTGGGCCAGCCCCAGCGCCGCCAGGCCAAGGTCACCGCTGACCCATAAGTCGTCGCCCACCTGAGCCCCGTTGCGCCGCAGCGCCAGCGCGGTTGGCACCTCGCCCCAGGCGGTAATGGCAAAGGTGCGTGGACCGCGTGTGGTGTCGCCGCCTACCAATTCGCAGCCCACTTGATCGGCCAAGCGGTGCAGGCCCTGTGCGAACGCGTGCAGCCATGGGTCATCGGCTTCAGGCAGCGCCAGCGCCAAGGTGTAGCCGCGCGGTTGCGCGCCCATGGCGGCCAAGTCGGACACATTCACCGCCAGTGCCTTGTGCCCCAGGGCGTGCGGGTCGGTGTTGGGCAAAAAGTGGCGCCCTTGCAGCAACATGTCGCTGGTGATGGCCAAGGCGCGCTGCGCATCAAGCGGCCATAGCGCGGCGTCGTCGCCAACGCCAAGCAAGGCCTGTCGTGTGGGCCGCGTGAAGTGCTTGGCGATCAGTGCAAACTCGTCCACCGCGCCGCTTCAGTGCAAATCGGCGTCGGAGGCGCGTGTGGCGCTCAACACAAAGGGCGGCACCTCCACCTCAAAACGGGTGCCATCCACCGCCACGCAAAAAAAGTGGCCGCTCATCATGCCGTGCGCCGTGTGCAGCTGCGCACCACTGGTGTATTCAAAAGACTCGCCTGGCTGCAACAGCGGCTGGTGCCCCACCACGCCCAAACCGTCCACGGTTTGGGTGCCGCCGTCGGCGTCTTCGATGTCCCAGTGGCGCGACACCAGCTGCGCCGCCACCTCACCGGTGTTGCGAATGGTGATGGTGTACGAAAACGTGTAGCGCCCGCGACTCGGGGCCGACTGCTCCGGCAAGTAGCCGGGTTCGACTTGAACTTGAAAGCGATAAGGCTCCATAACCGCCATGGTAACGCCCCTCAGCCTGCGACAATAGACAGGGTTTATCACGTTTAAGGGAGTTGTCATGAGCCGTACCTACCGTATCGCCCCGTCCATTTTGTCGGCCGACTTTGCGCGGCTTGGCTCAGAGGTGACCGATGTCATCGCCGCCGGCGCGGACTGGATTCACTTTGACGTCATGGACAACCACTACGTGCCCAACCTGACCTTTGGTCCCATGGTCTGCCAGGCGCTCAAACCGCACGCGGTGCGCGATAACGGCACTGCGGTACCCATCGATGTGCACCTCATGGTGCAGCCAGTGGATGCCTTGGCGCAGGCTTTTGCGCAAGCCGGCGCCGACCTCATCAGTTTTCACCCCGATGCCAGCGCCCATGCGCACCGCAGCGTGCAGGCCATCAAGGCTGCGGGGTGCCAAGTGGGTTTGGTGTTCAACCCGGGGCAGCCACTGGACGCGCTGGATTGGTTGATCGAAGACATTGACCTGATCCTCATCATGAGCGTGAACCCGGGTTTTGGCGGACAAAGCTTTATCGACAGCGCCTTGCGCAAGGTGGCGCAGGCCCGGGCCCGTATCGACGCCTGCGGCAAAGACATTCGGCTTGAGGTGGACGGCGGCATCAAGGCCGACAACATTGCCGCCGTGGCCAGTGCCGGGGCCGATACCTTTGTGGCTGGCAGCGCCATTTTTGGTCAGCCCGATTACGCCCAGGTGGTCGCCGCCATGCGTGCCGCGCTGGCCCAAGCATGATGCTCAGCGAGCCAGACTTTCTGGCCCACGCCGAGCAGGGCTACAACCGTGTTGCCCTTATGACCACGGCGTTTGCCGATTTGGATACCCCGCTGTCGCTCTACCTCAAGCTGGCGCAAGTGGAAGACGGTGGGCGCTACAGTTTTTTACTGGAGTCGGTGGTGGGCGGTGAGCGCTTTGGGCGTTACAGCTTCATTGGGTTGCCTGCACCCACCCGCTTGGTCAGTCGCGGCTTTGGTGCGCAGGCTTGCACCGAAGTTTGGCACCACGATCGCGTGGTGGAGCGCGCCGCCGGCAACCCGTTGGACTTTATTGCCGCCTATCAACAACGCTTTCGGGTCGCCCCCCAGCCCAACATGCCGCGTTTTTGTGGTGGCCTGGCCGGGTATTTTGGCTACGACACCGTGCGTCACATTGAGCCCAAGCTGGCCACCACCTGCCCGCCCGACCCACTCGACTGCCCCGACATTTTGCTGCTGCAGACCGACGAGTTGGCGGTGATCGACAACCTTACCGGCAAGCTGCACCTGATGGTGTATGCCGACCCCGGTGAGCGCAACGCCTATGCGCGCGCGCGCGACCGGTTAAACGAGTTGGTGGCGCGCCTGGATGTGCCGGTTGGTGCGCCGCGCTTGGGTGGCCACCGCTCGCACCCGGTGCAGCACGAGCGCACCCAGGCCGACTTTGAAGCGGCGGTGCGGCGCGCCCAAGGCCTGATTCAAGCCGGTGACTTCATGCAGGTGGTGATTGGTCAGCGCATCGCCAAGCGCTACGACGCGTCGCCGCTGGCGTTGTATCGCGCGTTGCGCTCGCTCAACCCCAGCCCCTACATGTACTACTACCACTTGGGTGACATGCACGTGGTGGGTGCCTCGCCCGAAATTTTGGTGCGCCAAGAATCCACCCCGCAAGGGCAAAAAGTCATCATCCGCCCGTTGGCGGGCACCGCCGCGCGTGGCGCCACGCCGGAGCAAGACCAAGCCGCTGAGGCGGCGCTGCTGGCCGACCCCAAAGAGCGCGCCGAGCACGTGATGTTGATCGACCTGGCACGCAACGACGTGGGCCGCATTGCCCAAATCGGCAGCGTCAAAGTAAGCGAGGCCTTTGCTGTTGAGCGTTACAGCCATGTCATGCACATTGTTAGCCACGTTGAGGGCCTGCTGAAACAGGGGCTGAGCAACATGGATGTGCTGCGCGCCTGTTTTCCGGCCGGCACACTCTCGGGTGCGCCCAAAGTGCACGCCATGGAATGGATTGACCGTCTCGAGCCCACCAAACGTGGCGTTTATGCCGGTGCGTGCGGCTACCTGAGCTACGCTGGGGACATGGACGTGGCGATTGCCATTCGCACCGGTGTGATCAAAAACGGCACGCTCTATGTCCAAGCCGCCGCCGGGGTGGTGGCCGACTCGGTGCCAGCCGCCGAGTGGCAAGAGACGCAACACAAAGCGCGCGCGTTGTTACGTGCCGCAGAGCTGGCCGAACAGGGCATGGAGGTCGCATGAGCACCGACGTGGTGGTCATCGACAACTACGACAGCTTCACCTACAACCTGGTGCAGTACCTGGGTGAGCTCGGGGCCACTGTTTCGGTGTATCGCCACGACGCGCTCAGCGTTGAGCAGTTGGTGGCCATGCAGCCGCGCCGCTTGTTGCTCTCGCCCGGGCCACGCACGCCGCACGAAGCGGGTATATCGGTGGCGGCGATTCAAGCCTTGGGCGCGCACATCCCCGTGTTGGGCGTGTGTTTGGGGCACCAAAGCATTGGCGTGGCATATGGCGGGCGCGTGGTGCGGGCGCAAACGCTGATGCACGGCAAGGTCAGTGAGCTCGAGCACCACGGCGCCAGTGTATTTGCTGGCTTGCCCACGCGTTTTGCCGTTAACCGCTACCACTCCTTGGCGCTCGAGCGCGCAAGCTTGCCCGATTGCCTCGCAGTGACCGCATGGTGCGACGACGGTGAAATCATGGGTGTGCGCCATCGCCAGTTCAACGTGCATGGGGTGCAGTTTCACCCCGAGTCGATTTTGACCGAGCACGGCCACGCCTTGCTGCAAAATTTTTTGCGTGCCTAGAATCGGCGCTTTATGACCCTCTCACCAGCCAAGCCCATCATGCCCATCACACCGCAAGACGCGTTGCAGCGCGTCATTGAACACCGCGAAATTTTTCACGACGAAATGCTGCACCTCATGCGCCTGATCATGCGCGGCGATTTGTCGCCCGTCATGACCTCGGCCTTGATCACCGGCTTGCGCGTAAAAAAAGAAACGATTGGCGAGATCACCGCCGCCGCCCAAGTTATGCGCGAATTCGCCACCCCTGTGCAAGTGCCCGATACCTCGCACCTGGTGGACATCGTGGGCACCGGTGGCGACGGTTCGCACACCTTTAATATCAGCACCTGCGCCATGTTGGTGGCCGCCGCCGGTGGCGCGCGGGTAAGCAAGCACGGCAACCGCAGTGTCTCCAGCCGCAGCGGCAGCGCCGATTTGCTGGAGCAACTCGGCATTCGCATTCAACTGCCGCCGCCCGTGATTGCGCAAAGCATTGCAGAGGTGGGTCTGGGGTTCATGTTCGCCCCGGCGCATCACCCGGCCATGAAAAACGTGGCCCCGGTGCGCAAAGAACTGGGGGTGCGCACCATGTTCAATATTTTGGGGCCGCTCACCAACCCGGCCGGCGCACCCAACATTTTGATGGGGGTGTTCCACCCCGATTTGGTGGGTATCCAGGCCCGCGCGCTGCAGCGTTTAGGGGCCAGCCGCGCGATGGTGGTGTATGGCACCGACGGCATGGATGAAATC
>Ga0255753_1004904_pt1 | contig 13043 bp, 10 predicted proteins | sample 041ome_10_FD_179953 | JGI IMG/M metagenome (GOLD analysis project Ga0255753, IMG submission 179953) | Coastal salt marsh microbial communities from the Groves Creek Marsh, Skidaway Island, Georgia - 041412US metaG (version 2) | ecosystem: Environmental > Aquatic > Marine > Intertidal zone > Salt...
CCTGGTGGACTTGCTGCTGACCTTCCTCCCGGCTGGCGCGATGACGTCTTGCGGATTCTCGACCTGCTCCCCGAGCGCCTCGAGGAATACGACATTTTGATGACCGGCCAACCGATTTGGCGTGAGCGCTTGCAGGGTGTTGGCGTCATTACTCCAAATGAAGCGCTGGCTCTTGGTGCGACCGGCCCGATTCTTCGGTCGACCGGAGTTGAGTGGGACTTGCGCCGTCACGATCCATATCTCCGATATGAAGAAGTCGAGTTCGACATCATCGTGGGAAGTTATGGAGACGCGTTTGATCGTTACGCGATTCGTTTGAACGAGATCCGCGAATCAATGCGTATCGTTCGTCAGATTCTTGACCGGATGCCAGAAGGTGACTACCGAATCCAAGACAAGAAGGTGACGCCACCGCCTCGCGCTCGAATCGATGAATCGATGGAAGCACTCATTCACCACTTCAAGATCTTCACCGAAGGTTTCAAGGTTCCCGAAGGTGAGGTCTATGTGGCGATCGAAAGTCCGCGTGGCGAGATTGGTTGCTATATCGCAAGCGATGGTTCCCCTACGCCATACCGTATGCATGTCCGTGCGCCATCGTTTGTCAACATTCAATGTCTTCCACACATGATGCGCGGCGGACTTGTTGCTGATGCTGTTGCTGTCATTTCATCGGTTGATCCGGTGCTCGGAGAAGTGGATCGCTAGAGGACTACACGATGGCTCGTTTAACTGACGCGAACGTATCTATTGCCAAAGAAATTATTGCCCGCTACCCGCGAGCAAAATCTGCACTTATTCCGCTATTGCATCTTGCCCAAGAGCAGGACGGATGGGTGACCGATGAAGCGATGCGACACATCGCTGAACTCATCGGTGTAACCCCGGCCGAAGTGCTTGGAACCGGAACGTTCTATGAGATGTTCAAGTTCGAACCTGTTGGCAAGTACCTCATCAACGTGTGCGGAACAATGTCATGTGCGCTCCTGGGAGCAGACGAACTCATGCGAGCAGCCGAGGAAGAACTTGGCATTCATGAGGGCGGAACAACCGACGACGGAATGTTCACGCTGCACCGCGCTGAATGTCAGGCGGCATGCACCGAAGCGCCATGCCTTCAGGTGAACTACCGGTTCAAGTTCCGAGCTACCCCGGTTGAAGTTCGACAACTCATCTCCGACCTGCGAAGTGGACGACTCCAAGATGAGATCCCGCCGCACGGCACCCTTGCGCGTGTCCGCCAACACATCCCTGCTGACCGCGGCGTAGGTGCCGTTGATCCGGCGGATGTGACAGAGCCACCTGCATGGATCTCGGCAGCATCACAAGGCGGTGCATCATGACCTCATTCCCTTGGGCACCGGGATTCATCGAGGGCGATCGGCCACAAATTGTGACCTCCCGCTTTCAGTACGAAGATTCATTCACTCTTGAGCGATACCTCGCCACTGGCGGATACGACGGTCTTCGATCAGCACTCGCTCGCAGCCCGCAGGACATGCACGAAGAAGTTCGCTCCTCAACCCTTTTAGGTCGTGGCGGCGCTGGCTTCCCTGCTGGCGTGAAGTGGGGCTTGACCCCCGAAGGTGTGTACCCGCGCTATCTCGTGGTGAATGGCGACGAGTCAGAACCGGGCACGTACAAGGACCGTTTGCTGATGGAGCGCGATCCTCACCAACTCATTGAGGGCTGTCTCATCGCCTGCTACGCAGCAGGGCTATCTCAATGCTTCTTGTACATCCGCGGTGAAATGGCACTCGCTCAAGAGCGCGTTGCAACAGCACTGAATGACGCTTACGCCGCCGGTTACATCGGTAAGAACATTCTCGGATCAGCGTTCAGCCTCGACATTGTGTTGCACTGGGGAGCCGGTGCCTACGTCGTTGGTGAAGAAACAGCGTTGATTGAGTCGCTCGAAGGTAATCGAGGCATGCCGCGACTGAAGCCCCCATACTTCCCGGCCGCGATTGGGCTCTATGGTCAACCGACCATCGTGAACAATGTCGAGACCCTGTCGAACCTTCCGTTCATCGCCTCCAAGGGCGCGGCCGAATACACAGCAATTGGTACTGAGTCATCACCGGGTACTCGCATGGTTGCGGTGTCGGGTCACGTTCGTCGCCCAGGCGTCTACGAGATCATTAATGGAACAACCACATTCCGAGACTTGCTCTACGGGGAAGAGTTCTGCCAGGGAATTCGTGATGGCAACGACCTGAAAGCCTTTGTCCCGGGTGGCGGTTCAGCGCCGTGGTTCCTTCCCGATCAACTCGACCTGCCATTTGAAGGCCGCCTTGTCGGAGCAGCCGGATCGATGCTCGGTTCTGGGGCAATCATGGTGATGGACTCGACAACTGACATTCCGTCCGCAGCGCTCACACTGACGAAGTTCTACGCCCACGAATCATGTGGAAAATGTGTTCCCTGTCGTGAAGGTGGTACCTGGTTGATGCGAATTCTTGATCGGGTGGTTGAAGGACACGGCACAACCGATGATCTTGATCTCCTTCTTGAGGTTGGAGAGTCAATTTGCCCCGGCGACATGCCGCATGCCGCAAGCGCTGAACTCCAGCTCGAGGCAACGCCATTTCCTTACAAGATGACAACGATTTGTTTCGTTGGTCCATCGGCGTACGTGCCGGTGCACTCCGCATTGACGTTGTTCCGTTCAGAGTTTGAAGCTCGGGTGGCTCCGTCTCGGTCACGCACTCGTATCCCGGTGACCGCGGTAGGAGGCGACTCATGAGCGAGCAGTCGGTCGAAATTACTGTCAACGGAAAAACTGTTTCTGCAAAGCCCGGCGAAATGGTGATTGCTGCGGCCGAACGCGCAGGAGATTTCATTCCGCGTTTTTGCTACCACCCTCGTATGTCATCTGTTGGGATGTGTCGCCAGTGTCTTGTCGAGATCGACACCGGGCGCGGACCGATGTTGCAGCCATCGTGCATGGTGCCGGTTTCACCGGGAATGACGGTCGATACCGAATCAGAGACGACGAAACGAGCGCAAGAGGGAATTCTTGAGCTTCTGCTCGCCAACCACCCCCTTGACTGTCCGGTCTGTGACAAGGGTGGGGAATGCCCGCTACAAGATCAGGCATTTAGCCACGGTCCGGGTGAGAGCCGCTACATCGAGGAAAAGCGTCACTACGAGAAGCCAATCGAGATCTCGTCGCTCATCATGCTCGACCGAGAACGATGTGTCCTTTGTGATCGCTGCACTCGCTTCGCTGATGAAGTGGCAGGTGATCCTCTTATTCACTTCGTTGAACGTGGCAACGCAACACAGGTGATGACCTACCCAGATGAGCCATTCTCATCTCACTTCTCTGGTAACACCGCCCAGATTTGTCCCGTCGGTGCGCTTACTGCAAAGCCCTATCGCTTCAAGGCTCGACCATGGGATTTGGAGCAGGTCAACAGCACATGCACATCGTGCTCGGTCGGCTGCGAGATTTCCGTGCATTCGAGTCGTGACCAAGTGCTCCGTTATCAGGGCATCGACAACGACGATGTGAACTGGGGTTGGCTTTGCGATCGCGGACGATTCAACTTTGAATCAATTCACGCTGAAGGTCGAGTCACTGAGCCGCTGATCAAGACAGCAGACGGCCATCAAGCCACGTCTTGGAATGCTGCGATGTCGATCACAACGGATCTGCTGAAGTCAGCGTTGGAATCAACTGGCCCATCATCAATCGGTGTGATCGGTGGTGCGCGTGGCACGAATGAAGACGCATGGGCTTGGGCCCAATTGTGCTCAGCGCTAGGTATCGACCGTCGTGACCCTCAACTTGGTGACGGCTTGCCGGCAGCACTTCTTGGGATGCCGAGGGCAACCATTCGTGAGATGGCATCGGCATCAACAGTTGTTCTGATGGCACCGGATCTCAAAGAAGAACTACCGGTGCTGTATTTGCGTCTGCGCGATGCAGTGGTCAACGGGTCGACCAAGATCATCGAGTTCACTTCAACTGGAAGTGGTCTCACTCGTCACGCGTGGCGTTCAGTTCGTCACGGTGCTGGTGATATTTCCGATGTTGTGACAGCGACGCTGGCTGATCCAGATGTTCAGTCACAACTGACGAGTGGGCCTGTTGTGGTCATCGCCGGCCGCTCGAACCTCGCAACTTCAGCAGAAGTTGAGTTTGCAGCAGTTCAGCAGTTGGTGGCCTCAATCGAAGGTGCCACGGTGTTGCCGGCGTTGCGTCGAGGCAATGTGGTCGGAGCGCTGCAGGCTGGTCTTGCTCCTTCATCACCGCAACACGATTCAACCGCAACGTTGACCGCCGCAGCCGGTGGGTCGATTGAAGTACTCGTGTTACTAGGTAGTGATCCTCTTGCCGACTTCCCTGATCGTGAACTTGCAATCGCTGGATTGAACGGTGCAGGGCGGGTCGTGTCAATCACGGGCCACATGAACGCGTCATCGGTAGCGGCCGACGTCGTGTTGCCAGCAGCGGTGATGTCAGAAAAGGCCGGATCAACCACAAATCTTGAAGGTCGGATCTCATCGGTTTCGAAAAAGGTCAACACACCGGGCGTGGCCCGAGCTGACTGGATGATTGCAGTTGAGCTTGCCGATCGTCTCGGCAGCAATCTTGGGGTCGATTCAGTTGAAGAAATTTCAGCACAGTTGGCATCAGCTGGCGCCGGAGTCGGAACGGTGTGGTCGGTTCCGTTTGAGGTCACTTCAAGCGAAACCAGCGTGTCACCGAAGGGTGGTTACGACATTGACCTTGTTGTTTCAAGAGTGATGTATGACGGCGGGGTTGCCACGGCGTCTTCACCATCGCTCGCTGGGCTTGCGCAGGGCCGAGCCGTTGCGGTGAATCCAGATGTGCTCGAACAACTTGGTGTTTCGACCGGTGACATGATCAGGCTTGTGTCTGAGCGTGGGTCAGTTGAGCTTCCGGTATGTCCAGATGGTCGACTCAGTCGCGACACCGTCTGGGCAGCCTTTGGCCAACCCGATCGCGAGAGCGGTCACGGTGATATTCGAGCGTTGATTTCTTCTTCTGCTCCTGTGAGCCGAGTTCGAATTGAGCGAGTGTCATGAATTTGCTGAATCGCATACCTTCCGCCGATCCAGTGCTCGAGGCCGAGTCGTTCTGGTGGCAGCCTCTCGCAGTCGTCGGTCTCAAGGTGCTCGTGGTGTTCGTCATCGGCCTCGTCGGCACCATGTTCATGGTGTGGTTTGAGCGAAAAATTGTTGCTGGCATGCAGAACCGTGTTGGCCCAAACAAGGCGGGGCCGTTCGGGCTGCTTCAGACGCTTGCTGATGGCACCAAACTGTTCTTCAAAGAGGATTTGATTCCCGAAAAGGCAGATCCGTTCGTGTTCCGGATCGCTCCATTCCTCGCGTTTGTTCCTGCGTTTTTGGTGTGGGCCGTCATTCCGCTCGGTGGAGATTTCACCGGTGGCCATGACGGAACGGTGACCTGGTTCGGTCAGGTCACCCGGGTGCAGCTCGCAGACCCTCCTATTGGTGTGCTGCTCGTTCTTGCTCTGTCATCAATAGCGGTGTACGGCGTCATGCTCGCTGGGTGGTCAAGCGGTTCCAAGTACCCACTTCTTGGATCGGTTCGCGCGTCGGCACAAATGATTTCCTATGAGGCGGCTCTTGGTCTCAGCCTTGCAGCGGTACTGATGACCGCCGGAACATTGTCGACCTCCGGGATTGTGTCTGCTCAGAGTTCCATCACAAATTGGCATCTACTGTCGACGGGAATCGTTCCATTTGTCGTTTTCCTCATTGCAATGACGGCAGAACTTAACCGCCCACCATTCGACCTCGTTGAGGCTGAACAGGAACTTGTTGGTGGGTTCCACACCGAGTATTCATCAATCCGCTTCGCCCTGTTCTTCCTTGCAGAGTTCATGAACGTCATTTCGATGAGTGCGTTGCTCGTCACCTTGTTCCTCGGTGGACCGCAGCCGCTGTACCTCGGTGGAATCGATATCTTTGCCGTTCTTGGACCGTTCGGCGGTACGGCGTGGCTCCTTCTCAAGGTATTCGCGTTCCTCTACATGTACGTTTGGTTCCGGGCAACACTCCCTCGTTTGCGCTATGACCAACTCATGAACCTCGGTTGGAAAGTGCTCATCCCAATCTCGCTCGGTTGGTTCATCCTCCTTGCCGCATTGCAGGTCGCACGCGATAGTGATGTCAGCGGCTTGGAGTATGCGCTCATCGTTGGCGGCTGTTTGGTTGGGATCGCGTTGGCCTACATGTTGTTCCAAGCAGCAATAAATGTTGCTCGCCGAAACCGTGATGCAGAAGGGGCGGCGTACTGATGGGTTATTTCGAAGGATTTGCTGTCACGATTCGTCAGCACCGACTCTTCGGTGGAAAGCGAGTTACTACGAATTACTCAGGTGGTCGCACTGCACGCCGCAAAGGTGACGATCACAACCCTGAGGCCGATGATGACCAGAAGGCGCCGAAGCCGGAGCGGTTGCATGGCCGCCATGTTCTCAACCGGTATGCCGACGGCATGGAGAAGTGCATCGGATGTGAACTGTGCGCAGGTGTGTGCCCCGCGAAGTGCATCTATGTGCGCGGAGCGGACAATGATCCGGAGAATCCGACTTCACCCGGTGAACGGTTTGGTTTTGTGTACGAGATCAACTATCTGCGATGCATCCACTGTGACCTATGCGTTGAAGCATGTCCGACCGAAGCGATCACAGAGTCAAAACTGTTTGAGTTCTCGTTCACGAATCGAAATGATGCGATTTACACAAAGTCCGAACTACTCGTCGACGACGAGGGCCGTCCGCAGCAACTTCCGTGGGAAGACTGGCGCGACGGCGAAGAACTGCTGACCTCTGGCTGGATGCGAGCAACCTCACCTGCAGGTGACGCCGATTTTGAGGGAGTTGTCGGCTGGAGTGATGAACTTGGGTTTGGAACTCGAGCGCCCGAACCGCAGCAGGGGGAGCGCGATCGCTGATGGAACTCCTCGTCTTTGTGCTTGCTTCAGCAATGGTGCTCGCTGGCGCCATCGGTGTCATCGCATACCGCAATCCGGTCCATGCGGCGCTTGGTCTTGTTCTCACACTGTTTGGAATTGCCGTTCACTTCGTATCGATGGAAGCCCATTTTCTTGCGGCTGTACAGGTCATCGTCTACGCAGGGGCCATTGTGGTGCTGTTCCTCTTTGTCATCATGTTGCTCGGAGTTGACCGCGCAGAAGATCTGACCGTTGAACCGTTTCAAATTCAGCGGCCCCTCGCTGTCATTGTTGGTGTTGCGATCAGTGGTCTCATCACCGCTGCTGTTGTGCGAGGACGCTCAACGTTGGGTGAGCGGGTTGAGTCTGGTGTCCCTGGTGATGACAACATTCGCGAACTGGCGCGCAGCTTGTACAGCGACAATGTGTTCGCGTTTGAGTTGACCTCGGTGTTGCTCATCGTTGCTGTTGTCGGAACGGTGGTGCTTACCCGCCGTCAACGTGGGGGAGTGAATAAGTGACTCCAACAACTACTTGGTATCTCGTGCTTGCAGCAATTCTGTTTGGTGTCGGCGTTGCCGGGCTGATGATCCGCCGGAATCCACTGGTGATGTTCATGTGTATCGAATTGATGCTGAATGCAGTGAATCTTTCGTTCGTCGCCTTCGCGAGAGCATTTACTGATATTTCAGGTCAAACAGCGGTGTTCTTCGTGATGGTCGTCGCCGCTGCGGAAGTCGTGGTTGGACTCGGCATCATCATCGCAATTCTCCGACGTCGACCCGGTGCAACGATTGACGACCTGGCGGAGCTGAAAGGCTGAACATGCTTGATCTCGTGTGGTTAATACCTGCATTTCCGCTGCTCGGATTTCTGCTCATTCTGCTGTTTGGTCGCCGTCTCGGTGAGCCAGCTGCTGGGTTCTTAGCTGCTGCCGCAGTCTTCGGGTCGTTCATCGTCACGGTTGCAGTGTTCTTTGATCTGCTATCGATCGATGAACACCATCGCTCCCACGTTGTCACGCTCTTTGAATGGGTTCCGGTTTCTTCGCTGCAAATCGACATGGCATTACTCGCCGATCCGCTTTCGGTGACGATGGCACTATTCGTGACGGGGATTGGATTCCTCATCCATCTCTTCGCAATCGGCTACATGCACGGTGATCCGAAGTTCTCAAAGTTCTTCCTTTACCTCAATCTCTTCGTTCTGTCGATGTTGATGCTGGTCTTCGGCGAGAACTTGCTGGTCACATTCCTTGGTTGGGAAGGTGTGGGAGCTTGCTCGTACTTCCTCATCTCGTTCTGGCACACCCGTGACTCGGCGGCAACTGCCGGCAAGAAAGCATTCGTGACCAACCGAATTGGTGACTGGGGAGTCATGTTGGCGATGTTCCTCGGATTCCAAGCTGTTGGCTCGGTGAGTTACGGCGCTCTGAATTCGGCAGCAGAGTCAGGAACACTCGCCTCCTCCACGGCGACCGGCATCGCACTTCTGCTCTTTGTTGGTGCTGTTGGTAAATCCGCCCAGTTCCCGTTGTATCTCTGGCTGCCTGACGCAATGGAAGGCCCGACCCCGGTTTCAGCGTTGATTCACGCTGCGACAATGGTGACAGCCGGTGTGTTCCTGATGACCCGCATGAACCCGATGCTCGCAGCGGCAGCCGATTGGGCGCCAACGATCATTGCGTGGGTGGGGGCGCTGACAGCGTTGTTTGCAGCAACAATTGCGGTTGCTCAATCTGACATTAAAAAGGTGCTCGCGTACTCGACGGTGTCCCAACTTGGCTACATGTTCCTTGCAGTCGGCACCGGAGCATTCGTCGCAGCAATTTTCCACATGGTGACCCACGCGTTCTTCAAGGCACTCATGTTCCTCGGGTCTGGTTCGGTGATTCACGGCATGCACCACGAACAGGACATGCGACGCATGGGAGCGTTACGCAAGGTGATGCCGATCACTGCGGGAACGTTCATCATTGGATGGCTTGCGATTGCTGGTGTTCCACCATTTGCAGGCTTCTGGTCAAAAGATGAGATCTTGCTGTTCACATTGGCAAAGAGCCCCGTGCTGTATGTGATTGGGCTCGTGACAGCAGTCCTCACTGCCTTCTACATGACCCGTCAGGTGATGATGGTCTTTTTCGGTGAGGCAAAGTGGGAAAGCCACGCGGAAGAACATGGTGCGCATGGCGACTTCAAACCTCATGAGTCACCTGGGATCATGTTGTTCCCATTGGTGGTGCTGTCGGTGCTGTCGTTCGCAGGTGGGATTATCCAGTTGCCATCGTTTGGGATCATTCCAAAAGATCTTCGTCATCGTCTAGAAGACTGGCTGCACCCTGTCGTCGCACCGGGTGAAGCGGTGATTTCAGGGACGGCTGCTTACGATGCGAAGGAATGGCTCGCCGTGCTCGCAATCGTGTGTGCACTGAGCGGCATCCTCCTCGGAGTGTTGGTCTACGGCCGACGTAAATTGCGGGCGATTGAGCCGGCGATCCTTGCGGATGGATGGCGATATGACAGCAGCGTGTCAGCCTTTATGGGCGGCCCTGGTCGACGGATGTTCGACGCCATCGCATGGTTTGATGCGAAGGTTGTGGATGGTGCGGTAAACGGTGTTGCGACCGCAGTGCGTTCAACCTCTGGAACGGTTCGCCGTGTTCAAAGCGGAAACGTTCGTAACTATGCCGGCGTCATCGGCATAGGCGTTGTGTTGATCCTTGCGTGGTTTGTCGTTCTGCGGGGGGTGTTGTGATGATCGCGGCAACTTCAACTGAAGTGGCATTCCCACTCCTGTCAATGCTGATTGTCGTTCCGGTTGTTGGAGCGCTGCTTATTGCAGTGTTGTCGAATCGACGTCCCGAATACTCAAAGCTCGTAGCACTGCTCGCCTCAGTTGGAACCGGCGCGCTGTCGGTGTGGGCGTTTGTCAACTTCGACAGCCATTCGTCCGGCTTCCAGTTCACGAGTCAGCACCCGTGGATTGAGTCGTGGGGTATCTCTTGGCATCTTGGCATCGACGGAATCTCACTGTTCCTTGTATTGCTGACAGGTGTGCTGTTCCCGCTCGCCATTGCAGGAATTGATCCTCATAACGAGGATCCTCGTCGCGACAAGCCGTATTTCGCATGGTTGTTGTTGCTCGAAGCCGGAGTGATGGGTTCGTTCCTCAGTCTCGATTTGTTCCTGTTCTTCGTGTTCTTCGAGATCGTGTTGGTTCCGATGTATTTCCTCATCGGTGGATGGGGTTACGAGGGACGCGAGTACGCCGCCACGAAGTTCTTCTTGTACACGATGGCCGGCTCGGCATTCATGCTCGTGTCAATTTTGGCAACCGTCTTCATTGCTCGTGACAATGGGGTGGGCAAGGTCACATTCGATCTCATCGAACTCGCCGAAGGAGCAAACTTTGCTGCATCCACGGGCCGCTGGTTGTTCTTTGGGTTTGCGATTGCCTTTGCGGTGAAGGTTCCAATCTTCCCGCTACATACCTGGCTGCCGGATGCCCATACACAGGCTCCAACCGCTGGTTCTGTTGTGCTGGCCGGTGTCATGTTGAAGTTGGGCACTTACGGCTTGCTTCGTTTCGGTCTGTATTTGTTCCCTGAAGCGTCGTACTGGAGCCGTTCTCTCTGGTTGACCCTTGCGGTGATCGGGATCATTTATGGAGCGATCGCTGCAACGATGCAAAAAGATTTGAAGCGTCTTGTTGCGTACTCATCGGTAGCTCACCTCGGATTTATCGTGCTCGGCACATTTGCGTTCACCTCGCAAGCAATCACCGGCTCGGTGATGCAGATGGTGAACCACGGTGTGTCAACCGGAGCGCTGTTCTTGATGGTTGGCATGATCTACGAGCGGCGTCACACTCGCGAGATTTCGCAACTGAAGGGATTGCAGCACGTTGCCCCAGTGTTCGCTGCGGCATTCACGGTGGTAATGCTCTCATCGATTGGTGTCCCCGGACTCAACGGATTTGTCGGCGAGTACCTCATTCTCATCGGTTCGTTCCTTACCGCTCGGTGGTGGGTAGTTGTCGCAGCGACCGGAGTCATTTTGGCTGCCCTGTATTTGCTGTGGGCCTACCAGCGGGTCTTCCATGGCGAGCCCGATGAGGAGAACTCAACCTTTGCTGAATTGAAGATCAAAGAGGCCTTGGTCGTTCTTCCCTTTATTGGTGTCATTATTTTCACGGGTGTGTATCCCAAGCCGATGCTCGAGCGGATCGAGCCAGCGGTTGAGGCGCTCATCGTGCATGTTGAAGATCGGACAGATTTTGTTGAGCCTCAGCCGGCCGCCCCGGTCGTAGACGATGAGGCTGACTCGCACGGGGAGGAAGGCTGATGATTGCTCAAGAACTCTTCGTCGGGCCATCGGTTGATTGGTTTGCGTTATCGCCACATCTCGTACTTGTTGGCGGCGCATTGGTGCTGATGGTGGTGGGTGCCCTAACCCCACCTTGGCCAAAAGGTCTGATGGCACTCTCAACTGTCGTGTTCACTGCAGTGGCGGCGGTTCTATCAGTGTTCATCTGGAATGATGTCGGTAGTGATGGCCCGTCATCAATTGTTGGCGGTGTGCTCGCAGTCGACCGACTTGCGGTGTTCCTCACCTTTGCGATTCTTGCGGCAACTGCTCTCGTCGCTCTCATGTCAGATGGCGAACTCCGAGGTACCGATAACGATGGGCCTGAGATCTACTCGTTGCTCCTTGTTGCAGCAACCGGTGCGATCGTCATGGTTGGTGCAAATGAGCTCATTGTGATGTTCCTTGGTCTCGAAACGTTGTCGCTGGCGCTCTATGTGTTGGCTGCATCTGACCGCCGGCGCTCGGCAAGCCAAGAGTCAGGAATGAAGTATTTCATCCTCGGTGGACTTGCATCGGCGTTCTTCTTGTACGGAATTGCCTTGCTCTACGGAGGTACCCGAACAACTTCGTTGGGTGAGATGGTGACTCGTCTTCAGGGAGAGGTCAACATTGGCCGCAACGACGCCCTAGTCCTTGCGGGCATCGCATTGATGTTGATCGGTTTTGCATTCAAGGTTTCCGCAGTTCCATTCCATGTGTGGTCTCCCGATGTGTACCAGGGTGCGCCATCGAACATCACGGCATTCATGGCATCGGTCGGCAAGGTTGCAGCTTTTGGCGCCATGTTGCGATTGCTTGTTGCTGCATTGCCGTTCTACCGCGATGATTGGCGTCCGATTATTTGGGTGCTCGCCGTGCTGTCGTTGGTAGTTGGTTCACTGCTCGCCGTTGTTCAGACTGACGTAAAGCGGATGTTGGCATTCTCATCAGTGAGCCACGCGGGTTTCATCCTTGTCGGAATTGAAGCGACAGGTTGGTCGGCTGGTGAAGATGCGATGTTCGCATCGGTTCAGTCGGTTGCGGTCTATCTGGGGTTGTATTCGGTGCTCGTCGTCGGATCATTTGCGGTGATCACAGTCGTTGGCCGGGGCGGAGATACGTCGCTCGACGGATTCAATGGGCTCTCAACTCGGCGACCAACTCTCGCTCTTGCCCTGACGGTATTTCTGCTTGCTCAGGCTGGTGTGCCATTCACATCAGGGTTTGTTGCGAAGTGGGGTGTGATTCAGTCCGCGGTCGACGAGGGCAGCTACTGGCTGGCGGTCATTGCAATGCTTGCTGCGGTGATTGCAGCGTTCTTGTATCTCCGCATCATGGTGAGCATGTGGCTTCGTCCTGCTGCTGAATCAGCAGAGTCGGTAGCGGTACCGGGTCTGAGTGGGCTTGCAATTGCAGTTGCAGCAATCTTCACGCTGGCAATCGGAATCTACCCACAGTGGGTCCTCTCACTAGCCGAAGGAATCGCCGCATTCCCTTAACGATGATCTCCGTGCTCGTACCCGACCTTGGTTCGAGGACACACACGGCCGCATCTGCCGTTCGGCTATTCAAGCAGGTGCTTCGAGTTGTTGGTGTCGTGGTCGCCGTGTTGTTGCTCACTGGTTCGCACGTTGCTGCGCACTCAGATTTTGAAGGTTCTGAACCTGCCGATGGTTCCGTGATCAACGAAGCGATTGACTCGGTCGTGCTCAACTTTGCGGTGCCTGTGTTGGGTGAAGGGG
>Ga0255753_1004906_pt1 | contig 13036 bp, 9 predicted proteins | sample 041ome_10_FD_179953 | JGI IMG/M metagenome (GOLD analysis project Ga0255753, IMG submission 179953) | Coastal salt marsh microbial communities from the Groves Creek Marsh, Skidaway Island, Georgia - 041412US metaG (version 2) | ecosystem: Environmental > Aquatic > Marine > Intertidal zone > Salt...
TGTGCATTTAAATCGTCAAATTGATCATCATAATTTTGACAACCCACAAATACAAGTGAGGCAGCCAAAAGGGTTAATAATCCTTTTTTCATTGTTTTAAAATTTAATTTATATTTAGTTTGTATATTTTTCATATGAACGTTCATGTTACATAAATAAATGTACACACACACATTAACAAAGACCGTGCCAAAAGAATAATTAAAAACATAACTAACTGATATACAATTATATAAAAAGTTAACAAAATCTTAAAAATGATAAAAAATACACTGATTACACTGATTATTACAATTTCGCTTGCATCATGTACTAGTAGTGAGAGTACAAGCATTATAACAATTGACACACATGATGATATTAATGTTGCAAACTTTACAGATTCATTGAATTACACGATGAATACTGAGACTCAAGTAAATCTCCCTAAAATGATTGCAGGAGGGCTTGATGTAGCATGGTTTGTAGTCTACACTGCTCAAGGAGAACTAAATGATGAAGGCTACGCAAAAGCAGAGGAAAATGCAATTGCAAAATTTGATGCAATAGACAGGCTTGTCAACGAATATGCTCCAGATCAGATTGAACTTGCTTTAAATTCAGATGATGTAAGAAGAATTTATGCTTCAGGCAAAAAAGTAGCAATGATAGGTGTTGAAAATGCATATCCTATGGGACTTGATACTGCAAATGTTAGAAAATATTGGAAAAGAGGCGCAAGATATGTTTCTTTAGCTCATAACGGTCATAGTCAGTTTTCAGACTCAAACACCGGAGAGTTTGATAATACTGCATTGCATGGAGGTTTAAGTAATTTAGGGAAGCAAGTTGTTGAACTCTTAAACTATTATGGAATTATGATTGATATTTCCCACCCTTCAAAAGAAGCAATTAAGCAAATGATTGAGCTTAGTAAAGCTCCTGTTATAGCATCGCACTCATCTGCAAGAGCTTTAAGAGATCATCCAAGAAATCTAGATGATGAGCAGCTAAATTGGGTAAAAGAAAATGGTGGTGTTATTCAAACAACAGCCTTAGGCTCTTTTTTAACTGATCGTAAAGATCCTCCTCCAAATATGGATGATTTTATGGACCATATAGATTATATGGTTGAAAAAATCGGTATAGATCATGTTGGAATAAGCTCAGATTTTGATGGAGGTGGAGGAATAGTGGGATGGAAAGATGCATCGGAGACTATGAATGTAACTTCTGCACTTAAAGAAAGAGGCTACAGTGAGTCAGAAATTGAAAAATTATGGGGTGGCAATTTACTTAGAGTGCTTGACGAGGTTCAAGAAATAGCTGCAAAGATGAAATCAGGGGAGCTATAACTCTAGTTTAAGACCAAGCCGAGCTATATTAAACCCTTTTGAAGTTACATACTTTGATAAATCACTTTTTGGGTCTAACATCATGTTTGTGTGATTCATATGTATAAAATATACCTTACTTTTATCTTTTAGGGATAAATTCTCAAGAAGGGTCATTGTCTCACTAACTAGTGGATGGGGAATTTCACTAATATCTCGATTTATCTCTTTGGAATCATAAAATGTTGCATCCAAAAGTAAATAATCAAATTCTTGAACAAGCTCTATTAAGTTCTTTTGCCACTTTTCCCATTTATCAATATCAGGTATAAACAAAGCCTTTTTGTTTTTGCCCATTATTTTATATGCAGCAGTCTCAGAGTATTCATCTCTGTGTGGAACCTTTATTGATGTTACTGATATATTACTTAAATGATTCGTTTTTTTACCAAAATTGATTTCCCTAATATTTATATTATTTAAATCTACTAGTTGACTCCAGGGACCATTTGTTTTTAAAAAATTAGCCATTTTAGGTAATGCATTAACCTTTAAATCCTTAGATCCTAGGGCTTCTCTTCCAAAGTACATAAGACCTGCATAATGGCCAATATGAGCATGAGTTATAAAGACTGATTCTGGGAGCAAAAATTTTTTAAATATTTTTTTTTCTAAATAGTTTAGCTGATATGGTAGGTCTGGTGTAGCCTCAAAAAGAACATATTTCTTATTCAATGGATCAATAACTGCAATAGATGTTGTGAAATATTCCTCAAATTCATTGAATTTTTCTTTACAGAATTCATGCTCACACCCTATATGAGGAAGTCCAGCATCTTGAACATTCCCCAGTATGTATATGTATTCCGATTGTCCATTTACAAAGTTTATAAAGCTAAAAAAAATGAAAAGTTTTAAAAATCGTATCAAAATGAAAGGTTTAATCCAAAATGGACATTTCTTTTTGGAGCTGGCTCATAATATCTTTTTCCAAAAGCATTAATTCTAATATTATCAAAATAATTTACATCTAACAAATTATTAACCCCAAGATAAATCTCACTTTGATTAAAAATCTTTTTTGTGAAGGTAATATTTAAAAGGTTATATGAGCTAACCTGTGTCTCATTTAAATTGTCAGCAAAAAGCTCGCCAACTAATCTATTATTAATCAATAGGGCTCTTCTTTTTGATAAATTAAAAATTAATTCAACATCTAATATTTGATTAGGGATACCTGGGAGTGATAGCCCACTAAGATCATTACCGTTAAGGATAAAATCATTAAAAGTGTTTTTGGCGTTTGTATATGATAAATTTAATTTTCCACTAGAAAATAATAACTGTGAGCTTAGTTCTATTCCATACCTTCTAGTTGAACCAACATTCCGATAGAAATTTTTTCCAGGGAATTGTTCAAGTTCATAGGGTAAAATTTCATTATCAGTGTTGATCAAGTATGCAATTGCCTCAAACATAAAAGTTGAACTGGTCTTACGCCACCCAATTTCATAATTAACAGAAGAACTAGGGTCTAGGTTTTTATTTAGACCATTACCATTGGGATTATTTGAAAGTTCGTTTAAAGTTGGAGTCTCAAAGCTAGTTCCGGTAGAAAAGTAAATATTATCAGATTCACTAATTGAATATGATACCCCTAACGATGGATTAAACTTATTTAATGATATAAAGGCTTCAGAGTCAGTGCCTATTCTGTTTTCATCATATCTAACTCCATAGCGAAACAGTAATCCTGATGTATAATTGGTTTGATTAATAAAATACACACCCGTACTTTTAAATTTTTCAATTTGATCAAACGTTTTTTCTCCTTTTTCGCCTAGATTGTTTTTAAACCTTTTTCGATCATCTTGCTGATTACTATGGTCTATTCCTAGAGTTATCGTCCTTGATTTATTATTTAAAAAAAACTGCTTAGAGTATTTTGTTCCTAAACCATAATAGTCTCTTTCTAGAAATATAATTCCTCCATAATTGAAAGGAAGCTTTGAATTAAAGTCTCTTTTCTGATAGAAGAAATAACTGTCGATTGATGAATTATCATCGTTTAAATGTTTCCATGAAAATCCAGTTTTAATATGCTTAACCTTTTCATAAGTATCGTAATCAAAATTATTTTTTCTTGATTGTCGTCTATCATCTTCTACTTCACTTAGTTTTAATCCCCCTGCATCTTTTGCATATGGACTATCAGTATAATTTATCTGCCATACTATTTTATTTTTTTCATCAAACTCTCTCAAATATTTAAGATTTAAAATACTAGACTTATAGCCGCTAAAATCTCTATATCCATTTGATCTTCTCTTATCATAATGAATAACTAGACTAGAATTATTCCAATCAAACACTCTTGTTCTTTGTATGGACTGGTATTGATAAGCCCCAAAAATAGCCGATGTTCTAAAGTATGGTACTAAATTATCTGATAGAGTATTTATATTAATAACGCCGCCTGATGAGTTACCATATAATAATGAGCTTGGACCTCTAATAACCTCGATGTTTGAAATAAGACCTAAAGGCAAATTATCGAGTTGGCTCTGTCCATCAGGGGTTGTCTCAGGTATTCCATCAACTATTAATTTAATACCTCTGATACCAAATGCAGATCTAGCTCCAAAACCTCTTATCGATATCCTAAGATCTTGTGAAAAATTATTTGAAGATGATGTATAAAGCCCAGGGATTGAATTAGTGAAGTCAGAAAAAGACGACTTAGAAGTGTAATTTTTATTAACAAGTAAGTTTTTTACAGATACTGATAGTGGAGCCTGTTTCTTATTTACATCAATTCTTGTTGACTTAACAATTACATTGTCTAGATCTATTTTTTGAATACTATCCTGAAAATTGGAATAAGCAAAAAGTGGAAGTATCAGAAAAAGTCTACTGATATACCCTAACATAGTCTATTTCATAGGTTGCCTCGGTAAATCCTGGAGCTACATACCCATCTGTCCAATGGCCTCCAACTGCAAGATTTAAAAGTAAGAAAAATGGTTTGTCGAAGGGGGAATGTTGGCTTTGCATAGGAAATTCGAAATGCATTACTTCATCAATAAAAAATTGAATTTTGTCTGGTGCCCACTGCATTGAGTATGTATGATATTCTTCAAAAGGTTGTTCAATTATTTTTTCAGACCTTATAAATCTTTCTTGACCTGTATCAAAAAAGATTTTATTTGGAACATTTGTAGTTTGCCTAGAATAGTCTTGCGGACCATAGTGAACAGCAGAAGAAATCAAACCTGGATCATCACTAGTACTATCTTTAACATAATCTCCGTGTTCTAATATATCTAGCTCTCCACAATTAGGCCAACCAATTTCATCAATATTTGCGCCAAGTAACCAAAATGCTGGCCACATTCCTTCCCAGTTAGGAAGTTTTGCTCTCATATCCACTCTGCCGTAAGTAAATTCAAATTTATCTTGAGTATTTATTCTTGCAGAAGTATAATTCTTGCCCTCATAGCTCTCATATTTGGCTGTAATTTTTAAAACCCCATCTTCAACTTTAATATTATCATGTTTATCTGTATAATATTGAAGTTCTCCATTATACCAACTTCCGTTGTTAGGCGGAACAGTTTCAATGTTCCATTTATCTGGAGAAACAGCTGGATTCCCTGAAAATGAATCTTCATCAAATTCATCAGCCCAAACTAATTCATTATTAAATGTATATGATTGAGACGGGGTTGTTGGAGTTGTACTAGAATTATTACTTGTATTAGTATTCAAATTTGTGTTTGAATTGTTATAATTTCCAGAATTTGATAATGTAGGGTCATTGACATCTGATTTTGAGCCACCACAAGAAATAAGTAATAGCACAAAAAAAGCAATAAATTGATAGTAGGAGTTCATAAAATTTTAATTTCTCCCAAAGCTAATAATATTTATTAATTTTAGTAAAAAGTATTTTACATGGAACTAATTCCAAATGAGGGAATTTCAATTACGTCCATTTACAGAGGTCTTATTGGTGTTACATCTATAATTGCCATTGCATATATGCTAAGCAGTAATAGGAAGATGATTGATTGGAAGACTATTTTGATTGGATTAGGTAGTCAGTTTATAATTGCTATTGGTGTAATTAAGGTTGATTTCGTAAGAAAGTTTTTTGAGATAATAGGCCAAGGATTCCTTGCAATAGTAACTTTTTCAAGCAAGGGATCAACTTTTTTATTTGGAGAGCTTGCCAGTTCAGATTCATTTGGTGTAATATTTGTTTTTCAAGTACTACCAGTAATTATTTTCTTCTCTGCTCTTACATCAATACTATACTATTACAAAATAATTCAAAGGGTAGTTAGAGTCTTTGCCTGGATGTTGACAAAACTTTTAAATATTTCAGGACAGGAAAGCCTTGCAGTTACTGGAAACATTTTCTTGGGACAGACTGAAGCTCCCCTTCTTGTGAAGGGATATTTAGATAAAATGAATAGGTCTGAATATTTTGTTTTAATGACAGGAGGTATGGCTACTGTAGCAGGAAGTGTTTTAGCTGCTTTCATTGGATTTTTGGGAGGTGATGATCCAATTCAAAGAATTGAGGTGGCCAAAAACTTAATTGTTGCATCTGTAATGGCTGCTCCAGGGGCTATAGTTATTTCAAAAATTATGTTTCCTCAAACTGAAGAAATAAATAAAAGTGTTGATGTAAGTTCAAGTGTTATAGGTGAAAATCTATTGACTTCTATTACAAATGGTACAAGAGATGGAATTAAAATGGCTGTTAATGTTGCTGCTATGATTCTTGTTTTTGTTGCACTTATAGCTTTATTAAATGGTATTTTATTTCAAATTGCAGAGGTGTTTGGACTTAATGCTTGGGTGGATAGCAATACTATATATAAGTCTTTTTCTATTGAATTAATTCTTGGATATCTATTTGCTCCTATTATGTGGCTTATAGGAGTAGCTGCGGATGACACAGCTTTAATGGGCCAGTTACTTGGGATTAAAATGGCGGCTAACGAATTTATAGCATATATTGAATTAGCTTCTCTAAAAGAGACAAGTAGTGTAATAAACTTAACCTATGAAAAGTCAGTTATTATGGCTACAATAATGTTGTGTGGATTTGCAAATTTTTCATCTATAGGTATTCAAATTGGAGGTATTGGAATTCTAGCTCCAAATAAGACAAAACTCCTAACTGAACTCGGATTTAAAGCTATGATTGCTGGAACTCTTGTTTCTCTATTATCAGCAACTTTTGTAGGTATGCTATTAGGTTAGACTAAGAAGATAATCTTCTCCAAAACTTCATTAAGATAAAAACTGAAATTACTGAAATTAATATAAAAATTAGTCCAGTAGTTGTCTGTGAGTATAGAAGATAACCGATTCCAAAAAGAATACTATAAACGGAGATACTACCAAAAACCATACAAAGAATACCATTTGGAACATCCCACTTCTCCTTTTTGCCAACAATTTTGATTCCATTAGATTCAGAAATATCAATTATTTTTTTCCATCCAGGACCTCCCGGTTGAATCTTTTTATAAAAGTTTTGAAGAGTTTCAATATTTGAAGGAGGTGTCATCAAAGTAATTACCAACCAACAAATTGTTGTTATAGTTACACCGATGATTAATTTTTCTTCTACTGAAAAGTTATTGGGGAATACAAACTCAAATCCTAGAGCAACTAAAAAAGATACTATCATTGCTGTTAGTTCACTATAGACATTAATTCTATACCAAAACCATCTAAGTATAAATATTAGTCCTGTTCCTGCCCCTATCTGAAGAATTATTCCAAATGCTTGAAGTGAATTATTAAGGTAAAGTGCAAAAAAAGCTGATACTATCATTAGTAAAACAGTAAATACTCTACCCATAAAAACATAATGCTTCTCCGATTTATTTTTAACATAAAATCTTCTGTAAAAATCATGAACAAGATAGGAGGAGCCCCAATTTAAATGAGTTGAGATTGTTGACATAAATGCTGCAATTAATGATGCTACCAAAAGACCTAAAAGGCCAGAGGGTAGAAAAGAAATCATCGCAGGATAAGCAAGATCATTACCTACTATTGTGTTTGGAAATGCTTGTTGAAGGGATTCGATATTTGGATATACAACAATAGAGGCTAAAGCAATAAGAATCCAAGGCCAAGGTCTTACAGCATAGTGCATAAAATTAAAAAGAAGTGTTGCCCAAATAGCATTTTTTTCATCTTTTGCAGATAACATTCTTTGTGCGATGTAACCGCCTCCTCCAGGTTCAGCTCCAGGATACCAAACTGCCCACCATTGAACAGCAAGTGGAATAATAAATACTGCAATAAATAAATCTCGATCAGCTATATCTGGAATTAAACTTAATTTAGGAATAACATCTGGATGATTTAGAAGATTAGTCAACCCTTGTATTTGAGGCAACGATACAATTTCATAAGCTGCCCAAAAAGTAGCAAGCATAGCGAGAATAAATTGAAAAAAGTCGGTAATGATTATACCTCTAAGACCTCCTATAGAGCTGTAAATTACTGTAATTCCACATGATATTAATAATGTTTCAACTGGGGAAAGGCCTAGTAGTGCTCCTCCTATTTTAATTCCAGCAAGACAAACACTAGCCATTATTAGAACATTAAAAACCGCCCCTAAATAAAAAGCTCTAAAACCTCTTAAAAAAGCAGCCCCTTTTCCACTATACCTTAATTCATAAAATTCAAGATCGGTAAGCACTTTTGATCGTCTCCATAGCTTTGCATAAATAAAAACCGTAAGCATTCCTGTTAATAAGAATGCCCACCAGACCCAATTTCCTGCAACTCCATTTGTTCTAACAATATCGGTTACAAGATTTGGAGTATCAGCAGAAAAAGTTGTTGCAACCATAGAAATCCCTAGAAGCCACCACGGCATTTTTCTGCCTGATAGGAAAAATTCAGTAATGTCCTTTCCTGATTTTTTTGAAACTATAACTCCAATTGAAAGAGATATAGCAAAAAAGGCGGAAATTATTAACCAATCTATGTTTTCTAATTGCATGTTAAAGGTTTATCTTAGTATAAAGTTTTAATATTGACTAGTTCAGGTAAATATATAATTAATTTATTCTTTTCAATAATTTTTGTTGGGTTTGGATATTCACAAGATAATTCCTCTGGATCCTCAGGAAGTCCATTTATTCCATTAAAACCTGACTCTAAAAACTCTCTTTTAAATCTTAAAAAAAAGGAGAATCCTTATCTCAAAAAATTTGAAGATAAAAACAAAAAAAACTTTTTCCCTGATGCAAATGTGAGGGAGAAGAAACCTGAAAGATTTATTAACTCTAATGAATTTTATCTTTCTAGGCTTAACAAAAAAGAGTCAGAATCGAATAAGAATATTAATAAGTTTAAAGTAGATCAATTTTTAGGAGAAATTAGAAATGACGGTGAGTATGTAAATATTATTTTAAGAGATCATGAGTATCCTGACGGTGATCTAATAAAGGTAGAGGTTAATGAAAATATTGTCATGCCTGCTATTCTTTTAACTGAAAAAGCTAAAGGTTTTAAACTTGACCTTAATAGTGGGTTTAATGTGGTTGATTTTGTAGCTCTAAATCAAGGGAGTTCTGGACCTAATACTGCTGAAATTATTGTTTATGATGATCAAGGAAAATTAGTGGGAACTAACCGTTGGAATCTTGCCACAGGTGTTAAAGCAACATATATAATTTATAAAAAATAATGTTTAGGCTAATTAAAGAGAACAATAAGCTTTCTTTTGAAAAAAGCTTTATTAGTTTACTGTTACTTGCTACATTATTACCGAGATTTGACGCTATTGATAATAATGCCATAAGATGGTTTAGCCTAACTGCTATCTCAAGTATTTATCTGTTAAAACTTATGCTAGGTAGAAGTTTTAGGGGATCATTTTCAGTTTTAACTAATTTAATTTTTATTTTTTCTTGCTCTTATTTAATATTCTCTTTAGTAAATACTGCTAATTTTAATGAAGGTTTAATTTCTATAAATAAGCTTTTCTCAATAGTTGCAGTTTCACTTTCAGCCTTCATTGCTTTTAAAAAAATTAAAAAACCCATTGTGTTTCTTGCAGAGATTTTTATAATTTCTTTGTTTATAGAATGCTCCTATTTAATTGTTGAATTCTTATTTTCAGATTCATCATTTACAGGCATATCAAGTAATAGGAATATTAGCTCATCATCAATTATAATCAAGTTCATCTTTTTAATATTTTTGATGAATTCATCAAGTAGTTTTTTCAATAAAATTTTCTTAAAGATTATAGAAATCACAGCTATTGTTTCTATTGTTTTACTTCAAAGTAGATTAGGCTTGTTCTCACTAATTTTGATTTATATATTGTTTTTCTTTATCTACAAGGACAGAAAAAAACACTACGCAATTTCTTTATTGATAGTCTTTTTATCATCTATTTCTCTTTCTAGTTCAGATGGAGTGAAGGTTATTGACAAGAATTATAATATATTAAATCTTGAATCAGATGAGTCTTTAAATCAGAGATTAAATTTTTATTCTATAGCCATAGAGCTATTTGATCAAAAACCCATATTTGGTCATGGAATTGGTTCATGGAAATATGAATCATTAGCATATAAAAAGTCTGAAGATAATACTGTTCTAATTCCATATTATACGCATAATGATTTCCTTCAAATTCTTGTTGAAACTGGAATAATTGGACTAGGAATATATTTTTTCATTTTATTCTATCTTTTTAATAACGTGATGAAATTATTTAAAAGAGATAAGAATATGTTAATTTTTATAATCCTGTTTGTTTTATTTTTTTTAAACAGCATGATTAATTTTCCTTTACACAGGTCTCAGGAGTTTATCCCATTTATATTATGTTGCTCTTTGATTATGAGTACTGTTAAAGTGAAAGATAGTTCAAGCGGATCTAAACCATTCATTCTATACATACTGGTGTTACTTATTATCCCTTCTTCTATCTTGGCTTATAAGGAGCATAAATCATTTATTATTCAGGATCTACTCCTTTTAGATTATAGTAATAATACATTTACTTTAAACACTAAAAATATAGATCAAATAGACTACAAATATCCCAATCTTGCGGCAAATACAGTTCCTATTTCTTCATATCTATCTAGATATTATTTTCAGGAAAAAAACTATAATAAATCACTTGAGTTATTAAAATATGCTGAAAAAGCAAATGGAAATGACCTAATAACTAAAGAACTTCTTTTAAGGAACTATTTATTTCTAGATTATAAAGAATCCGCACTTAATTCAGCCCGAGAGTTGATATTTTTATATCCAAATAATCACACTTATGGCCAGTTATATTTTTCATTAATTTCAGATTTGAGGAGATGGAATGAATTATTAGATAACCCAATTATTTATTTATCTGATGATATTTTAATTCATAAAATATTCTTTGAAACATTAGAAAAGAATGACGAGATAGAAAATGACTTGATAATTAGACTCAAAAAATTTAGTTCTGAAAAATTTCCAAATTTAAAACTCCCATAATAACTTCTAACTATAAAGCTCTAACATGGAGTTTATAAATTTATCAACCTCCTCACTGGTTCCAGTACTAATTCTACACCAATCATAAAAAGGAGGAAAAGGACGGCCAACTATAACCCCTTTTTCAAGCATTTTTTTTGAAAGTTCATCAATATGCATCTTGGATTCAAAGAAAACAAAGTTTGTACTAGACTCTACATATTTTAAGTTTAGGTAATCTAATAGTTTATATATTTTCGTCTTTTCTTCATTTGCTTTTTTTAATGAAAACTTATAGAAATCATCATCATTAAGAGCCTCAGATGCAGCGGCAACTGCAAGTACATTTGTTTGAGCCATAATTTTAGGTCTTCCGTAAGGAGAATATTCACCAAATAATTGATCTGCCAACTCTGGTTTTAAAACTAAATAACCTATTCTTAGTCCTGCTAATCCATAAACCTTGGAAAAAGTTCTAGATATAATAACATTTTCACCCTGTCTAACTAAATAGTCCATTGATGGATAATCTGATTCATTTATATAGTCATAGTATGCCTCATCACAAAAAACCAGGGTTTGTTTTGATACATCCTCACAAAATTTAGCTAAAGAGCTTCCATTCAATAATGTGCCTGTAGGGTTATTTGGATTTGCAATAAAAACCATATTAGTTTCTTGATCTATACTCTCTCTTATTTTTTTTAAATCATAACCTTTATTTGAATCTACTGGAACCCACTTTATTTCCCCTCCCCAAGCTTCTGCATAACTCATTAGAGCTAAATATGTCGGTTGGCCTGCTACAATATTTCCACCTTTGTTAGAAATTGCAAGACCTGTGACTCTTAGTGCCTCATTAGATCCTCCAGTAATTACAATACTTTCAATTGGAACATTATGTTTTTTTGCCAATGTTTCTTGAAGTTTCTGAATAAATTCATATGGATATCTACAAGCATCATTGAAAGAATTTTTAATCGCATTTAAAACCCTCTCTGATGGACCATAAGGGTTTTCGTTTGAACTTAACTTAACTAAAGAAGACGTTGGTCTTGGGTTATATTTCTTAATTTCTTCAGCAGATAAAATTGATGGAGTTAACATTAAACCTCCAATACCTATAGATGATTTAAACCATTCTCGTCTTGATTGCATATAAAAGTAATTTTTCAATAATTTAAAAAAGATAGTATTCTTTTCAAAATTTAATCGTTAATTTTCAATATGGTAGATCTCTTTAATTCTATTGAAGCTATAATTAATCAAATTATATCTCCTCTTAACTGGGTAATGTTATTTTTAATAATAGGAGGAGGAATCTATTTAACAATTATTTCAAAAGCAAATCCACTGATGAGGATATTAAGTGGATTTAAATTAATGCTAAGAAAAGATCCATCAAGTATTGGAATTTCAAGATTTCAGGCATTATCAGCTGTTCTTGCTGCAACAGTTGGTCTTGGAAATATTTCAGGAGTTTCTATTGCTATCAATCAAGGAGGTCCAGGTGTTTTAGTATGGATGTGGGTTACTGCTTTGATTGGAGCATCAATAAAGTTTTTTTCAGCCTCACTTGCAGTTAACCTTAGAATAAAAGATGAAAATGGAGACTATCTGGGTGGTCCAATGTATTATATGAGTTTAGGTATAAAAAAATGGGGGCGTCCTCTTGCAATATGGTTTTCAATAGCTGGACTAATTGGTGTACTTCCAGCATTTACGGCTAATCAATTAACTCAGTCATATATTGATGTGTTAAATCCTAATGAGTTTTTAAACCTTGGTAATATTGGATGGAAGCTTATTATTGGAATAGTATTTACAATTTTAACTTCATTTGTAATTTTTGGTGGTTTGAAATCAATAGTTAAAGTAACTTCAGGTTTAGTGCCAATAATGGTAATACTATATTTCATACTTGGTGTCTACATTTTAATTGCTAATATAGATGTTGTTCCGTCTACTTTTTATTTAATTTTTAGTGAAGCTTTCAATTTTAATACAATAGTACAAGGAGGATTTTGGGGGTTAGTATTAATTGGTATAAGAAGAGCTGTTTTCTCAAGTGAAAGTGGTGTTGGACTTGCACCAATATATCATGGTCAATCTACCACAAAAAAAGGCACAGATGAAGGTCTTGTTGGAATGTTAGGTCCTATTTTAGATACAATTTTAGTCTGTACTATTACAGGTTTAATTAT
>Ga0255753_1004915_pt1 | contig 13025 bp, 6 predicted proteins | sample 041ome_10_FD_179953 | JGI IMG/M metagenome (GOLD analysis project Ga0255753, IMG submission 179953) | Coastal salt marsh microbial communities from the Groves Creek Marsh, Skidaway Island, Georgia - 041412US metaG (version 2) | ecosystem: Environmental > Aquatic > Marine > Intertidal zone > Salt...
TGATTCTCTTCCTGTTACTCGTTCTTTGCGTGTCGTTTCACTTGTATTTCGGTCTTCTAAAGGCGCGAGTCTAAATACTCGATTCTAAAGGCGCGAGTAATCTAAGCTTTCGTCGTCTGAAGACGCTGCGTCGACCGGCAATACACGCTAGGTCTTCTACACGCTTACACGCTTCTACCTTCTAGACGTTCTAGACGTGCGAGAACGCGCGCGGTGGACGAACGATTGAATGAGCTGTGTCGAAACTCGACTTCGTGTACGGCATGGTCGGTGAGCTCGCCTTCGTCGCCTGAGAAATCGAAATGCCCAATGACGAGCGATTCGTCGACACCGTCGTGTTTCGAAAAGCGTCCCAACACGATGGGATACCATATCGCGTCGTCCTCAGGCATATCTGCATACGGTATTTCTTGTTGTTGAAACCACGTCGGAATGATGTCAGCTGACGCGCGCGCGTGAGTTGGAAACAACTTCGCGACGCTCGTGCCGTCGCGAAACGCGCACACAAATTCGTGCTCGACGGCGAGACCACCATCTGGCATCCAACCGCGAAATACGAAGCGCGCGGCTTCAAAAAGATCTTTCGGATCGTTCAAAGCATCGCACGCCAAGGGGTTGAGACCTGCTTTCTCTAGTGCGACGGACCGAGCGACGTCCAGTGGGACTAAATCCTTCTCGCTGTCGACTTCGGCGATGAATCCGGTGTAGCGGCCGGCGAATTCGCCGCGCGTGTGCTTCCCCAGCAGGATGCGACCGTTGGCGACGTCCAAAACGAGAAGCTGAGCAAAACGCTTTGGCGGTCTCGTAAGCTCTGATTTCGGGTACACCTGCTTGTCGATCATATCGGCGAGGTTGTCGCTGGCGCGAGTGACGTTTTGTCCGACGTGATCGCCTTGTGTCCGCGGTTCGTACGCTGCATTCAACGGACGATGCGGAGTGACAAACTGTGGAAGTGGCGCAATGACGGCGTCGTCGTTGAGACCGTTGAATCTCACGAGCGATAATCGATCTCGTCCATCGCGAGATGGTCGAACGCGATGCGGCGTCGCGCGTACGACTCCGTTTGTAAAAATCTCGAAAGCGTCCGACAGAATGCACGTAAAAATGGCCTCATTCTCGTACGCCGGCGCCGAGCGCCACGCACCGTCTCGCCCTTGGAGCTCTAATCCTTCGCACGTCTGATGAAGAAGTGTGAAGAATTCAAAGTCTGTGTGCTCCGAGATACCAACTATTTCCACTTTCGACGCGGCGATTCGTTCGCTGCGTCGCGTAGTCGAGTCCTCCTCGTTCGCTTCGTCACCCACTTTCATCGATGGATATCGCATTGCGCGCATGCTGCAGTGTGACGTATTGCCAAATTTCTTTACCCAGACGTCTTCGTCGTCGACGTGAAGCGCCTTCGCAAAGCATCGATACAGCGTCCTCGCCGCGCCATCGCACGCGCTGTAAAAACTGCAAAACGCACTTTGCATCGCGGGCACCTCCACCGGCCAATCCATAGGTCCAAGTCCTCGTGCCGCGTCGTCACCTCGTTCGTCTCGCACTTGCTCAATCTCACATGAGCTCAACTCTCGAACGACATCAAACGACTCGACGAGCGCGGCTGTTTTCTTTTGGTAAGAGTACTCTTCCAGCAGGGGCACGAAACCACCGCTCTCGTTCGCGTATTGCGAGTGTACGTACAGCGCCTTCACGTCTTCTGGCAGCGAGAAGAACGTTCGGGCGATGTCGTACGTGCGCGCGACGTCGAACGGCGCGACGCGCGACGTTGACGCCTCGCCGACGTCTCGAGCGTCGAGCTCGAAGTAACCGACACGCTCGCTCGACGTCAGCGCTTCACCCAGACGCGCGATTTCGACGTCGTCGCCGTCCGCGAGCTTGATGAGAGATACTCGCGGCACGCTGTCGCTCGCGTGCATGACGCGACGAGCGATCGAACGAGGAGAGTCGTCGCTCACGTCGTCGTGTGACGCGCCGATGCACGAAAAACTCCTCACACGACGACGTGGGCGACGACGAATCGAACGACGACGAATCGCGAGCAAGATGACGAACGCGACGAGCGAGCGAGTTATTGGCGTCGCCCACGACGTGCTGCCACAACGAGCGAAGAAGAAACCGCGACGAGACACAGCGATGACGGAGAGGACGGCTTCGACTTCTTCGGCGGCTGAGGCCGACCCGACGCCGCTGACGACGGACGATGAGGACGTTCGACGGGGATTCGAAAGCACGGACGCGCGCGTCGTGCGATACGCGCCAGAACACGATGACTTTCGAGCGCGCGAGGACGAAGACGAAGACGACATGCGAGCGCGCGAGGACGAAGACGAAGACGACATGCGAGCGCGAAGAGGAGTGCAATACGCTTATAAAGACCACACGGCTGACATTCAGATACACGCCTGGGGATGCGATCTCGCTGAAGCCTACGCCTGGGCCGCGCTGGCGATGTTTGATTACATGACCCCGCTGGAGGACTGCGCTCGAGTGCGGACGACGCGATTCAAGGAAATACGCGCGAGCGGGCATGATTTAGACACCTTGCTCTTCGCATTTCTCGACGAGCTTTTGTTCACGTTTCACACAGAGATGCTCATATGCACGGCGGTGCAAGTTTGCGAGTTCAATCGAGACGAATGGAGTATTCGAGCAGTTGTGGGCGGGACGACGTTCGTCGACGGTGAGACGCGTCAAGGCACGGAGATTAAAGCCATCACATACAGCGCGATGAAAATCATAGAACGAGGCGAGATTAGCAAAGACGATGAAAGCACCGGAGTACATCGCGCAGAGTTGTTCGTCATCGTTGACATTTAGAACGCACACACGTCGTAGTTTAGCAGCATCTATAATACAATTCTCAACCGAGCCACTCTTCGATGGTCGCCTTCGGTTCGCTGAAGACTAAATCATCTTCAGTCAGCGGTAAAGACTCTTCCACGAGCTGCACAAGCTGTCTTCGCAGAGCCATCGTTAGCGCTGGCTGCCGAATCGAAGCGTTGAGCTCGACAAACTGCCCGAGCGAACGTTGCTTCAAGTTGCAGCTCCCCAACATCCCGAAATCCGCCACGGATTCGTCCTCGCTCTCCGCGTACAACACCTTGGCGTGCAGCATGTCGTCTATGAGAAATATTTTCAAGTTGTTCGAGTCACCGCTTCGCCGCGACGCGTTCACGTCGACCAGTCGTTTGAGCGCCTTGCGATTTGCGTCGTGATACACGTTCGGCGTTCGAGGGACGATGAGCGTGAGTGACGCGTCGCGTCGCCTCAACATTTCGGCGAGCATATCCGCTCCCATGGAATCAATGTAGGCCATCGCGACGGAATATTTCGAGTACCTGGTGTCTCGAAGTAACTGTTCCATCGCTTGCTTCACCTCGAAACGCCCGGGAAAGGTCATATATCTAGGGAAAGTCCAGGCGATTGGAGACCAGCCCGTCGGTAGATTACTCGCAAAAACGATATCTGCGTCGTCGTTCGACGTAATCGTGCGCTCGAAGCTTCCCAATGCATACCGCATGGCGTCCACAGCCGCTCGACCATCCGCTCTAATGGCGAAATCGCGCCAATTTGTAAATCTATCGCCGACGTTGACGCCGCCGAATATAACCGACGGCAATCCGGTGCCGTGTTTTCGCTCGACAATCATGAACTTTGCGTGCGTCGCTTGCGAAACCGGTGTGAACGAAAAATGCTCCGCCCCGAGTTCTTCTTGTAGCGCTTCTAACTCTGCCGTTAACGTCGTCGTCCCTTCGCACCATCGCGTGAACTTGCTCACAACGGAACCGTCCACAGAGCACTTCACGCGCACGCCTCGCTTGACCGCTCTCTTCATCGCCGCGACGACTTTGTCGCTCGATTTCCCGCGCTCGAACACGTACACGCTGAACTCTACGCTATCGCCCTTACTCGTCGTTCCAAGTTCACGACACAACGCCTCGACGACGTCGACATACGACGTGAGTAACCGCAGCGGTCTCGCCTTGACCACGCGGGCGCCTTCGTCGAACGACCCCGACGACGAGACGTCGTCGTCGAACGAGCGCGATGCCGATCGCGAGCCCGCAACCGAACGACTTCCGACGCGATGGTTTTCTACCGTCGGCGGCGCGCGGCCGCGCTGCGACGTCTCCGCCGCGTGCGCTCGCACACGATGCCGCGTTGCCGCGTCGCCCCGTCTTCGCGACGCGCGCGTCGACGCGCGCGACCTCGGACGTGCGCGAGGCACGATACTCGCGGCGATGCGCGCCGACATCGACGACGCGCACCGCTCGCGCCTCGCGCCTCGCTCTCGGCGGCACGAACGACGCGACGCGTTTTGGCGTAACCAACCAACCAAAGATACGCTCGCGCGCGCGGGAATTTCAGCGCTTTATTTTGTTGCAGAGGTGAGGTTGGGCGGTGCGCGCGCGGTGCGGATATCATATTGTACGGCGGTGACGATATCGTGCGATAAGAAATGCGAGATGACATCTACGTCTCATAGAATACAAAGAAAGAATCATGCGCTGCTAAAATCGACTACGCCGCCGTGCCGTCGGCCAAACTCTGGCGGAGGTTTCGTAAGATCCTCCGCGACGCTCCGGCGAGCTCGCCCGGGATTTCGTTTTCGGCGTCCTCTTTCGCAACGCCCGCGTTCGCGAGTGCATTCCTTCCCTTTAACTGTAAAACTCCACCCTCCCTATCGTTTTCACCGAGACTTAGGCTCGTGAGATTGTACGCCTCGTCGAACGCCTTGGCCTCGGCGGCGCCTCCTTCGTGTTTCGTCAGCGCGGTCCGGAGACCGATCACGGACGCGCGCAAAAGGCGGTTCTCCACCTCGAGCGCGGCGTTGGATTCGCTCAAATCTATGATCACCTTATCCCGCACCTCCTCCGTCCTCGTCGCACCGCGCGCACCGATTTCACCTTTTATTCCCTGTCCATCGCGGCCACCGTTCGCGCGCTGATTCCTTCGCGTCTTGGCGGGCGTGAAGTCGTTCGCGGTGAGCAAGAGAAAGAAAAACACGAAGAACATGATGTACCCACGCTGCGCGTTCGCCGCACGCGGGTCCGTCATCACCGTCATAGCGACGGAACGCGAGCAGCTCCACTCAATGTCGATCGACTGGCACTCTTCGCCCCTTCTCACTCGCCCACGCGGGCGACGACGCATTCGCGCTTTCTGACTCAGTAAGCCACACGCTGCATGTTGTCGTTGCGTGCGTTTAATAATACTACAGGACTAAGGTATATCTATGGCGCCGCGTCTCGTTTCGTCGCTCTCGCCTGTATGTTTTTCGTCAACTCGGCTTGAATCTCGATCAATTCGGCGTTCATGCGCGCAATGTGCTGTCTTCGCAGTTCTTCCGTTTCAAACGACCCCTTCATAGCCTTGCGGACGCTTTCAGGAGTGTTGTCTCGCACCAAAGGTACGATTGAATCTCCAATGGCGTCCTCTAAAGCTTCGTACGTCGGCTTCCAAGGCGCCGGCACGGCGTCGTCGAGGCGACTCTTGAACCGTCGGAGCTTGGGCATGAGCGGCGGCGCCGCCTCCTCGATATTCATCTTGATGGTCTCGAGTCGCTTTTTGAGTTGTTTCATTCGCTCCACTTCGTCAAGCGTCGCTTCAACGCGCATAATTTCCTGCTGAATCTTAGAGAGTCGGCTCGCTTTGTCCTCCTCGGTAGTCAAGAGCGCGACGTCGTCGGGCTTGCGTCGCACGAGAAGGCGCACGATGCGCTCTCGAACGCTCTTTCTCCCAGACTTGAGGTCGTTCTGCCTCGCCACATACCTGCGAACCGCACGTCGACGTTTCTGAGTACCTCCGCGCGCGCTCTGTAGCGCTCTCGTCAGTTCTTCCTCCTCCTGGCGCTTCTTCGCTAACGTTTGGATGTCCATCGGTCCGTCTGTGAGAATGGTGAATCGCCCCTTTGGAATCTCCTTGAAGTTCTTGTTTACCACGCGCTTTTCACGGTCCAACGCAGCGTACGCAGCGGCATCCAAAGTGCCTGAGTTGGAGATGGACGCACTCGCTCGCGCTGACGCCCATTTCCGCTTCTCGTACGATACAACTCGCGTCGTCGGACCGGGCAAGCCGCTCTGTCGGCGGAGCGTGTTGCGCACTTGGCGACTCAGATTCCCCACGGCCGGTCCGCCGCAAAAGTAAACCCATGGAATCCACGTGGGGATTCCAAGGATATCTGGATGAGAGTACGAATACAGATGACCGTAGTTGATCAACACGATTTCCGCCACGGGCCCGCACACCGCGGTTAAACTAGCCATGAACAGTCCCTGCGCGCTGTTGTCGAAGAAATACCACGTCGTCACCGCCCATACGCACAAAAATATATCAATCAAATGGTACGGCAGGAAACCATCCACGAAGGGCGATTGCGGCGACGCCAAAATTCCAGAGACGAGGTATTGAAACGCAAAGACGCTGATGCACAGATTGACGCTCACCCAGCTCGGCTGCCAACCCAAAGCGGGCTTGCCTTTTGCATTTTCAATCAACTCTGACGTCCTACTCACGATTTGTTCGGTGCCTTGGAGACCTTTTCGTATCTCAATCTCTCTCGCGCGCTTCACCGACGAGCGAATGCGAAATTCATCGAGACTCGTGTGCCCGAGACCGATGACGATTGCCGCGGCGCCAAACAGCGGTGGCACCCACCACCCAGTCTCTAAAACACCATTTTCGTTCACAAACATGATTCGAAACAGGTCCTTCACCGGTTCGGGGGCTATGAAATTCATGATTGGACCGAACGGCGAGTTCCACAACGGTGCGAATAGGGCATCAAAATGAATTTGCAACGGCGTCGCGTAGTGCAACACGTCGAATCGCGAGTGTTGGTGGTCGAGTAAAGGCCCCAATATTGCCCCCGCCACGAACATCAACGCCACTTCGTTCGCGAACGCGACGCGCTCGCGCTCGACTTCTTCTTCCACGATCTCTGGCGTCATCGCCGGAGCGCGTCCCGTGACACCGGCCAACGCATTTCTCTTTCCGTCGTCGCCGTCGCCGCCGTTCGTCGACGTCGCCGTCCCGCTCGCCGGAGCACCTCCCGTCTTCACGACGCGCGACACCACGCGCGCGGCGTCTTGTCGACGCGATAACGCTTCCATCTCTTCCTCTCGCTTCGCGCGTTCTCTCGCGCGTCGCTCGCTCTTCGCATTCGTCGTCGACGACGCCGGCGTCGGCTCGGATGTCGCGCGCGCGACGACGCGCGCGCGGGCGTCGTCGCGCGCGCGACGTCGCGCGCGCGCGTCGGCCGGCGCCGAGACCGCGCGCGCGACGACGCCCGCGCGCATATTCGCTCGAACCCTCGCTCGCGGTTTCCGCGTCGCGTCGCGCACTCGCGTCGCGCGGCGCGCGCGCACCGACCAACGGCTGCGGACGCCCGCTCGGGGCGCGGAACGTTCGTCGCCGACGGGCGCGTTGACGATGGCGAACGCCGCGTCACGTCACGTTCGCGCGCAACTTCACTCGCGCAGGTCAGGCGACACCGTCCGCGGCGCGTCCGCGGCGCGCGATCGATGGCGCCGTCGCCGTCGCCGTCGCCGTCGCCGTCGCCGTCGTCGCCGCACGCGTTCTCCCCGCACGCCGCGGGCGGGGGGCTTTCGGCGGGCGATGGCGACGGCGCGAGGAAAAGTGGCGCGGCGTCGCGCGGGACCGCGCGAAAAGCGTACGAAGGCGCGAAACAGAGCGTGAAGAAGGCGTACGCGCGCGTGTACGACGACGAGCGGAGCTTGTTGTGCTTTAGCGACGCGTCCAGGGTGCGACAAATGTGCGCGAAAATCGCGCGAGCCACGAGCTTTCAGGTGTTCGTTTTCGCCGTAGTGGCGCTTAACGCCGCTGTGTTGGCGATGGAACTTCCCGAGCGCGCCTACGTCGCTCGAGGAGGCTCCGTACCGCTGACCGCGGACGGGTCGTGGGCGTTGCAAGTGGTTTTTGTCGTCGTCTTCGCGTTCGAAGCACTGGTGAAAGTTATAGCGAGTGGCTTCGCCATCGGATCGAAGGCGTACTTGACGGAGCGAAGCAATATTTTCGATTTCGTCGTGGTTGTGGTTGGGATCGTAGACTTGAGTAGCTCAGGCTCGAGCGGAGTCGGGACGCTGCGACTGTTGCGCACGATTCAGCCCCTTCGAGCGCTGAACAAATTCAAATCTGGAAGAATGGTTCTAGAGACGATTCGGAAATCGATTCCGCTCTTGCTCGACGTCGTGGTATTCATGTCGTGGTTCGTGATCGTTTGCACCGTAGTCGGTATGATGTCGTTCGGTGGTCGCTTGAACTCGCGAGAGTATTCGGGCGCCGGGTCGTCAAACGTCGCGGCGACGGCGATTTGTAGCACCCTCGTCGCCGACTACCCGACGTCGGCCGCGGCGAGCGCGGAAAGCCCAAATTATCCTTCAGATGAGCTGCTATGCCTGAATCGTAGAAAGAATACGCTCGTCTCGAACGATACGTATTGCTGCGATTCCGGCGTGTCACCCGTCGACGGCTTCGTCAACTTTGACGATTTTGCCAAGGGTGCGTTTGTCGTTTTACAAATTATGACGGTCGATGGATGGAATGAGATCGCATGGCCTACCGCGCGGGCCGCTGGGACGGCGCCTGCGTTGATATTTTACTTCGTTGTCGTTCTCATCGGAGGTTTCTTTGTGCTTCAACTGTTCACGTCGGTCATTTGCGCGACGTTGAGTGACATCGAAGATGAAAGCGCCTCGATGGATCGCGAGACGCTCGGTGATGGCGCGACGGGCCTTTCACAAATGTTCGAATCAACGCGACCCTCGGGTTACTCGAAGTCATTCTTGAGCGGCGTTGGATCAATACTCTCGTCGTTCAGGTTGCCAGGTCAGGATGAAATTGATGGTTCCGAGGGCATGCAGAAGTGGCGACTCAAGGCACTCGCTCTCGTCGCTGACGTTCGATTCGAGTCTTTCGTGAACATCACCATTATACTGAACACATTTACGATGATGTCAGTGACTGCAGAACCGAATCCGTCGCTGGAGCTATTTAGAGAAAACGCCGAGTACTTCTTTTTCGCGGTGTTTTGCTCCGAGTTTGCGCTGAAACATTTTGCTGTCGGACCCGTAGCGTACTGGAAGACGACGTGGAATCGACTGGATGGCTTGGTCGTTCTCTCCGGTATAATTGATGTGACACTATCAGCTATAAGCTCTGGATCTGGCGTGAACCTGTCCTTCCTTCGCATACTGCGCGTGTTGAGAGTTTTGCGCATTGCGCGCGTCTTTCGTAGGAGTACGAGCTTTCAGAAAATATTGCGTGCGGTCGTACTAGGAGCGCAGCGTATTTGGGTGTTTTTATTGGTATGGGCAATCTTCATGATTATGTTTGCGATCCTCGGTACGCAGCTCTTTTCTGCGAAAGGTGATTTGGACGATGAGAGATTGAATTTCAGAGACTTTTTTTCGTCCATCGTGACGCTCTTTGTGGTGAGCACGGGCGAGAACACGTTTGAAGTCGCTTGGGGCACTATGAAAGCTGACGGTGACGCGGCGGGACTTTACATGGTCGTTTGGTGCTTGATCACGACATCGATTTTGGCGCTCGTACTTGGAATTCTTATCGATTGTGTCACCGAAGAAGGTAAAGTCGCATCGATTATCACCATGAAAGTTCCGCGACGAGAGCGCTTTGCGCGGGAAATGGCTAAATCCATGGGGTTTGACGAAGACGACTTCCCTGAATGGGTTCATCTCAAAGCAAACGAGGCGTGGACAAAGCGCAATCAAGAGCGCTCGAGGGCGAAGAGCGCAACGGAAGCAGGTTTAGGTCTCGATGAAGACGAAGAGAAGACAGACAGCGACAGCGACAGCGACGACGACGAAGTCGAAGGTGATGAAGTAGCGCTACATGTGTTTGGCGATCCGTTCGAGGCGAGGCGCTTGCGCAAAGAACGAATCGCTCAAATGCGACGCGTCCACGAAGTTGCGGTCGTGCGACATTGGCTCGTGACGCTAGGTTATGAGCATCACTCTGCGAAATCGCTCGAAGTCGCGAAGACGATGCGGCGGCGATCCGTGATAAAGGCTCGCGAGCGACTGGCCAAGTCGCACAAGGCGAACGAGTTGAAGCGTCGAGCAATTGTTGACAGCATCAGCGCCAAACTTTTGGATCGTGATGACGTCGATGCGAGTCGCTTAGTTCCACTCAGCGTCCGCTGCATCATGACAAAGGACGAGGACTTACACGCAGACCTCAACTTGATCGACATCAACGGCGACTTTATTCCGCATCATGCCCTCTTTCCCGACAACGACCCCGTAGCTGAGGCGGAATCGTTGGTGCATTACGTGCGAAATGATAACTTTCGTATAGCGATGTCATTTTACGGCATTGATGAATCCGACGAAAGAGACCAACTAAGACTCAAGGCGCTTCGCTTCGTGAAGCATCCTTGGTTTGACGTTGTCGTATTGCTCTTGATTGGTGCGAGTTCAGTATTGCTCGCCACGGAAACGAACTCGTTTCCAGCGGCTGACTCGAATATGGAAAGGGTATACTTGATTCTCGATATTTGTTTCAACACATGCTTCACCATCGAAATGTGTTTGAAACTGTTTGGGCTTGGGGCGTGGAGGTTTCACGGGTCGTACTTCAAGTCGAAGTTCAACATCATGGATGCCGTTGTGGTCGTCACTTCGTGGTTGATTGTCTTGCTTGGCGACGCTCTGCCAATACGATCGTTACGCGTTGTGAGGGTTCTACGTCCTTTACGATCGGTTAAACGAATTAAGGGGTTGCGAGTCGTAGTCGAAGCCATCATGTCTTCACTGCCGGCGATTTCATCCGTGTGCGTGGTCGGCCTCGCGATGCTCACGATGTTGTCAGTGCTGGGTATGGAGTTGTTTCTGGGCAAGATGCATCGTTGCACGAACACCGCGGTGACTGTTGCGAATAAAACGCAGTGCTTAGCGGCGGGGGGAGTTTGGCGAAAGGCAAAGTTTAACTTTGATTCCTTTCCGGAGGCTTTCCTCAGCGTGTTCATCATCGCTACCGGCGACAATTGGCAAGACCTCATGTACGAAGCGATGGATGTCGTCGGCGTAGATCAAGAACCTATCCGAGATAACGCCAAGTGGGCGTGCGTTTACTTTTTCGTATCGATTCTCTTTGGCTTCTTGCTCTGGGCAAATCTCTTTGTGTCGGCGCTCATCGACAATTTCAATCGTATCGCACACGACGAGAACGACGGCAAGCTGCTTGTCACCGATGAGCAACGCGTGTGGCAGCAAGCAATGTTACTCGCCACGGTGCACGCTGACAACTCTTGGCGTAGATCACCACCGGAAACGCCCTGGAAAGCCGTCGTGCATGGCGTAGTGTCTAAGTATACCTTTGACGCGTTTTCCGTCTTCATGATCGTACTCAACATGGTCACGATGATGGCAATACGCGCGAACCCGTCGAAATCTGAGGACGACTATCAAGTTTGGATGGGAAACACGTTAGCGATCTGGTACATGCTTGAGGCTTATCTTTTGATCGTCGCCATGAAGTGGAAAAATTACTGGCAGAGCGGTTGGAATAAGATCGATTTCATCGTGGCAGTTAGCGGTGTCGTCGGTCTACTCATCCCGGATGTTTACGAGAGTGGCGTTGGTGGAGCTTTCCGTATGCTGAGATTTTTGCGATTGTTTAAAATTGTTCAGGTGAGCAAAGGTCTGCGAACACTTTTCGCGACATTCTTGTCGGCGATTCCTGGAGTCGTCAATGTCGCGCTTTTATCTCTGCTGTTCATGTACATCTATGCTTGCCTCGGTGTCGCACTTTTTGGCGACATGTCTTCAGATTACCTCGGCGCTGCACTTTCGGAGTACTCAAACTTTGTGACGTTCCCAAAAGCGATGGTGAGTCTTTTTGTGAGTTACACTGGAAATTGGCAAGGATACTTCACCGACATTTACGTCGACGATCGCTGTTACGAAAACACATCGCTACCGGCTAATGTGACGTGCTCTCCCCGCTACGTGAGCATATTTTATTTCGTCACGTACGTCATCACGGGCGTCTTTTTCCTTGGGAACTTGTTCATCGCCATTATCCTTGAGCGATTTAGCTTTTGTGCCTCAGAAGAAGGTGTGGGTGGCAGTGGCGAGAGCAACTTCCTTTACGCCACGATGACGTTGAAGCGTGTGGCGCGTCAAATTTCTCGTAGCGTACGCGAGGCGACCAAGCTCGCGCCGAGCGAACGGCAAGATGCATATGTTGAGAAGCGTCGGGCGCGTTCGAAGGCAGGCAGCGGCACTGCGACGCCGAGCACGCCGCATTTGAGCAAGAACAATAGCATTCAGCGCGCGAGCACGGCGAGCACTACGCCGGCGTCTGCATCGCCGCATGGCGATTTCGATCCGTTCGATGATCCAACCGATGAAGTCATCGATACTGTGCGATCCAACCTTGAAGAAATTCGCGCTAAAACGCAGTCTCCGATCGCAGTCGAAGACGATCTCGACTTTGAAGACGTCAAGTCTGCGCTGAGAGACGCGTTACCAACCCAAGACGCGGCGTCTCTTTTGGCGGCGGCGAACGCCGTTGATCGGCTCGTGCGTTCGCGCAGTCGCTCTCGAAGCGTTAGTCGGGGACGCACAAGGGTATCATCTGCAGGTGATATGGCTTTTGAAGATGTGAACCGAAGCGACGACGATGATGGCACCCTCGAGATGATTCGCGCGACGAGCTCGACGCCGACGCCGACGCGAGGTCGTAGTGTTGCGCGAGTGCATAGTCAGCGGTCGCGAGTGGAAAGCGCTACAGCGCGTATGAAGATGGCGACATCGGCTGGATCGTCGCGGCATGGCTCGAGCGATGAGGAGTCCGACGAAGCGCCGCGCGCTTACGGAAACGGCTCACGCGCGTACGAACGCGAGTTCGAAGCGTCTTCAGACGACGAAAGCTTAGATTACTCGCGCCTTTAGAATCGAGTATTTAGACTCGCGCCTTTAGAAGACCGAAATACAAGTGAAACGACACGCAAAGAACGAGTAACAGGAAGAGAATCA
>Ga0255753_1004916_pt1 | contig 13025 bp, 9 predicted proteins | sample 041ome_10_FD_179953 | JGI IMG/M metagenome (GOLD analysis project Ga0255753, IMG submission 179953) | Coastal salt marsh microbial communities from the Groves Creek Marsh, Skidaway Island, Georgia - 041412US metaG (version 2) | ecosystem: Environmental > Aquatic > Marine > Intertidal zone > Salt...
AACGTCAAGGAAAAGAGGAACGACACGAACGCGGGGACTTTATCCGACGCGTCTCGGCACAGGACTTTCCTCAGGAACTGTTTAAAGGTGCGTCGTTTCACGAGAGAGAGAGAGAGAGAGTTAACACAAAGAGAGAGAGCGCATGTGTGTCCAAACGAAAGTGTTTCAAAAGAATACCAAACATAAACGCGCAAAAGCTTTTGCTGTGTTCGAGAAGAAAAGAACGAACGAACGAAAGAAAACACAACTCTCTGAATGCGAAACGCACCGCATCCGCGGCTCCGTATAAACCGAAAAAGATTCCCGTCGCGAGGACGGTTTCCAAGAGCACTCGCCACATGATTTATTATACGAGTCTTCTGCGCTCTTTCTCCCCGTGAAAAGAATCACTTAAAAACTATTTAGGGTTTCCAAACCTAATTTGGAGAGAGCGAAGCCGCCACTGAATCGGTCCGTCCGTCTCCATTAAAACACTTATACAAACGCACTAAAAACACCATGTCAACCGAACAACCGCAATCCAACCGCTTATACGTCGGCAACATCCCGTGGTCGACCACGGTCGAAGAGTTACAGGGTTTGTTCACCGACGCGGAGAACATCGAGATCCCAACCGTACGTTTTCTACTTTCTTTCTTCTTTTGTTTCTATAATTTTGATTCGATCGCGCTTGTGTGGGAAACGAAGAAAAACTTTTCTCGCGCCGACGATTCATTTTTTCATCGTCGTCGCGTCTCAACGCGCTCTCTCTCTGAGAAACCTCTCTTCCGCGAAACCTCCGAAAAGGTCGTTCTCCTAAAAGCGCCGAAAACAAGGAGAGAGATTTCGCGCGGCGCGAAAGAAACGCGGGGGGTAAAGTTTTCCCGAGAGGTCACTCCTACTGTAAGAAAGAGAGCGAGATGAGATGACATTTGGCCGTCTTTCGTGGTCGTCTTCGCTCGTACAAAGGCATGCCGTTTGGGCAAAATTTACACTCGTGTTTTTCTGATATTTTTTTCTCTCCTCTGACACCAAAATTTTCTTCTCGTCTTCTCTGCAAAATGTTAAAATAGGGTCGCCAAAACCGCTCGAGAGGATACGCCTTAGTCTCGTTCTCCGACGAGTCCGCGGCGCAATCCGCGATGCAAGCGATGAACGGCCACGCGTTAGGCGACCGGAACATTTCCGTTCGCGCGGATAATCCGTTACCGAAGGCGCCGAAATCCTCCTCGAGAGGATCCGGCGGCGCGCCGGTGCAAAGACCGACCAACTTGCCGGAAGCGGAGGAAGGGTGCAGATGCTACGTCGGGAACTTGGCGTGGGAGACCGACGAACAAGCGTTGATTGAACACTGCCAAACGATCGGGCACCCGGTGTTGAGATGTGAAGTTGCCAGACAATCCGGCGGGAGATCCAAAGGGTGGGCGTTGATTGATTTCGCGAGCAAAGAAGCCGCCGACGCGGGCGTCAAGGCGTTGCACGACACCGAGTGCAGAGCGAGATCGATCATCGTGCGCGCGGAAAGACCGGGCGGGGCGGCGGCGACGAAGCCACCGAGAGAAATCAGACCGGAAAACAGTTCTGGTTTACAAATTGTGGTGAGAAACTTGCCGTGGTCGACAACCTCGGACGATTTGAGACAAGTGTTCCAACAAGTCGGCACCGTCGTGGACGCCAAGTCCACGTGCCATGACGACACCGGTCGATCCAAAGGGTGGGGTACGGTTTTGTTTGAAACGCAAGAGCAAGCGCAAGCTGCGATTGCCGGGTTCAACGGCGTTGAGTTGGAAGGCAGACCGATGCAAATTAAAATCGATCGCTTCGAATAAGTGCGCGTAAGGCGACTCTTTCGTGTGAACCACTTGATAATACTATAAAACTTCTTCAATAATACTACGAAGAAAAAACATCAACGACGACGACATGGAAAGAGAACACACACCACACGAAAAATGAGAGAGAGAAGAGAAGGGAGAGATACTGAGAATGAGAAAGACAGAATATAATATTCTATAGCACGCTGGCGGAAGAGAAGAGAGGGAGGAGATGAACGTTTAATTTTACAAATGGAGAATCAAGTCACAAACATCGACGAAGACATGCGTGTGTTTTTTTAAGTTTGAAGAGGAAAAAGATATATAGAAGAAGAAGAAGAAGAAGAAGAAGAAGAAGAGAAGAGAGAGCAGAATATAAGAAGAAAGAAAAAGAAAGAAAAACATACGATGAGAGAGAGAAGAGATACCATGGGAGAATGGCTTACCCGTTTGTCGCGTTCATGAGAAAAATAGAACACACAACAACACATCATTTATTTTTTGTAGATCATGGGACGACGAGTGAACGAAAACAAGTGTAAGAGAAGTTTTCACATTTATTACTTATTAGGTATTCAATACCGATTTTAATGCAATTATCAAAAGAATTTTAACGCTCTAATTACTGCTACTGTTTGTTGTCTACTTCAATTCTCCCGATTCGCTGCTTTCCTTTTCCGGGCTGTCTTCCTCTCTTTTTTTTTTTGTTCTTTTCTCCGTCGGCTTATCTTTCTCTCCGTCTCTCGAACGTTTTCTACTACTGCTATAATCTCTACTGCTACCACCGCGACCTCTGCCACCGCTTTCTTTCTTGGCTAACTTTTTCAATCGGTCCTTCTTCACGTCCTCGAATATCTCCTCGAGCTTTTCATCGCTCACGTCGAACTCTTTCGAACATTTCGTCCACCACGAGGACGATTGGAACGCTTTTTTCGTTTCGGAATACGTTTTATCGTTCAAAACTTCGTCGAATAGTTTCATTTCGTCGTATAAAGAGTCCTCAAAATCATCCAACGCGTCCCGCAACTTTCGCTTCTTGCGTCGGTGGATCCTTTCGATGGTATCCGCTACGACTTCGCAAAGAAACGTGGGTTGAATGTTTGGCGATAAAGACGCTTTCTTCACTAAAGCCTCCTTGTTCGTTTCCACGTACTCTTCTAAATATTTGACGATATCGTCGAAGGGTGGTAGCTTGTTACCACTACTCGCCGTCGCCATCGCGCTTTCGTCGAGTAAGTCGACGACGTTCTCGTTTTGAAAGCCGGGAAACGCGTCCTTTGACGCGTTCTCTTTCATAAACGTCTCCAATCGCTTTGCATCTTCCATCACCATCTCTTCCAACTTGATCACTTCGTCGTCGAACAACTCTCTCGGCGTGCTCCCACTCACGTTCCCATTACACATGCCAAACGAAGCCGTCGATTCGAGCTTCTCGTTTTTAAACTTTTTCCAAAGCGTCCTCGGCGTCAAGATTTTATTCTCCGCCAACTCTTTCAACGTCTCGCAAAAGCGCTCTCGATTCTTCCGTTCCTCTCGGAACCGCACGGCGTTTTCGCGGTTCATAGTCTCGACTTCGTTTTGATCGAACGACCGAAAGAGTTCGGAAAATACGGTCAGTTGGTCTTGCCGATCGCAATGCACCGCTCTCGTGTCGTTTTGAATCGCCGCGTTATTCATCACGTCCCGTCGCCACTGCCAGTTGAAATTGCACCCTTTCTCCAATAACAAGCCTTTAAACAACTCTCTCGTTTGCTCTTTCTTTGCTAGCTTTTCTTTTCTTTCGATGACGTGTAATCCAGAGCAAAAATCGCGAAACAAATGTTCGCGTTCTTTCAACGATTCGATGTTCGTAAACCACGTTTGCGACATTAAATTCCGCTCTAACGGCGAGTCTCGAATAATCTTCGATTTCGAGGTGATGTCGTATTTGACTCGGCAATCTTGCAAACCGTTTCTAAACGCCACGCGTTTCCGTTTCTCGACTTCTTTCTGTTCCTCTTTCTCCGCTCTTAATTTCCTCGATCGAAACCCGTTGAACAAGTTTCTCTTTTCTCCATTTTTCTTGAGCGCGTTGAATCGCGCGTCGCTCGCGGCTAACTGCGTAAACTGCTCGAACGTGCCCGAGGTTGGCATATTAATATCCTCCAAAAGTTTATTAAACGCCGCTTTTCTCTCCTCGTCGTTCTCGAACGTCAGCACCGTCTCTGAATTCGACTGCAAAGGCACGTACGCTTGGTTGTGCGTTTGTTGCGGAGGAGGAGGACCGGATGCCGACGCCGGCGCGTTCATCGCGTCGCCGTTCTCATCTCTGTTCCGCGTCTCACCGCCGCCGCCCTTCTCTCTTCTCGTTTTCTCCTCGTTCATTCGCTCCCACCTCTCCTCCGTCCTCGTCAACTCCTCCGGAGTCTCCCACTGCGTCTTTTTCGTCTCTCTGTTGTAATAATAATACTTCTCCGACGTCTTATCGTACGTCGTTTTCCACGCGCAGTTTTCAAACACGAAACTCTCCTTCGCGGTGTACAACTCTCTCGGTTTCTCGTACGTCGACTTCTTCGTCAGTTGGTTGTAGTAATATTTCCTCCCGTCCGGCGCGTCGTGTTCCGTCCAAGGCGAAGCGGGCGAAGGCGCGTTCATCGGCGGAGGAGGAATCATCATCATCATTCCCGCCGCCGCCGCCGCCGCCGAGGGTTGTTGTTGTTGTTGTTGCATGTTCATCATCATCATCCGCTGCTGCTGCTGCTGTTGCTGTTGCATCAGCATCGGATTCATCATCATCATCATCCCTCCTCCTGGTCCTCCTCCTCCTCCTCCTCCCATCGCGATCGGCGCCGCCGACGCGGCTGTAGGCGCAGCACCGCGCGCAGAAGCCGCCAAAATCGGAGGTGCGGGTAAACCACCAACGACGAATCCCCCTCCAACACCAGGAGTTCCCGTCGTCGTCGTTCCCATCGTCATCCCCGGTTGTTGTTGTTGCGGTTGATGTGTCGGGAAAAACGGCTTTGGAGGAGTCATTCGAGCAGCGAGCGTTTGGGGGAGAAAACCACCACCACCCTTTTCGTCAGCCTCCTCGTCGTCTTTCGCGGACATTCGTCGTGCGTGTCGTCTCGAGACGCTTCTCGAGACGACGACACCAACGGACGAGCGCGACTCTTTTTGAGAGCGTCGTTTAAAGTGTGCTCTGATGCGTGTTGAAATGCGTTCGAAATGTGCGGCTTTTCCCCCAGAAATCAGACTCGAAAAGGATTGAATACGCGCGCTTTAAAAGCACCCCGCGATAAAGAGAGAGTGAGAGAGAGAACTTTAGTCGGCGGTGACGTGCATGACGTCCACGAGGGAAAATCAGGAGGAAACCGAAGCGCTGTTACCGAGACACGGAATAAAAGAAGAAGACTTTGAAGACGAAGACACAACGTCAGAGATGAAGGGACGCGTGGGGACGACGAAAAGTTCTACAAAGTTCCAAACGCCGTTCGCGTTTATCCTCCTCTCCTTCCTCACCGTACTCGCGCTCGGCTTATCCTGCGTCGCGGAGGAGTACATCATCAAACAAATACCCGGGTTTGATTTCTTTTGGTTCTTAGCGTTCAGCGAGTTAGTGGTGTTCAGCGCGCTGACGGTTTTGGTGCAACTGTGCGGGTGGGACCAAGAGGAGGAGGAGGAGGAAAAGAAGAAGCGCGAGGAGGAGGACGCGAAGAAAAACAAAGCGAAATCGAGCGATGTGGATTTACGAGAGGAAGGAAAGGCAAAGGATACGTATACGAGTGGATTTTGGCACACGAAAGCGCCGAAAACAACGCTCGTGTTGGGTGGGATTTTGATCGCGTTGTATACGAGTTTAGGAAAGTTTGCGTATAAGTACGTGAATTACGCGACGGGGACGGTGTTAAAAAGCGCGAAGCTAATTCCGGTGATGTTTGTGTCCGTGGTGTGGTTGAAGCGGAGGTACGAGTTGATAGATTACGTGGCGTGCTTTTTACTCGTCGCGGCGGCGTGCGAGTTTGGTCTCGGGGAGCAAGAGAATTCGGATAAAACGGAAAATCCGAGCGAAAACTACGCGCTCGGTTTGACGTTGAGTCTAATCACGATTGGGATCGGCGCGTTTCAATCGAACGTGACGGATAGGATCTTGAGAGATTACGGGGCGACTGTTGGTGAGAACATGCTTTGGACGAACGCGGTTGGTGCGATTTTTATATTCTTCTTCGTCGTCTTATTAGAACCGCACGCGTTCATGTTCTTTTGGGATACGCCGTTGTATTTCATGTTGTTGACGTTTCGATCGGTGTCCTTCTTCTTCGGCGCGTGGTTATACACCATCATCGTGAAACATTTCGGCGCCGTGCCTGCCGTGGCGATCACGACCACGAGGAAACTGCTCACCGTCGTAGGGTCCTTCGTGTTCTTTGCCAGTGATAAACCGTTCACGACGACGTACGCGATTGCGCTCGGTTTGTTCGTCCTCGCCGTCGGGTGCGAATACGTCAAACACTACCAAAAGCACAGCAGTCAAACGCATTCCCTCAAGGGTGGTGGTCGTCTTCGTAAAAAAACAGCATCGACTTCGGTCTAGTCGTTTTCTTTCTTTGTATGAGTAGTATGTAACGTGTATGTGTGTATGTATCAGTCATCCTCGTTCTCTTCTTCTTCTTCTTCTTCTTCTTCTTCTTCTTTCTCGTCCTCGTCGTCGATGTGCGCTCGAATTCGACGCAACACGAGCGCTCTGAATTCGCGCAACTTCTCCAGGTATTCACCCTCGTGAAACAACGCGACTTCATCCGAGAACGAATTCGACGTTTTTCTCATCACTTCTCCGTTTTCACGCGTTCCTTTTTCCTTCCCCGACTTGGGAGGAAACGTCGTTCGCGAGGTGAGTTTCATCGCGTTTTCCGCGCGCGCACAATTTTCTCTGACGCGTCGCAGACGAAAGTTTTGAATTTCCCGAGCGAAAGCATCACACAAATCTCGCGCGGAAAAAACACATGTCCCTCCTCTCGAAGGAGGAACGCGTCGCACCACCTCGAGGAGGATGGGACTGTCGAGAATTCACCCACCCTTTCTCCAATCTTAATACTCGCTCGCGTCGCTTTCATGTGAGAGAAAATACGAACGACTTGAACGCGCTCGAGGACGCTCGAGGGAACGAACGTTTAGAGGAAACGATGGAGGATGACGACGACGACGACGAGAGCGACTATGATGCGAAGAATGCGTTTAAAGAGCATCACAACGCGCGCGACGACGATGTTATGTACGGCGACGAAGAGGAAGAGGAGTATATATCTCGCGCACCGAACGCGCTCGTCATCGCGCCGACGAGTTCGCGAGACTGTGGGGTGACCGCCTCCTTGTTGTTCGCCAGGTGCGCGCGAGAGTGCGTGTGCGAAGACGAAGACGAAGAGGACGACCAAGACCAAGAAGGAGAGCGAGAAAACGCGTTCGTGGAAAACGAGGATATCAACGAGAACAGCGCGAGAAGAGAAAGTTTGAGGAGGAAAGAAAAAGATTCCGGCGCTTCCGGAAAGGCGTTCTTGCCGAGAGCGTTGTTCGTGTGCCGTCGAGACGCGTTGGAATCGGAAACGTTCGCGGCGCCGAGCGTTTATGCGAACGAGAGTCACGACGACGACGGCTTTGTGGATGCGAAAGGCGCGAAGAAGACGAAAAAGTTTTTGTCGACGAGGACGTGGGTGCCGTCCGAGGAATACATCACGACGAGAGCGGCGAAAAGGGTATCCATTAAATACGCGTCGACGGATGAGGACGTGGTGAAGATTATGTCCGCGTTGCACGTTTTGCCGGTTGAAGAGTTGCCGAATCTCATCGCCGTGTGCGACGTTTCTGCGTTTTCCGATCGATACGGTGGAAGCGGCATGGGAGGAAATCGAGAGCGAACGGCGGCGCACGCGAGAGTGTGCGCGGCGATTGTAGAGGCTGCCAGGTACTCTACGATGGCGAAACGGAAAGCGACGATGAGAAGTCACCGCGACGGGTGGCGAAGTCGAGCGCCCGCGCGCTGTAAAGTCGTCGTCTCGGAGAGGAAAGATGACATGGAAGATGCGAACATGTTGGCCAAGAAAGATTGGCAACACGATGTCGGCATGGATGCGATGATGACGGGTGGCGTGGAAACTAAATATTATAATCGCAACGCGAATGTGGGTACCGCGGCCAACACCAATTTCCATCCTTTAACGTACGCCACGAAGAGGTGGTTCGAGAGGGTATTCGTCGTCCGAAAAAAATCCGGGTACGAAGAAGAGGTTGTCGAAGTAGGAAAAATAGGAGGCGGGGCGTACGAGGTCATCGATTGCGCGACGGGCGCGAAATCGACGCACATAGCGACTCTCGGAGTGAACTAAGAAGAAGATAGAGAGAGATGTAAAATATGAATTTTAGCCCCGCGCGCGCGAAAGAAGTTGTAATTTTAAAACCCTGTACAGAAGAAAAGGAGAGATACGCATTCATTATTGAAAGCATTAGTTGTTATATTGCTAATAATATTATAATACCGTAATACACATGTTGCTACTACTACTGCTGCTCCTATTTCCTACTACTAATTCCCGGAACTCACCACGAGTCGCACCGAAGGTTTGTCTCTGCGATTGCCCATGTTCTTCTGTCGCTCCGCGAACCGCGAGCTCGTCCACTCGCCCCCGTCGTCAGCGTAATACTTCATCGGATAACTCGGAACCTCTTTCTTTTCATATTTTCCTTCGCTTAATACGGTGTTCACGTCGTCCCACGCCTCTGCGCCTTCTAAACAAATGTACGCTTCGTACGGCGTCAGCACCGGCACAATAAACGCTTCGCCCCAATCGATGCTCAACCTCGGACACGCCACTTGAACGAACGCATCTATGCCACCATTTTCGCTTAGCGAAGCTATCCGCTCCGGAGATATCTCGGAAATTAAAAATACAACCGTTTCTTTATTCCTGGACTCGAACAACCGCTCCAGTCTGGCCAGCACCGCGGGATTACCTTGCCTGCCGAGCGTCCCTAAAATCAAACCAAATTTCTTTGCTTTCTTCGCGCGTAAAATCATGCTCTTTCTCACGTTTTGCATCCCGACGTGATCGTAATACTCTCTCGTCAGAACCCGTTCGTACGGATCATATCTATACGCCGGCACGTTTGGATTCGCAATCATCATCGCCTCCAAATGAAACCTACCGTCCGCCACAAACACAATTGCATCGTGCGCCTTCTTTCCTTCTTCTCCCATTGAATCTCCACTTCTCGCTCCCATGACCTCTCCATCTCCTAAACTTGGCGCGGTGCACCCTAAAACCTCCCCGGGACTCAAAGGTTTCGTCCTCCCGACATCGAAGCACTCGTAAAACGGCCGCAACGTCTCCCGCACCTTCCCGATCGCCGATGCAAATTGAATCGTTCCCGCTAACGCAATCTTATCCGTCCTGTTCGGAAAATTCTTCCTTATTGACTGCACCAAGTGTTCCTCGTCGAATAAAATGTCCACGAACACGTACAAAGTCTTACACGTCGTCATCGACACCGGCACTAAACAACTGTGTCCGTAATGCACTAAAAAATCACACCCCAACGCGGTCGCCGCGTAGTCGTCCACGCAGCACGCGCCGTACGTCACGTCGCCGAGAATCACCACGTCTTTTATCGAAGGAACGAAAACTTTGAATATATCCGCCAACGTCGTCGCGTACAAGAGTAACCCCTCGGGAAACTGTAACGCCAATCGAGAGACGTTCCCGGTGCGAAGCCGCCAGATGGTTTTATGGATTTCAAAGGAATAGTTTGCCGGTAACGGTTTAACCGCTCGAGCGAGATTAGGATCGTTGAGAATGGCCAAAGGGATTTGGTTGCCCACAAAATGTCGGACGACGGTGGACGATGGTTTTGTCGCCGACGTCGTCAAAGCGAAAGAGTCGTTCGTTTTGGTCGTCCCCATGTGAGAGAAGTAGAGAATCCCCTAAAATTGTGCGGAGAAGAAGAGACGAAAAGAGAGGCGATGGATGTGTACTAAAATGGTGCTGTAATGTACAACACGCGCGCGTTCTCTACCTAAATGCACAACAACGACAAAATTTTATCACGATTGTCTCTAAATTAATCGTCACTCATCATGGACGCTTTCATTCTCGCCAGCTCGACCAACTCTTCGATGCCGACGACGTGCCAGGACTCTTCGCCCGCGCCGGTGGCCAAGACGGAAACGACGTCTTTGTTCGCGTCCACGGCGACGGTGACGCCGCCGAAAGCAAAAACCGGGAGATTTTCCAGACGCGTGCGACGATTGTTTTTCGGGAGGAACGCGAAATCGTTTTCGGACGCGACGGATTCGAGGATATCCTTGAGCGTTTTTTTCGCGGTCGAGCTGGATTTGATTTTGCGAGTTTTGCCGGGGGATTTGTCTCGTCCGGCGAGCGTTTGTCGAGCGTCTTCGTCGTCTTCGCCGTCGGAAAGCGCGATGGGTTCTCCCGTTGCGGCCGCGTTCATCGCCTCTAACGCGCGGCGTAAATGCGTCCGCGGACGCTCGTGGTTACACACGTCTTCGCCTAAAAGCGTCTTCCAAGACTCGTACCATTCGGCGACTTCGATCAAATCACAATTCTTCTCGTCTTTTAGCCACGATTTTAGAGTCGAGGACCATTTTTTCCAAAAGTGACTTCTTTCGAGAACTTTAGCAACGCCCCCGCCGCCATCGGTTTCTTCGCTCGATGCGAGGACGGCTTTCCACAGAAGAATGTTGTTGAATATCTCCAAATTTTGATCGGCGGGGTCGATTTCAATCAAACTCGCTTTGGCGACCAGTTTCGGGACGACTGTCTTCTCGACAAACTGCGACCACCAAGTTCGACCAAAGACGATCGTTTTTACTTCCACCCACGGTTCAACCACTGCGACTGCTTTGCCACCAATAGACGCGTCTATCACGTTCGCAAACTTTTGTTTTATTGTCGACGAAAGCGCTTTGATAGGTTCTAAAAGCATCTCGAGCCATGGGAAAATCCACTTTGAGGGTACCGACGACGAGGAAGAAGACGTTACTTTTCCTTCGTCGCCAGCGTCTTCAACGAACGTCCACTTTTCAATCTCTCGTGTCAGTTTCGGAATGATGGCATTCTCAACGATCTTATCCAACGAGCGGCGTGGTAACACGCTTTGCCACTCGTAAAAGAGGTCCATCGCTAAGTTTGACTTCACGTCGCGCGGGTCCCATCCTTGAATCAGCGTTCGTATAATTTTCATCGTCACCGGCGTTTCGATGACTTCTTCGAGTAACGTTTCGTCTTCGACGGTTTCGATAACTGGGTCATCGGTGTAGTTCAAAAACGACTCTTGCTTCTTGACGATCTCAGTCGTCGAGACGAGCACGTCTCTCCACTTGCCGCAGTTTTCGTAGGCGAGTTTATACGAACTGTTCTTGTCGTCGTCGCCTGAGGCTTCTTCGTTCTGGTTCTTGGGATCCCACGCGCGAAAGGCTTTTTCGAAGTACTTCTTCGCGTGTTTTTGTGCCGCAACAGCAGCAATGTCGAGTTCCGCGAACGCCTCTTTGTGGTCGCGTTTCAGCTCCAACCATTGTTCCAGAATCTTTTCGTCGTTCTCGTCTTTTTCGTTCTCCACCAACAGCTTCACCTTCTCGTTCAAAGTTCGGATATCTTCTTCGGCTTTTTTCACGTCCTTCTCGATTTGACTCAACCGCTCTTGTTCGCGCATTAACGCCGCGGACGTGTCCATTTCCGTTCGCACTTTCGCGTCGTACAAAGAAATATTCGACGCGGCGAGTTTCCCCATCGCGTTCAAATTTCGCAACAACTCTCTTCCCGGTAAATGTTGGTCGTCTATGCGCTGCTCGTCGTCGTCCGAGTCGCCTTGGAGGTACTGTCCGGTCGTCGATTTAAACGACGTGCCGTCGATTTCCAACTCTCTCGCGCCGCCACGTTTACTCATGTCGATGATTTTCATTTTCGGTTGGTGCAAAGCTTCGACGAACGAACCTTCGTTCGCGTTGTTATTCTCAATGTTGTCGTCCAACTCTTGCCGCTCTCGCTCGCGTCGAGCGATCAATTCTTCCGGCGTTTCGTATCTGACTGCTTTTCGTTTCACATCTTCCTTCGCGGAGCGTTTCCAAAGCTTCTTTTCTATCGTTTCTACGTTGTTTCTTTTCTCCTCTATTCGTTTTTCGCTGGCCAACTTCTCGCTCTCGTAGTCTGCGCCCCCTCGTCTACCACCGTTCTTTTTCTTTTGTTGAGTCTTCTTTTCGTTTTCTACGTTCTCTTCGAAATCGCCGTAGCCCATGCCCATGTTCTTCGGTCGCAGTTTCGTTTCGATGGCTCTGGAAATCCCTTTCCCATCGGCGCCTAAACCTTGACCAGGTTTGTAGCCCATTTTCGCTAATAACTTGGCGCCGATACCTTTCGTGTGCTTTTCGAAATCCGGTTTCACGATCTTTTCGTGTCCAACATCTTTGTTACTATTCCTTCGTTTTCTATTGTTGTTACTCATATCGTCTGTATCGTCGTCGTCTTCGTTTCCTAACCCGGCGGCAAAGCTTTCCTTCGCTTTCGCCTCTTCGCGTTTTCTTTTCGCCGCATTCCTCGCCTCCTCCGCGTCTCGCATTCTCTGCCTCGCGTTCGCCACCACGCGTTGTCCGAACGACGACGGTAACAAATCAAAATCTTCTTCTTCTTCTTCTTCTTCGTGATTAGTAGCACCCGCCGGCGCGAAACCGAGGCCGAGACCGCCGCCGCCTATACCCGTCCTCGCGTCCTCGTCGTCGTCGTAGTTCTCCGTATTGCTCGTAAAGCCCAAGCCACCGCCGCCACCACCGACTCTCACGCCTCCTAACCCGCTCGCGCCTGATCCGCTCTGCCGTCTCTCCTCTGCCACATCATCATCGTCGTCCTCTTCTTCGTATTCCTCCTCTTCTCCTTTCTTTCCATGAAAAGCGCCTGCTCTGGTGAACCCAACCGGCTTTGAAAAATCATTTCTTCTTCCTCCTCTGCTTCTCCTCCTCTTCCCATCTCTCTCGTCGTCCTCTTCCTCTGATTCCGCGAACGCGCCGTAAATGCTCTCCCGTTTCCCCCGCTTCGTTTTCTTTCCAATCATAAAATCGTCCTCTTCTCCACTTCCGGAGGAGGAGGATGATAATTCGCCGTCGGACGAATCGCTCATTTATTATTAATCCTCTTCTTCTTTCTCAGCCGTCGAAAGAAACAAAAGAAAAGAGAGAAAAAAGGAACAGAGAACAAC
>Ga0255753_1004935_pt1 | contig 13002 bp, 10 predicted proteins | sample 041ome_10_FD_179953 | JGI IMG/M metagenome (GOLD analysis project Ga0255753, IMG submission 179953) | Coastal salt marsh microbial communities from the Groves Creek Marsh, Skidaway Island, Georgia - 041412US metaG (version 2) | ecosystem: Environmental > Aquatic > Marine > Intertidal zone > Salt...
GCATTTTCAAATGGTTTAAATGCATCCGCTATTGTATTATTCATCAAATCGTGATTATATTTTACTGAACCACTATATTGGTCTTGTGTTGTTGATAAGTTTTCAAAATGATTTGCAGTGCTATCTTCATATATAACATCTGTCGCGAGACCTTCGTCTAAATTATTAATAACAAATTTATTCTGTTTTACAACTGGAATTAACCATTTCAATTTCGTATTAACATTTGATAATGTTTCAATTAGTGGTTTATACATATGCCCTCGTATTTTTGGAGAAATATGAGACGATGAATCTGAAAATATGGAAAAACGTTCACGTAATTCTTTAAAACGTGTAATCAAAAGTTGAATATTATTCATCATAGTTGGTGTACGTTTTTCATTTGGAATAGTAGATAAAAATTCGTCTAATAAATCATTAAGTTGAACTTCAATATCATATTTACGTTCTTTTTCGGGAACCTCTACAACCTGTTGTATTTGTTCCAATTCCTTACCAAAAATGATTTCAGATGTTTCATTATATAAATCATTTAGTTTATCAATACTAATTTCATCCTCTCCATCTAATGATTCACTTTCTTGTATTTCATCGTCCAAATCAGCTTCGGTATATTTCTTATTTTCTTCATCAGTTTTTATTTCATCTAATGATGTTTTTTCCGAATATTGCTGTGGTGGTTCGCGAATTTCAATATTTTTTATTGGAATATCACGCGGAATACCATTGTAATTAAAATCAAAATAAATGGTTTCTAATTCGGGATATGTCGTTATTTCTATCATATCTTCTTCATTGTTAGTAATTTGTCCTACTATGATAGTAGGATAATCCCCTCCAAAATGGACGTTTATCCATTTACCAACATTTAGACCATTTTGTTTTGCATATCCTTTTATTTCATTTCTACTTAATAAATAAATATTTTCAATACTTTCATCTGATAATTTACCATCGTCTTCAGTAGTCAATAATTTAGATGAACCATTATTTATATTTATCATATCAATTAACATTTCATCAATATATTGAATAATATATGTGTTTTCATGATAATCGACATTATTGGGACTATATATTTGAATGATATCACCTAATTCTAATCCTATTGTTATTGATGAATTCATATTTATTATATATATTATTCATCTAAATAATATTTTCCTCAAAACAAATTTTACAAATGATATATTATAACCAATTAAAGACAATACCCTAATGAAATAATATAAATGACATTACATAGTGACAGTAGTCCCATATTTCATTTGGATGCTAATTTAGAAGGCATTAATACTAAACAATATACCTTTTCTGATACAAAATATGTTATAAAAAATTATAACCGTGATTATGTTTGTGACGATGATACATTTTTACGACGTTTTAAAACAGTAATAACAGACGAAAATGATAATGTTCTATGTATTGGACCTTCCAAATCAGTATCATATGATTATTTTGTAAATAACAATGTAGTGGATGATAGTATTGAAATTACGCGTTGTGTAGAAGGTACAATGATTAATATGTTTTATAATCATACTACGGCACAATGGATAATTGCAACACGTAGTGCTATTGGAGGACAATATTTTTATTTTAGAAACCAATATTATTGTGATAAATTCAGTGATAAAGCACAACAATCCTTCTATGACATGTTTATGGATGCATTACAAGCTGGAGAAAAGGAAATTTTGAATGATTTAAAAATAATGGAATTATTTAACAAAGATTATTGTTATTCATTTGTATTACAACATCCCGATAATCATATTGTTATTTCCACCGATCATGCTAAATTATACATTGTAGGTATCCATAAAATAATTAATAATAATAGTTTTTTAATTGTAGACAAGAGTGAATATCATAATTTTGACTTCGTTAAAACTCTTTCTGGAATAATTGACGTACCAGAAATATTTGATAATTGTGAGACGTTTGATAAAATAAAAGAAAAATATGCATCATTACAAGATGATTATAGAAACATGGGTATTATGATATACAACAAATTAACAGGAATACGAACAAAAGTATTATGTGATTCCTATATCAATATGAAATTGCTGCGTGGAAATAATCCTAATATTCAATATCAATATATTTGTTTGCGACGCACAAATAAAGTCAAAGAATTCTTGGAATATTTTCCACAATATAAAAAACTATTTTTCAAGTTTTATGAAAATTATAAAAATTTTATGAAGGGAGTTCATCAATCCTATTTCAAACATTATATTAAAAAGAATCCTGATAGAATTTCAAACAAATATATGCCTCATATTTATCGCATACACCAGGAATGTTTTGTGCCTTATATGATGAAGGGTGAGCGAAAAGTTATTAAAATCGATGATGTATACAAGTATTTTGATAATCGTAATGTTGGAGAGATATTGTATGCTTTAAATTATGATAACAGAACATCATAATACAGAACAATATATCGTGTACGAAAATATAGTCAAATCTGAAAAATATAAAACAATTATTTTATATTTTTTTATTATTTATCTCGTCCAAGCAGAAACAAAAATGGGATCCTCTTTTAATCCATCTATCCAATCCATTCCAGGTCCATATTTAAACGTTTTCAAATAATTGCATGATAACTTAAACCTATAATCATTCATTGTGTTGTAAAAATATTCAAGATCTTCCAATGTATTGAAATCATGTTCGATTATAACAAGACGAATACCATTTAATAACTCGGGAAATGCTTTTAACATTTCAACAAAGTGCCCTTCATTATCAATTACAAGAACATTGAAATTCAGTGGATATTTTTCTTGTAATTGCGTATATGTAATTGTATTCACCTGTACGGAGTTTTCAATGGGTTCATTATATGTATACCAATTCAAGGAATATAATGGATGATCTGATATTGCTGAATTTTCAATATGAAATTTCAAATTATTCGCATCTCTATTATGCTTCAATATTTCCAATTCTCTTATGGATGGTTCTATTACAACGTGTTGTGTTTTATCTTGTAATATACTGTTTATTACACATGAGTTTCTTCCTAAAGAACCACCTAATTCTAATACAACATCATTTGGTTTAATATATAAAGAAGCAAGTATTTGTTCTGGAATTTCATTTTGTAATTGTTCTTTTGGTACAAAATTTGTTAATGAATCATGTATTTTTCCTAATACTTCTGTTTTGTAAAACTCAATATCAATATTATTCGTTTTATCCATCTCTATTATACAATAAAAAAGTTATATTTATATTGTAATACATTTTTATGTATTTACATTTGTGTATTTACTTCATTATTGTCCTTCATGATACGAACACCCTCCCAATGTGCGTCACATAATTTACATAATTTTTGTAGATATTCTAATGTATGTTGTTTGTTAACATCAGACATGGTAAGAATAGATTCACGTATATTGTCAATAGCAGTCATTACATCTTGACCTGACGATAAACGACTTAAATCTTGTGAATAATCCTTATTTGCGAAATAGTCAATATCACCTTCTTCTATTTTATCACCATATGGCGTAAGAACATATTTATTCCAGACACGTATTAACATTTTCGGGTTTCCTTGTTTTATCATTTTTAAAGAGGAAGCAGCAAATTTAATATTTTTATCGTCTGGGAAAATAGTTTGTATATCTTCAATGAAGTCAGTAAACAATTTATTGAATCCTCTTAAAATCAATGTTTTTTGATCTGTAGCCATTACTAGTATACTAGTATATGAATAATGTTTTTATATATTTTATATATTTTATATATTTTACACCTTTGAATATTTAAGTTCGCACAAATTAAAATGTGAAATCTGGCATTTGTGGTGGTGCTGATTTTCCACCAATATCATTATTTCTTATTTGTTGCAAATCTTCTATTGTTAAATCATTTGATATTTTATTCGGTTTATAAGTGTCTGGTGGTGTTTTTATTTTTACATATGAATCCGAAACGGTAACATAATTATGCATTTGTCGGCGTCCACCATTTCCTTTCGCACTTAATTCTTCAGGTGTAAGATCAAAAAAAGTGAAATTTTCAGAAACAACAGGTCCATTATTAAAAGCATATGAACCGGGTTCACCATTATCCGCAACAGCTTCGTTATTTTGCCTAATTATATCAGGGCGCAAATGTTCTATTATTTTATCTCCTAACAATATTCTAAATTTATCATTGATTAATAACAAAGCTGGAACTTTCATCAAATTAGGAGGCATAATTACTTGTTTACCATTTTGTAAAACAATATACATTTGATTTGTTTTTTCGTCTAAATAACGATTATCAATACATATAAAACTAATTTTTTCACGTAAATTCGTTTTTCCTAATGCTTGTAGTATTTTTTTACTATGTTTGCAATAATTGCTATAATATAAAACATCCATTATTATATTATAATAATACTATGATAAATTTATATGTAAAATAAACTAATTCAATCATATTTATACCTTTGAATAATTAAAATGGTTCAAAAAAATGTAGGTATATAAAATATCTAATATAAATCCACTTATAGAAAACAATAATAATACATATTCTATTGTAGATTTATCTTCAATATTGTAAAAATAAAATACCAATAAAGCGAAAAACGGTATAGCTAAAATATCTCCATAATGACTAAAATTTTTTATAAAGTTGTTATATTTCATTTTCATATATATTATACAATTATAGTAATTGTCTCATCTTCATTGGTTTAAAGAGAAGCACGGCACATACTATTCAATAAACGGTTTTGGAAATAGACAATCAAATAAGCAAATGAACCGCTTAATGTAGCCATAAAGAAAGCACCATTTTGCTTCTTGGAGAATACAAGAAGGTATACTGCGGATAAAATAACAATTACGAAAAATACAAAAGAGATTATTGAAAGGTAATAGAAGAATAAACAGTATTCTTCACCTAAAGGTCCAAAGAGGGTTTCTACCATGTCAGCCATAATATATAATTACCGTAGAAATAATTATATATTCACATCACTTTACAAATTACATTACTTTGGTCTAAAATTTCAAATAATTTTGTTGTATACTTATTGCTAAAACGAAGAATAATATACCCATTACATATACATGAACCCAATGTGGAGGACATTGTTTTACACCAAAAAACGCAGCAACATCACAATGTGTTTTATGAGAGAATAATCCCCAGAAAAATGCATTTATCAATAAAAATGAAACAATAAAAAACTTCAAATCCATACTATATAAATGTATCTATATAATATATTAATACAATGGATAGTGAATTAACTTGGAAAATTATAGATTCACAGTTTCGTGACAACTATCAGTATTTAGTTCGTCATCATATTGAATCATATAATCATTTTTTCAATGAGGAAATATTTCAAATATTCAAAGAAAAAAATCCATTAGTTTTAGGCAGTAAGTATGATAATGATATTGAAGATTTCCGTGAAAAATGTGTAATGTATTTCGGTGGTAAAGATGGTTCAAAAATATATTTTGGAAAACCAACGATTTATGACGACAATGATAATTTTCATATGATGTTTCCAAACGAAGCACGATTAAGAAATATGAATTATGGTATGACAATCCATTATGATGTTGATATTGAATTCATCTCTATTTTGGATAAAGATACTAATATGGGAGGAGGAAGTGAAAATTCTGAAATAGAGGGTGGTTTTTCACGAATTGATATGAATTCAATCTCTGTAGAAACTGCTCTTGGAAAAATATTATCTTTTACAATGGGAGGAGGTGCAAAAAAGAAAAAGAATAATGCGGAACAGGTGGAAATTACAACAAAAGAAAGTTTGGAATTGAAAGAAGAATTCAATACAGATGATAAAATATTAAAACGCAGCACTACACTTAAGAAAATGTATTTGGGACGTTTCCCTATTATGTTACAATCCGACTTTTGTATTTTGAAAGGATTACCAAAAACCGTTCGCTTTAACATGGGCGAATGTAAAAATGACATAGGTGGATACTTCATTATCGATGGTAAAGAAAAAACAATCGTTTCACAAGAAAAATTCGCAGATAATATGCTATACGTACAACATACAAACAACGAGGAATATTTATATAAATCGATTATTCGATCCATTTCTGAAAATGTATCAAAGCCAATGCGTTCTATGTTTGTTGGATTAGTATCCCCTTCTATCAAATATTCCAATAAAAATATAGTGGTTTACATTCCGAATGTTCGTAAACCCATTCCATTATTTATCGCTTTTCGCGCATTGGGAATCATTTCAGATAAATCAATCATTCAATACTGTTTATTGAATATGGAAAAATATGAATATATGGTTGAATTGTTCCGTCCCAGTATTTACGATGCAGGTGGTATTATGACACAAAAATCCGCGTTGAAATTCATTGCCACATTTACAAAATTTAAAACAACCGAACATATTTTGGAAATTTTAAGTGATTATCTCTTACCGCATATTGGAGAGAATAATTTTAAAGATAAAGCGTTATATTTAGGACATATGACGTTCCGATTATTGCGAACCTATGTAGGCAAAGAAGAACCTACTGATCGCGATAATTTTAAATATAAACGAATTGAACTTGTAGGTTCTCTCATGTATGATTTGTTTAGAGAATATTATACTATTCAACTTCGTCATATTCATTTGGAATTTGAAAAGCGTTTGAATTTGAATTTATCATTATATGAAAACAATTTGGTCGGTCTTATTCACCAATTTTATCCATCTATTTTTGCTGAACGTTCTGTAGAACATGGTTTCAAAAAAGGTATGAAAGGTAACTGGGGTTCTCAATCACATACAAAGAAAATCGGTGTTCTACAAACACTCAACTATTTATCTCAATCTTCTATGCTCAGTCATTTAAGAAAAACAAATCTTCCATTGGATTCTAGTGCAAAGGTGGTTGGGCCCCGTGTTTTACATGGAAGTCAATGGGGATTTTTCGATCCAATTGATACCCCCGATGGTGGTAATATTGGTATACATAAACACATTTCAATTGGTTCATATATTACTCGTAGTATCCCGCGTAGCAAAATAATCAAATGGATTAACGAAAATACAAAAATAGAGGTTCTTGAAAATTCATTTTTGGAAAACTTGGATAAATTTACCAAGGTCTTTGTAAATGGTTTTTGGTTAGGTATTGTTCGTGAACCTGTACCATTTGTAGAAAAAATAAAACTGTTTAGAAGAAATGGATTATTGCCTACATATATTAGTGCTTCTTTCAATATCAAACATAATGTCATTAATGTTTATTGTGATGGAGGTCGTATATGTCGTCCCATATTCTATAAAGACAATGATTCACTTTCATTTGAAAAAAAACATGTTATAGATACATTAAGAAAAGGTGATTTTAAATGGAATGATTTGATTTGTGGGTTTAATAAAAAGAAAATCGAGAACTTCAATCCTAACGATTATGTCATTTATAAATTATCCGAATTATATGAAGGTGTAAGAGATGATAATCCAAATACATTACAAAAATTCATTGATAATAAATCAATCATCGATTATATTGATAATAATGAAACAGAAGACGCATTAATAGCAATGAATTACAGTGATTATTTACAAAATAAAAATAGATATACACACATGGAAATACATGAATCACTTATTATGGGTGTCATGTGTAATCTAATTCCTTATCCCGAAAATAATCCAGCAACACGTAATTCATTTTCTTGCGGTCAAAGTAAACAAGCAACATCATTATTTCATACAAATTATCAATTGCGTATGGATAAAAGTGCTATTATTTTAAATACCGGTCAAATTCCATTAGTAAAATCACGTTATATGAAATACATTAATGGCGAAGAAAATTTATACGGAGAAAACGCAATCGTTGCGATCATGTCATATACATCTTACAATGTAGAAGATGCTGTTCTTATTAATGAAGGTTCACTTGAACGCGGTTTATTTAGAACGACTTATTTTACTACATATGAAGTTCATGAAGAAAAATCATCATCAAACGGTCAAACCATCATAAAAGCCATTACCAATATAGAAAACGATTCCACCATTATTGGTTTAAAACCAGGTTATGATTATAGTAAATTGGACGATTATGGTGTTATTAAGGAAGGTTCTATAATTAACGACAAAACAATCTTAATCGGTATGGCGACTTCAAGTTCTCAAACATCCAATACAAAAATAGATCAATCAAAAGGTACAAAAAAAGGTCAATTGGGTATTGTAGACAAGGTCTATATTACAGAAGGCGAAGAAGGACAACGCATATGTAAAGTTCGTGTTCGCGAAGTGAGAATTCCAAACATTGGAGATAAATTTGCTTCAAGAGCGGGTCAAAAGGGAACTGTAGGTCTTGTTATACCAGAAGAAAATATGCCTTTTACACGCAATGGTTTACGTCCCGATATCATTGTAAATCCACATGCTATTCCATCTCGTATGACTATCGGTCAATTGGTAGAAACAATTAGTGGTAAAATGGGTGCTATGTATGGTGCTTTTAACGACTGCACTGCTTTCATTAATGAAGGTTCAAAAGTGAAAATATTTGGAGAAATGCTTAATAAAGTGGGTTTCCATTCAACGGGTAATGAAATTCTATACAATGGTTTCGATGGTTCTCAAATAGAGAGTAATATATTTATGGGTCCAACATATTATATGCGTTTGAAACATATGGTAAAAGATAAAATAAATTATCGTGCTTTAGGACCTCGTAATGTTCTTACTCGTCAAGCTGTATCTGGACGTGCTAACGATGGAGGTTTACGTATTGGTGAAATGGAACGTGATGGCGTTATTTCACATGGCGCGGCTGCTTTCTTGGAAGATTCTATGATGACACGTGGTGATAAATATAAAATTGCTATTTGTAATACAAGTGGTTTGGTTGCGATTTACAATCCACATAAACATCTGTTTTATAGTCCTAGTGTGGATGGACCGATTAATTTTGTTGGTTCAGTAGCAAACAATGATATGCGTATAGAAAAAATTACACAAAATGGACGTGATTTCAGTGTGATTGATGTACCCTATTCATTTAAATTATTATTACATGAGTTACAAACAATGAACGTTCAAATGAGAATAATTACCGATGATAATATTTCACAAATTGAGAACATGAAATACTCTTTGAATATACAAAAATTATTACAAAGTGAGACTGAAGATATGTCAGAATTAATTAAAGAATTAACAACAAATATTTCGCAAGTTTTAAATAAACGAAAAACCGGTGATTTATTAAAAACACCCATAACAGAACCAGAAACGGAAGAGAAACCATTTGATATTGATTCAGCGAAGAAGTCGTTTACAAGAATTTATAGAAAGAAATATCCATCTGTAAGTGAAGACATGGTTAATAAAGCATATTCCTATTTCTTGGAAAAGGGTGAGATAATGGAACCATTAACCGATTCTCCATTATTTGCGGCTCCCGATTCACCAGCATATACATTACAAACTCCACCAAATGGCCCATTTTCACCACATTCACCTCCTGATACTCCACCAGATGGTCCATTTTCACCACATTCGCCTCCTGATACTCCACCAGATAGCCCATTTTCACCACAAACACCCCCTGATACTCCACCTGCTTCACCTATTACAACACCAAAAGAAGATTTTCCTGATATCGATTTAGAAAAAACAGATGAAATCATTATTTACAAAGAAGGTGATAAAGTACATTTTAGAAATGATTTCAATAATAAACGTATATGGAATATCAAGAAAGTGGGTGATAAATTCATTACTCTTGAAACAGATGATTATTCGGGTTTAAATGAAAACGATTATATTAAAATAGTAACACCTATTGATATTTATAAAGTCAAGGATTTACCTTACAGTGAACCTTATTTAGAAACAGCTGGTAGTCAAATATCTTCAATTATTCCAAATAAAACATATGGAGGAGTGAATACACAACAACAAATTCAACCCGTCCCAACAATACAATTTGCACCTATATTTAATATGAACGGAGGCAGTAGTTCAAATGATGAATCTTCTAATAAATCCATTCCAAAAATGTCTTTTGGTGGAAATGAAAACGAAACAACTACCAAAATTCCAATGGATATAATGAAAGGAGGAAATAATGAATTACAAACATCCGATTTAAATAATATTGGCAGTTCAAATAATAATTTTGTTATTAAAAAAATATATTGAGAATGAAAATTGAATTAAAGTAAATAACATAGTATTATAATAGTATATATAATATTATGGAAATTACAAGTGAAAAAATACGAACCATTTACAAATCTCGTGGAATAATACTGAAATTATTGGAATTAAATGGATATGATATTGCTGATTATGACAATTTTAGTGTAAATGATGTGGATGCAATGACTAGAAACGAACAATTAGATATGTTATTAACGCACGAAAATGGAAAAAAAACATTCATAAAATACGTCGTTAAAACGAAAAAAACAAAAACCCAAATGAAAAGTCAGTTTGTGAATGAATTAATAGAACAATTAATGTCGGTTGAAAATATTCTAACAAAAAAGGATGATATCATTATTATTGTAGAAGATGAACCGAATGAAAATTTAATTAATACCATGAAATATTTATATGATAATAGTGGAGTATTTATAGTTATTCACAATATCAAAAGATTACAATTTAATATATTAGAACATAATTTAGTACCAAAATCAAGAGTATTAAATGATGAAGAAACGGAACTAATCAAGAAAAAATATAATATTCATAGTTTAAAACAGTTACCAGAAGTATCTAGATTCGATCCTCAATCATTAGCAATGTGTATGCGCCCCGGACAAGTCTGTGAATATACTCGCAAAAGTCCTACAACAATAGAAACAAAATATTATCGTGTATGTGTGTAATATTATACATATCTATTATATAAGAATGAGTACTGTAAAAAAATATGATCCATATAGTTTTTTTTATTTAACTGCTGAAAATAATGATACAATGCCACTCGATGCTTCATGTGCTATTTTAAAAGAAGTTCCGAATTTAAATGATGATTGTAATAACATTTTTGCAAGTTTTGACGATGATGGAAAACCCATAAATGAAGACAATATTAAAAAATGTTTAGATTTAAGATTATGTCAAAACAAAGACAAGGCTAGTGAATATATTTATAATGATGACCGTGATGGTACTTCAAAACAGAAATATGAAGATATCAAAAAAGATTACAATGAAGAATTAATGAATACTGTAAATTTAACTATTGGTATTGTATTTTTAGGTGGTTTATTAATTTCAAAATATTATAATGGTAGTAAATAAACAATACATAATATATTAATATTATATATATTATGTCTTCTTCTGGAACAATTAAAAATGATTTTGGAAAAACACCTTTAGAAGTATTTAATGAATGTAATAGTAAACCATTGAATGAAAGAAGTTCTGAATGTGCGGATTATAACTATTTTTTCCCGAAATTTGAAATTCAATTATATCACAAAAAGGACGGTTTACTTGAAAAAGTAATCGATAAAAAGAATGTCAAAGTTAGTTGCAAAGCACGTAATTCAGACAATACTATTGTAAAAGATATAACTGTTTCACCATTTTCAAATGAAATAAGTGACGGAAAAAGAGTTTTATTACATCCATATGCTTTTGAATTAGTTAGTAGTACTGATGATGAAACAAAGAATATTGCTTTTATACATAATTTGTATTTTGAAGTAGAAAATAATGGTAATAAAAGTATTGACGAAGCAAAATTATTAATATACACAAATGATCTTACTGAAAATCCATTACAAATTTTAGATTCACCCAATATGACATATGATAAAAAGAAAATGGATAAACGTTCTTTAGATGTTGATGTTACATTGGTTCCCACAAAGGGAAGATGGGCTGCTTCAAACAAAGTTAATCGCATTTCTTTGCTAGATAGCAATAATTCTACATTAGGTTCATATTCATTTACAACACCCGATTTTCCACGTGGAAAAGGAGCCACTGTAAATGCTACTTTTCAAGATATTAATATCAAATCAAAAATAAGAAAAATACAAATTAACGTTGGGAATGATGGTATTGAATTATGGAGTATGAGTGCAAAATTCAAAAATGACGATGGTTCTATTTATGAAAATGTTTTTAATGACAACAATGGCAAGGGATTACGCAAATGGGTAAAAAGTGGTAGATTTACATTAGATTTAGGTAAGTCTGTTAATGTTCCTGAAAAAGAATTAACCGATGAGAAAAATATAAATTTTGAATTCATTATTAATGATGCGTTAGTCAATGTTGATGAAAGCTTTGTTGTTTATCCATTCGGTAAACGCAACATGTCAAATAATATGAGAAAACGTGTGATTAATACAAAAATGACACCTGTTTTTGAATCATTTTCAACAAACGGATTGTCATATAGTAATTTTTCAGTAAATGATAAAAACGCTCAACCTACAGTTGAAGGTTTTACTGATAGTACAATGAATCAAAATAATTCAGAATTGGAATCAATATATAAAGATGTTGTTAAAATGCGTTCAGATTTAGATTCAGATGTTGCTGAATTAAATAAGGAGAAAAACACAATATGGGAAGAAAATAAAAAGATGTATGATCGCACTATGTTTGGAGGTATTGTTTCGACAATAATAGCGACATCATTATTATATTATGTTTTTGTTGAATTGTAAACGTGTAATAGATATAATGATTCAAATACGTAACGATTCAAATATGTAAATATATATTATTATAGTATATATTTACAGATGTTATATGAAATTATACCCGATGATATTAAAAATAATGTAATTTCTTTTGGAGATGATTATGATGAAAAAAACGAGGAATTAAGTTTTAGAAGTGGGGTTTATAATATAAACGCATCAAATGAAACAGACAAAAAAAACGCATTTTTAAATAATAATTTAAATTGGAAATCAAATCAAAAATTTGAAAACCCAGTTGATATAAATCCTGCAGCACAATATCCAACT
>Ga0255753_1004940_pt1 | contig 12999 bp, 9 predicted proteins | sample 041ome_10_FD_179953 | JGI IMG/M metagenome (GOLD analysis project Ga0255753, IMG submission 179953) | Coastal salt marsh microbial communities from the Groves Creek Marsh, Skidaway Island, Georgia - 041412US metaG (version 2) | ecosystem: Environmental > Aquatic > Marine > Intertidal zone > Salt...
TAACAATTGCTTCTTCACCTATTGAAACTTTAAATATTACTTCAAATGCTGATTTAGAAACAATTGATTTATCAGGTGTTACTGCTATCGGTGCAACTGGTGAAGCTTCAGTTACAATTAAAGATAATAATCTAACAGCTTCAGTTGCTGACAATAAAGCTGACGGAGCTGATGATGATGATGATGTTGAAGATGGAGCTGCCGGAGATTTAGGTTCATTCACTACAACTTCAGGTATGGAAACTGCAAAAGATTACCTTACTGCTGTTGCTGCTGATGCTGATTCAACTGCAGAAGTAGTTTTTGACGAAGTATCTTCTGTTTTAGATAATGAAGGAGATACAACTTCTGAAACATCTGACGTAGCTGACTATATCGTCCTTAAGTTAGTTGCTGCTGTTGATGAAGTAGTTGAGGATGCTAACGATGCAATTTTAGAAACTGTAGCATGGATAGTTCCTTCAGCTGCTGGAACAGCATTATCTATCCAGTTAGATGGTATTGATATTTTACATGATGGTTCTGCTTTCGGAACAGTTACTACATCAGGTAACCTGAATGTTGACCTTGCTGTACTAAAAAGCCAATTGGCTATTGATAGAGCTGCATTACTTGATGCTACACTAGATGTTTATAAAGGAGTGCCAAATGACATGCCTACTGTAACATTCAAGACTTCGGTAAGCTCAGCTTCGAATGGAGAATATTACACTGATGCATCTGCTCCTGAAGCTGCAACAGATGTATATCTTACATCCTACGATAAAGTTACATTGACAATTGGAGACACATCTGCAACTGCTACTATTACTACTGCTACTGCAAGTGGGGCAACTGCAGCTGCTGGTATAGCGGATGCGTTAACTGCTGCTTGGCAAGCTAAGTATGCAACTGGTGTATCTGGAGCTTTATCTTTCTGGGATTCAGGTACTCAAGTAGCAGCAAATGGGGTCATTGAAGCTTTTGAATTAAAATCTGATAACTCTGGATCTAGAGCATATGGTGATGGTTTATCTATTGCTTGGACTAAAGCAACAGCTGCTCAAGCATCAGAGGCTTCAAACGGAGCTGTAACTCAAACATACCTTGACTGGACAATCGGAGCTACTGACGCAACAAGTGACAACACTCCAATGGCTAAGAATCTTATTCTTCAGCTTACTGCTACTGCGGATAATGATAACTTTGACAATAATCAGTTAACAGGAGGTACTACTCTTACAACTACTTTATTAACTGCTGCGGGAGCAACGGATACAGATACTTCTAATTCTGTTTACCCAACAGATGCACGTGGTGATGTAGTTAACGCAGAAGGTGCTAGAGAAGGTACAGTAACAACAGAAGCAGAAGATGCTGTTTCTATTAGTAGAATTGGTTGGTTAGCTGACTAATTTTATTTTAAATTTCTTATTAAAACCCTCTTTTTAAAGAGGGTTTTTTTTATTTTAACCATATGAATTATAAATCAATTCTTGTTTTATTGCTTTATCTATTAGTAGGAGTAATTCCTCCATTTGATTCTCTTGATAAAGCAATTACTCAAAATTTATATATATATATAGTAAATATTCTAGGTGCCGCTTTAATAATTTATGACAGAAAAAAGCACCCTTTTCGGTTAAAATCAAAACCGGTATTTGTCTTTTTGTTTTTATTTTTTTTATGGTCAATAATTACCACAACACAAGCAGTAAATATCTCAGAATCGCTCAGAATTTTGACAGATATATTCGCTTATTTATTTGCTTTACCAATCATAATTCATTTTGTAGAGCGAATAAAAAATATTAATAGAGTATTAATTATCTTATTTATTTCAATTAGTATCATTGAAATTTTTTCAGTTTTTGATGTCTATTTAGGTGATTTATTATCAAATGAATTAAATTTTAAAAGAACGAAATATAAAGGGATTACTGGTAATGTTAATATTCAAGCATTTTCCTTGGTTCTTAAGCTTCCATTAATTATTTATTTTATGTTAATGGAATCAAGCCATAAGTTTTTTAAAATATGTCTTTTTATAATAAGTGTTTTGATAAACTATGCAGTTATTGTAGTATTCGGAACTAGGGGCGCATTACTTTTTCTTTTATTTTTCTATTTAACATCACCATTTTTATTTTACTTTCTTAGCCGTGGCCAAGAAAAAATGTTTAAAAAGATTGGAGTCTTTTTAGCGTCTCTTTTACTGCCACTTATAATTGGGGTTTTTCAAAATTCCTTTTCAAGTTTTGGAATAAATGTAAAACAAAGACTTACAAAAACTTACCAACAAGAAACATTCGATAATTCTTCAAATGATCGATTAAGGTATTATCGACAAGCCCTGTCTACTATAAAAGAAAATCCATTAGCAGGCATAGGTATAGGAAATTGGGAACTTGAAAACATCAAACGAGAATCAGAGTATCTAGACAACTATGTAATTCCATACCACGTACACAATGATTTTCTAGAAATTGCTGCTGAAACGGGTATTATTGGTTTGATTCTTTACTCTTTATTTTTATTCTTTCCTGTTTACAAGTCTAAAAAAATATTCAAAATTAAAAATAAGAGGGAAAGGGTTCTTGTATTGTTTATCCTCTATTCTTGTTTATCTTTTTTTATAGATTCTAGTCTAAACTTTCCTTTTGCTAGACCCATACAACAGATTAATATTATTTTTCTTTTAATCTTTTTATCACAATTATTAAAAGTAAAAGATCTATTTAAGTTGAATAAATTTTTTCAAAAAGCATTAGTTTTTTTATTATTAGCATTATTTCCAGCGACAGCATACTCTTCCTATAAAATATTTAATAGCTATGTTCTTCATAATTATTTATTGTCGGAATATAATTACAACAATTTCAATTTGTTTCCAATGTCAAGGTTTGACAATTTGGACCTTGACTACCCATCAATTACAGGAACATCAATTCCAACAAAATCTTTATTAGCAGTAAAAAAATCAGTCAGTGGTGATCTGGAATCAGCTGTTAAATTATTTAAAAAAGGAACAGAGGATAATCCATATTTATATTTAAGTGAATCTTACTTAGGCTATACGTATTTTAAATTGAATAAGCTAGATAGCGCTAGGATATATACTAAAAAGGCATTTGATAACATCCCTAATAATATAATTCATTATACTAATTATGTCTTTGTTTTGTCTTTATTAAAAGATACTTTAGCGATTAAAAGCGCTTACAATAAATTAAATCTAAAATACCAAAAAGACCCTTTTTATGAGGAGTTATATTTAAAAGCAATGTCAACTCTTTTAGATAAAGATGAAACAAATATTATTTTGAGAGATGTAAGCAATAAAGGATTGTCTGAAAAGTCAAAAAATATCAAAGCATATACATATGTATTAAATATTGGCTTAGAAAACACTAAGAAAGCAAATGAATTATACCATGAAGGGCTAGATTACTTTGATGAAGGGAATCTCATAAAATCTGCAGAAATGTTTGAAAAAGCAAGTAATATTAATCCACTTGAAGTTAAATATTTAGAAAATGCTGCAAATATTTACATGAAATTAAACAATGATATTAAGGCATCTGAAATGTTAAAAAAAATAATAGATGAATTTCCTGATGACACTGGTAAGTCATACTACATGTTAGCACTAATAAATCTTGAAGTTGATAAAAGATATGGGTGTGAATGTTTGAAAAAATCTTCAGATAACGGATTCAAGCCTGCAATAGGTCTATACAGAGCATATTGCAACTAAAAATATTACTACTTCTATCGAGATAATGATAGGCATGGCATAATCTGATCTTTCTGTTAACAGGTGATGCAGATGCCTTTTATCAGCTATAAAAGGGGACTTACCATCTTTAATTCTTAAAATAAATACACGAAATAAGTCAACTAGAGGGTATATAAAAGCAATAACTACAAAAAAAGCCTTATTGACTTCGAAATTATTTTTGATACTATATTTTGGTCCTAATACATATAATATATAAATAGCTATTAATGTACCAAGAAACAGTGATCCAGCATCTCCTAAGAAAACCTTTTTTTCTTTTTTAAAATTAAAATAGTAAAGTGGTAAGAGAGAACAAATGATTACTACGCTCAACTTTAAAAGTTGACTAAAACTACCACTAAATAGTTCAATTATTAAAATTGTTTTAATAACCTCTGTCACGGCTAGTCCATCGATTCCATCAATAAAATTTAGAGCATTTACAACCAATAAAAAAACAAAAATTGTTGTTATTTGAGCAAATAACCATGGAACCTCATAAAATCCAAAAAAACCATGAAAATTCGATATTACAAAACCTTGATCAATAAGGATTTTTGCAACAATGATTTGTAAGAAAAACTTGAGTTTAAAATCTGCGTTATAAAAATCATCATATACTCCTACTATAAACATAATCCCTAAAGGAATAAATAATGAATAATCGAAAATTTCAACTTCTTTAAAATAAAAAAAAAGACTTATTAGAAAGAGCGTGAAAAATATTCCAATACCACCTGTACGGGTAGCTAATGTTTTATGTGAACTTCTAAAGTTAAAATCATCAAATTTATTATAATAAATAAAAATTTTTTGAATACTAAAGTGAAGTATTGTACTTATTAAAAAAGAAACTAGTATTAAGGAAATTTCCATTTTGTAAAGATAAAGTTTCATTTTTTATATAGCACAAAAGGTGTATTTTAGACTAAAGATTTAAATTAATGGCTAAATATTACTCTAAAAAAAGTGATTTGTTAGGGTTTACTGCTTCTTTATTATTAGTTCTTTATCTATGTATTGGTTTTATTCCTAATTGGAATGCTGTTGATAAAATAGCTCCCCAATGGCTCATAATGAGTGGATTGAATTTAATAACACTAGTTTATTTTTTTTATAACAGAAATAAATTTGGAAGTCTTTTAACCTTAAGTTTAAAGTCTAAACTTACATTAACTTATTGTGCCTTTATTATATGGGCTATTGGTTCATTGTTATATGCAATTAATCCAGTTGAGGTTTTTGTAAATCTAGCCAGGCAAATTAATGTCTTTTTGATGTTTTTTTCAATGGTAATTTTAACCTACAACTTAAAAAATAAATTATCATTTTTACCAATTGTAATTTCACTTATTCTAGTGGTAGAAGTTTTTGCTGTAATTGAAGATGCAATTGAACTTTTAAACACGACAGGAAGACTCAAAGGAGGTCTTTTAAAGGGAGTTACAGCAAATCGAAATATAACAGCCTTTTCAATTGCCATAAAGATCCCGTTTGTGCTTTTTTTGATTCATAACAACAAAAGACGTTTAGTGAAAGTATTTGTGTTTACACTAATTACCTTGTCATTAGTTTGTCTTAGTATGATTCAATCAAGAGCTTCATATCTAGCAGTAGGTGTATTTATTATATTCTATATAGGATTTCAGATAGTTGTATATTTAAAAAACACTAAAAAAGTATCCCAACTTTTTAATATCAGCTATTTGCTTATCCCTCTTCTTGTTGCTATAGCAATTAATCAATCTTTTTTATCTTCAAAAGGCGCGGATGTTATTTCTCGGGCTGCAACGATTTCGATTAGCAACAAAGACAATTCTATAAGTCAACGCTTAAGGTATTATGAGGATGTGTTAACTCACATGTTTTCTAATCCTATATTAGGCGTAGGCCTAGGTAATTGGAAACTAAAATCAATAGAATATGATTCAAAAGATATAAATGGCTACGTAGTACCTTACCATGCTCATAGTGATTTTATTCAATTGGGAGCAGAATTAGGGATTTTTGGATTTTTACTTTATTTAGGAGTTTTTTTGTGGGCAATAGTATATGTATACAGATTATTACAATCTAGTCAATTAGATTTATATGAAAAGTCTTTTATATTATTAATTCTCACCTCACTAGGTATTTACAGTGTCGATGCCAATTTAAATTTTCCTATAGCAAGACCACAAGTTTTAGTTGTTTGGACCTTAATTATAGCTCTTATTTCAAGTTATTATTTAAAAGAAAAAAATAAGTCTTTAAAAACAAAGCCCATCAGTAAGTTGAATACTAGCTTTTTGCTACTAGCATTAGCATTACTTATACCAAGTATTTATATTAATAATTCAGTGTACAAATCTTTGAAAGGTCAAATGATTTTATTACAAGATTTTAATTCAAACCAATTTAATCTCCCTTTAAATCAAGTAGATGTTGTTGTTCCTGAAATTCCTAATATAACTGTAACCACTATTCCTATAAATTCAGTAAAAGCTAGATATTATGTAAATGCAAAACAGTACGATAAAGCTTTAGCATTACTGGATAACGGAACAAAAGCAAATCCATACCTATATTATAGTGAAATATTAAAAAGTCAGATTTTTCAAGAAAAAGGTCTATTAGATAGCGCTAAGGTATATGCCAGAAAGGCTTTTCTAGGCTTACCTAATAATGAATTACACTCTTCAAGATATATAAATTTAATTAGCATTACCCGAGATAGAGTAGCCTTAGAAGAAGCTTTTGAACCTTTGACTGAAAAAAATAAAATAAATAATTGGAAAAACTATTTAATTGTAGCAAGTGGACTTTATCCCCCAAAAGATAAACTTTTGGCGGAAAGAGCAAAACTAGCAACTGAAATTTTCCCTAGTAATGAGGAAATAAAGGCCTTATATCGTCAAATTGCTGTAGGAGCTGCTGGAGTAAATTTGGCCAATCAGTATTCAGCTAAAGGGTTGGAGTATTTTAACCAGCAAGATTATAAAAGCGCAGCCCAGCAGTTTGAAAAAGCCCTAGAGGCCAACCCGCTAGATTATGCCCATTTTGAAAATGCAGCTACAGCCAATTATATGATAGGCAATCTAGAAAAGGCAGAAGAGCAAATCGATGTAGTAATTAATGATTTAAATCCGCTTAACGGAAAGTGCGAATACATCAAAGCGCTTATTTATATTAAAATGGGCGACCCTATAGGGGCTTGTCCGCTTCTGGCTACGGCAAGAGATTCAGGGTTTTCTCAGGCGGCAGGTACTTTTGATCAGTATTGTAGATAAAAAAGGTTCTCTTTTTATACACACCTAGTGTCCCTGTTCTTAAACATCAAAGAGAATATCGAAGCATCCCTTCTTTTTGATTCTTTTCTTTGGAGAAGCAAAGAAAAGGAACAGAAAAAATATTGTCCCTTTTGAGTTGGAACTTAAAACTCATTTAAGTTCTTGATTATTAATTAGTTGTTTTCTTTAATGACTTACCTTTCTTTTCCTAATTAAAAACAAATACTAAAAAAACTTGATAAATAGTTTGGTTTTTTAGTTAGTATCAAGTACTTTTGGTACTAGTTAATGCTTGGAATTTCATTTGATAAAAGTTTAAGCCCCCTTAATGAATTGGTTTTACCTTTTGATTTAGGGGGTTTTATTTATAAAAAAAGCATGGAAAAAAAGTGGTTTGTTGTCTATACCCGGCCTCAGCAGGAGCTTAAAGTTGCTAGCCAGCTCTCAGCTATGGGAATTACAAATTACTGCCCCACCATAACCCTTATAAAACAATATTCCGATAGAAAGAAAAAAGTAACCAGACCCCTACTTTCTTCTTATGTTATGGTTGAGCTAGAGGATAAAGAGCGTAATAAAGTTTTTACTTGTAATGGCATTGTTTGCTATTTGTTTTTTCTTGGAAAACCAGCAGTTGTTCCTGCCTCCCAGATTAATCTGATGCAGGATCACTTAAACGGGGTCTATAACGATTTTAAAGTAACTACTTTATCTATGGGTGATTTCCATACGATTACCGATGGTCCTTTTTCAGGGGTTACAGGAAAAGTAGTTGAAACAAACGATACAAAAGTTAAATTAGAGCTCGCCTCTTTAGGGATGCGAATTACCTTTAAAAAGCAGGCAGCTTAAGAGTTAACTTTTTAAATTTTAAATCAATAATATACCTTTGCCCAATTGGGACAGATGCGGCGGAGCCGTCTTAAAAACCAAAAATTTCAACTATGTTAGGTGAGCTCATCACTTCTAAAACGCGCCTTCGATTACTAATTAAATTTTTTATCTCCCAGGCTAATAGGGGTTATCTTAACGGGCTTGCCACCGAGATGGGGGAATCCACCAATGCCATTCGTAAAGAGCTCAATCACCTTCAAGGAGCTGGGTATTTAGAAAAAGTGAAAGTGGATAATAAAGTTGAGTATAAGGCCAATATCAAACATCCGCTTTTTGAAGTGATGCAAAAAGTAGTTTTTAAACATCTTGGACTCGAGGATGTTGTGGAGACTGTACTGGAGCGCATGGGAGATGTGGATCAGATTATCCTTGTGGGTGATTACGCTAAAGGAAATGATTCAGGACTTATTGAAGTGTTTTTAATCGGCCAAGGTCTTAATATGGAATACATTGCCCAACTAGAAGATAAAATTGAGGATCTAATCGGTCGAAAAGTGAGTTTTTATTTGGCTTCTAAGTTTTTAGCAGACCGCGAACATATTGTACTATTTAATTCAAAAGACAAATGATATCTATCGAGAGTGAAGAGCGGCCTTGGGGACGATTTTTTGTACTGCATGATGAGCCCACCTATAAGCTTAAACGAATAGAAGTGGATCCTGGCGGAAGACTCTCTTATCAGTACCACCATAAACGCTCTGAGGCTTGGACCATAGTTGAAGGAGTTGGCTCAATAACTCTTGATGGTGATGTCAAGAATTACTCAAAAGGAGAAACGGTTCTTATCCCCCAAGGGGTAAAACACCGTATTGAAAATAAAGGACATGATAAGGTTGTTTTTATAGAGGTTCAAACAGGAACCTACTTTGGAGAGGATGATATAGTACGTATTGAAGACGATTATAATAGAGTCTAGATGAGTAAACCAAAAGTGATTATTGTCTCAGGTTATTTTAACCCTTTACATAAGGGTCACTTAGAGCTTTTTCAAAAAGCAAAAGCGGTTGGTGATCAGCTTTGGGTGATTGTAAATAGCGATTTGCAAAGAGAGCTCAAGGGAAGTAAAGAGTTTATGTTAGAGGATGAGCGGCTTTTAATAGTTAGTGCAATAGGGATTGTAGATAAAGCCCTTATCTCAATAGATAAAGATAAAACCCAATGTGCAACACTTGGGGATTTAGCAGATAAGTATTCTGGTGAGTTTGAGCTCTACTTTGCTAATGGCGGAGATCAAAATAACGACTCAATACCTGAGGTACCCGTTTGCAAAGAAAAAGGAATTGGACTTTTAGAAGGACTTGGGGATAAGATTCAGTCTTCTTCCTGGCTATTAAAAAAATAAAATGACAAAAAATATTTGTTGTATTGGTGCGGGGTATGTTGGGGGACCAACAATGGCAGTTATTGCCCTTAAGTGTCCCCATATAAATGTTACAGTTGTTGATGCGAATCCCGAAAAAATTAAAGCTTGGAACGGCCCCTTAGATAAGTTACCTGTTTATGAGCCAGGGCTTTCTGATGTTGTAAAAGAAGTTCGTGGTAGAAATCTTTTTTTCTCAGATGATATTGCGGGTAATATTGAAAAATCTGAAATGATTTTTATGGCAGTAAATACGCCTACTAAAATGGAAGGCGAAGGGGCTGGTATGGCTGCAGACCTCTGTTATGTTGAAGCGTGCGCTAAGGATATCGCGAAATATTCAAAATCGGACAAAATAGTTATTGAAAAATCAACCCTTCCTGTCCGAACTGCAGAAAAAATTAAGGAGATTTTAGAAGAAAACTCAAATGGTATCCATTTTGAAATTCTTTCAAATCCAGAGTTTTTAGCTGAAGGCACTGCCATAGAGGATCTGTTTAAATCAGACCGAGTACTTATTGGCGGTGACGAAACGGAATCGGGTCAAAAAGCAGTTCAGAAATTAGTAAATATTTATGCCAATTGGATTCCAAACGAGAAAATATTGACCACTAATGTCTGGTCTTCAGAGCTTGCTAAATTAGCTTCTAATGCAATGTTGGCTCAACGGATTTCTTCAATAAATAGTTTATCAGCTGTTTGTGAAAAAACAGGAGCAAATATAGATGAACTTTCAAAAGCAATTGGGATGGACCATAGGATTGGTTCTAAATTTTTGAAATCCTCAGTTGGTTTTGGAGGGAGTTGCTTTCAGAAAGATATTTTGAACTTGGTATACTTATGTAAATATTATGAATTATATGAAGTTGCTGAATACTGGCATCAGGTTATAAAAATTAATGATTATCAAAAAAACAGGTTTGCAGAAAAAATAATAAATCATTTTGGTGGTGATTTGACAGGTATAAGGATTGGTATTCTCGGATGGGCCTTTAAAGCAAACACAAATGATAGCAGAGAAAGTCCAGCAATTTATGTAACGGAAAAATTATACAAATCTGGCGCTATTATTGAAATATATGACCCAATGGTAACAAAAGCATCAATTAACAATGATATCCAAGAGAAATGGGATATTAGTGAATTTCAAAAACTAAATATTAAAATAATTCCTAATTTAAAAGAAATGAAAAATAGTGATGCCTATGCGGTGTTAACTGATTGGAAAGAATTTACAAATCTAGATTTAGATAATTCAAAAATTATTTTTGATGGGAGGAATATAAATATGAATATAAATAAAGTTTCAATTGGAAAATAAAGACATCTTCATTAAAATCTCAAATTATACTAAATGAATAGGAAAGACTTTAAAATTGGAGTAATTGGCTTAGGGTATGTTGGATTACCACTTTCAGTTGCTTTTGCTAAAAAATATAAGGTGATTGGCTTTGACATAAATATCACAAGAGTAAACGAGCTAAAAAAGGCAAATGATGTTACATTGGAAATTGAGAATAAACTTTTAGAATCAGTTTTAGACAATAAAAACACTAAATCTAAAGGCTTGATTTTATCATCAAAAAAAGAAATGTTACAGAAATGTAATACGTATATCATTACTGTACCAACTCCAATAGATGAATTTAATAGTCCTGATTTAACCCCTTTAGTAAAGGCAAGTGAGACTGTAGCAAGATTTCTAAATAAAGGAGATATAGTAATATATGAATCAACAGTCTATCCTGGGGTAACAGAAGAAAAGATGGTACCCATACTAGAGTCAAAAAGTGGATTAAAGTATAATGAGGATTTTTATTGTGGATATTCACCTGAACGAATAAATCCAGGAGATAAGAAGCATACAGTAACTAAAATTTTAAAAGTTACAAGTGGATCAACTGAAGAAACTGCTGAATTAGTTGATAATTTATATAAGTCAATAATTACAGCAGGAACTTATAAAGCTACGAGTATTAAAGTTGCTGAGGCAGCAAAAGTGATTGAAAATAGCCAAAGAGATATTAATATTGCTTTTGTTAATGAATTAAGTAAAATATTTAATCTATTGGATATAGATACAAATGAAGTTCTTCAGGCAGCCGGGACAAAATGGAATTTTTTAAATTTTAAACCAGGTCTAGTGGGTGGGCATTGCATTGGTGTGGACCCTTATTATTTAGCTCTAAAAGCACAAGAAGTTGGATATCACCCCGAAATAATTCTATCTGGAAGAAGGCTTAATGATTCAATGGGAAAGTATGTTGCAAACGAAGTGATTAAACTCATGCTTCAAAAAGATCTAAAGATCATTAAATCTAATATTCTTCTCCTAGGTTTTACATTTAAAGAAAATTGTCCCGACATAAGAAATACAAGAGTAATTGATATTTATAAAGAGCTAAAAAGTTTTGATATTAATGTTGATGTATTTGATCCTTGGGTTAATCCTGAAGAGGTTGTAAAAGAATTTAAAATTGATATTCTTAAAAAACAACCTGATCTATCAAAATATTCTGCTATAATTTTAGCTGTAGCACATCAAAAGTTCAATAAAATTAACATAAAAAGCACAAATAATTGCGTTGTTTATGATGTAAAAGGAATATTGCCAAAACAAAATACAGACGGCCGTTTATAATTAAAATTATTTATGACAATTAATAAAAAGAATAATTCATCCAAAATCTTAATTACAGGTGCCGCAGGATTTATAGGTTTTCATTTGGCAAGTCGTTTAATTTCTGAGGGGTACAAAGTTGTCGGACTTGACATAATAAATGATTATTATGACATTAATTTAAAGTTTGATCGTTTAAGAGAACACGGTTTAGATGTAAAAAACCTTAATGAAAAAGTCTTATTAAAAAGCACAAAATTCACTAACTATCATTTTTTAAAAGCTGATTTAGCTGATCATGATTTTATTGTAAATTTCATGATAAAGGAGAAATTTGATTATGTGGTTAATCTTGCAGCACAAGCAGGGGTAAGATACAGTATTGACAACCCACGCGCATACACGCATAGTAATATTGACGGATTTTTAAGTATCCTTGAGGGTGCAAGGCATAGTAAAGTAAAGCATTTAGTTTACGCAAGTACTAGTAGTGTTTACGGATTAAACACAAAAATGCCACTATCTGAAAATGATCCTACAGAGCATCCAATGGCAATCTATGCTGCAACAAAAAAAGCAAATGAATTAATGGCCCATAGTTATTCCCATTTATTTAATTTGTCAACTACAGGACTACGGTTTTTCACAGTTTATGGGCCATGGGGCAGACCCGATATGGCACTTTATCTTTTTGCAGAGGCAATTCTTAAAAGCAAGCCTATAAATGTATACAACAATGGGAAAATGATTCGAGATTTTACCTATGTAGATGATATTGTCGAAAGTATAACTCGTTTAATAATAAAGCCTGCTATACCTAATTTTAAATGGTCTGGTGATGATCCAAATATTCCAACTTCTTCAGCTCCTTACAGGATATTTAATATTGGTAATTCATCTCCTGTACTTTTAATGGATTACATTGAAGCTCTTGAAAAAGCATTTAAAGTAAAAGCAAAAAAAAATATGATGGATATGCAGCAGGGAGATGTCCCAGCAACCCATGCCAATATTGAAGCTTTAGAAAATTACATTGGTTTTAAGCCTAAAACATCAATAGAAGAAGGCATACAAAAATTCGTGACTTGGTATAAAG
>Ga0255753_1004981_pt1 | contig 12931 bp, 14 predicted proteins | sample 041ome_10_FD_179953 | JGI IMG/M metagenome (GOLD analysis project Ga0255753, IMG submission 179953) | Coastal salt marsh microbial communities from the Groves Creek Marsh, Skidaway Island, Georgia - 041412US metaG (version 2) | ecosystem: Environmental > Aquatic > Marine > Intertidal zone > Salt...
TATATGATATTATTATGGAAACGGAACCAGGAAAAATAGAAATAACGATTGATAATGATACAAATTATGTAAAAACAAATGAGGATAAAGAAATTACAGATGAATATTTTTAAATTAACAAAGAGTAAATTCTTGTTTTCCTTCGACTTCTTCTTCAATTAAATCTTTTTCTCCGTATTGAACAAAATCATCTTCAAAATTATAGAAATTATCTTCATTAAATATTTCATCTGTTTTATCTTTATTATTATTATCAAGAATAATATTTGAAACTTTTGCATTTTTATATTTTTCTTTTAATTTAATTTCTTCTTTTTCTAGTTTTGTTTTAATTTTTGAAAAATTAGACATATAATGCATTTTTAATGCAGTTACTTTTTTTTTATAATGATTATATAACTCTTCGTCATATTTTTTATAAAATTTTTTATAATCATCTCGTAATGCATGTATTTTTTCAATATGTTTTTTTATCATATGTTTTTTTTCTTCTTCAAATTTTTTATTTTCTTCTTCTAAAATTTTATTTTGTTCTTGTTGTAATAATTCACGAAATAAATCAAGATTTTTTGACATATTTGTTATAATATATAAAATTAATTTATATATTCTAATCAATTTTAATTTATAAGTTTAATTCAAGTCCATAACAAATTATAGTTTTTTAAAAATAAATAATAATTAATGTCCTTCAATTTGTTCTTCATATTGTTCTATACTACTAAAATCGAATGTATCTTTTTTTAATTGTTTTTTTATTTCTATTTCTTTTAAAATATACTCTTTATATTCATTTGAATTATTAATTAGAAAATAATATATTTGATATTTTGGTAAAAACTGAAATGTTTTATTGTAATCACATGTGAAAATACCAACACATTTATAAATATCCTCTAATTCAATAAAAACAAAAAATTTGTAGCTAGAACCAGAACCGCCTCCTCCAAATAATAACTGGCGAAAATAAAACATATCATAAGTTTTATTATTATGTTTAAATTCTGGCCATTTTTCATTTTGCCGTAGTGGTATATTTTTTAAATATACTTTTTTAAATGATGGTAATGCTTTTTTAATATCAAAGTTAGTTAATAAATATAAATCCATCTCATACTTATTTATATTTTTAATTAGATTATAATCACTATTTTTAAGTAGATTATAATCAAATTTTTGTTTTTTATCACAAACTTTTTGAAATTTAATAATTTGTTTTATTTTTTCTAAATAATGTTCAATAAAAGAAACTTTTTGAAATTTTGTAATCAAATTATCAAATTCTAAATCGAATATTTTACTATTCATTTTTAAAATAATTGTTAAAAAGTTTAAATTATAAAGTAATTATAAATCAATTTTATTTTTTTTTAATTTAAGTCCATAACAAATTATAATTTTTAAAATAAAATTGATATTAATATTTAATTAAATACAAAATGTTCTTAGAAATTAAGAAAACATTTATGAGAAATATTTTAAATAGTCTATCACAAATGCTTACAAAAATTGCAGAAAAACATAATCTTGATTATGAAGAACTTGAAGAATTTTACCTTACTGATATTAAAAACTTTCTTGATAATTAAAATAATGAATTATATTTTATAAATCATTATTTAATAAGTGTTTCAACTACCTTATTTGCCTTAATAAATAAATTCTTTTTTTCATTTTCATAATCACGGAAATGTTCTAGACATTCTTCTTTTGTAAACCATTCTAGTGCATCAATTTCATGCCTTTGATGTTTATTTCTATTTTGTTTAACAAATTCAGTTACATTATTTTTATTATATTTTGCAATGTAAAAGACTGTTCTATATTTAACTCCATTTGACCCAATATGAATTTCTTCAATTGGTTTAATATCTTCATAAATTGAGATATTTTCTGATAGAATATTTGATTCTTCTTCAAATTCACGAATAGCACTTTCAATATTTGTCTCATTTGGATTTTGTCTTCCTTTTGGGAAAAACCATTCTGGATATTTATAATTTTGATTACAATTTTCTATAAATAAACTTAATTTATAAAATTTTCCATCTAAATCAGAAATAAATCCATTTTGTAAAATATTAAATTTAATAACACCTTTATAAAAATCTCCTTTCAAATTTGGATTATTTATCTTTGTATTTTTTTTAATACACCATAACTTATTCCATAAATAATTAAATTTATTATTTGATACAAGTTCTCTTTCAAAAACAGTCATATGATTAAACATTCTTTGAATATAAACTGGGTCTAATAAGTCATATTTTGCTCTTAAAAATTCAATATATGCAAAAGTATGTCTTCTTTTAATCATTAAATATTTAATTTTATTAGATGTATTATTTTTATGAAAACATAAAATTCCATAACTTGTAATTGGCAAATTACAATTTTTAAAAATATGACCTTGTTCTCCACAATTTCTACAACAAATATTATTCATTAAATTTATAATCTATTACAACTATATTAGTAATAAATTTTAATTTTAAAAATAATTATGATTTAAATGAATTATATAATTTAATTTATAATAAAACTATATATAAATTATTTTAAAAAATAATTCTAAATATACTATATATGATTATATTATGGATAAACAAAATATTCAAAACCTTATATCTAAAATCAGAAATGATAAATTATCATATGATGATTTAGTTGAATTATCAAAAAAATATAAAATCAAAGTTAAAAGTAAAAATGAAAGATTATTAGATGCACTCAAATATAAAATTACTGAGTTTATTCCATATCCAACAAAAGATGACCCAGATTTTTTTAGAAAATTATATTTCAAAAAAGAGTTTCAAGAGAATAAATATAAATTAGATATTGATTTAAGTAAAGACCCACAAAAACAATTATGTCCATCAGAAGATAAAAAATTCCAATTATTAACACACCAAATCTTAATGAGAAATTATATTAATGTAAATACTCCATATAATGGTGTTCTATTATTCCACGGTTTAGGTAGTGGTAAAACTTGTTCATCTATCACAATTGCAGAATCATATAAAAAATCATTAGAAGATATTTCTTCAAATCGAATTTTAGTATTAGTATCAGGTGATACAATTGAAGAAAATTTTAGAAAACAAGTTCATAATATCGAGAAAGGTTATAATCAATGTACTTTTTCAGATTATATTAATTATAATCCATATGATAGTAAAGAAGTTAAACAACAAAAATCAGATACATTAATAGATAAAAATTATGAATTTGAACATTATCAAAGATTATCAAATCGAATTGATACAATGAAAAAATCATTAAAACTTGATGAATTTAAAAAATCAATTGAACAAACATATTCAAATCGTGTATTTATCATTGATGAAGTTCATAATTTAAAACTTAAAGAATTAAAAGAAGATGGAAAAACAACAATTAAAAGATATGAAGCAGTAAAAACAATTCTTCAATATGCAAATAATATTAAACTTATTTTATTATCAGGAACACCAATGTCCCACGATGTAAGAGAAATCATTGATATTCTCAATTTATTATTAATTAATGATAAACTAGAACCATTATCACCTAAAAAAATCTTTGATGCATATAGTAATTTAACAGCAGAAGGAGAATTATTATTAAAGAAATATTCAAAAGGATATATTTCATATATAACAAGTGAAAACCCTTATACTTTCCCTGCTAAAAAATATCCTAAAAATGCAATTAGTTCATCTGTATTTATTGAAGATAAATTTAATAAGAAATTATTTATAAATATTAATGTTGATAAAGAATTAAAAATCATTCCTTGTAAAATGATTGGAGACCAAAGAAAAATGTATTTAAAATATGTAAATGAACCAACAAGTAAAATTGGTATTCAAGAATTAGTTCAATTACAATTAATCTCATATGATTATACAAAGAGTGATAAAAAATCAGCAGTTTATGATATTCCATTTGATAATTTTAAAGAAAGTAATATTCAAAATATATCAACAAAATATTATGAATTATTACAAAATGTAAGAAAATCACCTGGTCCAATTTTTATTTATACTAACTATAATGATAAAGGTATTTATATGATTGCAAGTATGTTTTTACAAAATGGTATTGATTTATTTAAATCAAGAGATGATGATAAATCAGTTCCATTTTTATCTTCATCATTTCGAAGTAAAAGAGTAAGACCAGGTGCAAATAATCAAATATGTGCATTTTGTGCCAAAAAGAGAAATCAAGAACATGTTGGTCATATATTTAAACCGATGTTATTTGATTTTATAATTGGAAAAACAAGAGATGAAGTTCAAAAGAAAATTATTTCAACTTTTAATCAAGGAGATAATGTAAATGGAGAAAGATTAAAAATTATTATCGGTTCTTCTGTATTAAAAGAGGGAGTTTCTTTCTTTAAAGTAAGACAACTTCATATTATGGAACCATGGCACAATAAATCTCGTATGGACCAAATTATTGGTAGAGGTCTTCGTTTTTGTTCTCATAAAGATTTACCAGAAGACCAAAGAAATATTGAGTTATATTTATATTGTTCAGTTGTTGATAATAAATATGAATATAATGAAGTAATTAAACAAAAAGATGTCGAAGAAAAAATCACCGATTTTTTTACAAGCACAGAACAAACAAAAATACCAATTGAATATGCAAAACCAATTATTAAAAAACAACTTCCATTATTATCATATGATTTAATTATGTATAAACGTTTAGAAGTTGTAGATTATTATATTAAAAAAGTTGAATTATTATTAAAAAAGAATGCGATTGATTGTGCATTAAATAAAAGAATTAATATTGATACATTACCAGACGGAGAACAATATTTATGTGAAAGTTTCCCAACAGAAAAAGATTATAAAATTCAAGAAGAAGAAATTGATATGTCAACATATAATAATTTATTTTTAACACCATATATTAAATATACAATTTCAATTATTAAACAATTATTTGAATCATCAATCATTATTTATGAGAATGAGTTAAAAACAAATCCAAAATTATCAGATATGATATATCAAAAGAATAATCATTATGTTATTCGAAAAGCATTACAAACAATTGTTCCAGTAGAGAATAATATTAAAGATTTTAAATATATATTAACTCACAAAAATAGATATGGATATTTATTATTAAGAAAAATTGGAAATGACAATGTTTATATATTTAAAGAGTTTGATAATCAAGAAAAAATTTCTAGGTCTATCTTCGAAGTATCTCCTTTATATGATAGAATATATCAATCAGAAGAAAAAATAAAACCAACATTAAAATCATTTCTTGGATTATTAGAAAGAAGAGAGATGCGTAAGAAAGGACAACAATTATATTATAAAGTAATTACAACAACACAAGAGATAGATAAAACAGTTGGAACTAGTAATATTGATAAAATGGGAATGATTCCACTTGAATTAATTAAAGTTCTTGACCCATATACAGAACATAAAAATGATGGCGAATATGTTATGATTGTAATTGATAGACCAGAGTTTGAAGGAAAAATGTGGGTAAGAAAAACAAGTGCAAATGCAATGAAAAAGGGAAGTAATATTAAACAATATAGTTATGGTCGTGTTTGTGATAATTATGATAAAAAAGAAATTAATAATATGATTATTCAATTATGGAAAAAGATTCAACCAGAATCTAATTTTTATAAACAATATTTAAATGAATATAATAAATATTCAAGAAAAGGTAAAAAGGGATTATTATGTAATTTCTTATCATTGATTCTTAAAGAATTAGAAAGAAATAAAGTTGATAATAAAAGATGGTTTAAAAAATTAAAATAAATTATAAATGATTATATTAATCAATTTATAATTAATTTAGTTTAAATTTGGAATAAAATCAATATTTTGACGACACAATGGACAATCTAAATGATGTGATAGATTAATACTATTCATATGTTTATCAATACAATCAAAACAAAAAACATGATTGCATACTAACTCATATAATATAGCATCTTCTTCTAAATGTTCTCTATAACAAATAGAACAAGATACATCTTTTTTATTACTAATTTTAAATCCACCAAGAATATTTTTTCCGTCTTTAATTTTTTCAGATTGTTTATTTAAGATACTTAATGTTTCTATATGATTAGTATAATTTAATTCAGATACATGAATTGATAATTCTGCTTGATTTCTTCCAAAATTATCAATTATTTTTAATAAAGATAAAGATGGATATTTAAAATTACTATTATAATTATCTTTTGAAGTTATTTTTTTAGTATGAATACCATATTTATCCATAACTAAATTATCACAATCAAAAAGAACATCCTCTAAATAAGTTCCATCGTGAATAATTACATTAAATGATAATTTTGATGATAACATAAGATTAAATTCATAATAATTAATTACGGAAATATCATCATCATTATGATTAAAAGAAGGTGTTTTATAATATATTTGTTGTTTTACTTCATTACTTGAACCAGTTCTATTGTATGATAGATAAATACAATTTATTAACTGTCTCATTATTTTTTGTTGAATATATGGTAATAAAAAATATACTTTCTCTTTGCCAATTGGTTTTAATGTTATAATATTTTCTAAAAATTTACCATATACATATGTATTGATTTCTGGGCATAAAATATCAACATATTCAAATACTTTTCGAATAAAGGAAATAAATAAATTAATTTCATATTCATTTGATTCAACTTTTTTTGAAAGAAGATTAACTAATAATTCTTTTTCTATTCTAAGTTTTTTATTTTCTAGATTGATTTTATTAATTGTATTTTGTAATTCTGAAATATTTTCATTATTTTCTTTAATTTCCTCTATATCATTTCTTTTTTTGTCAGATATATTATTTGAATTATCTTGAATAATTTCTATTTTTTCCATAGTTTTTGAAATAATACTCATAAATACTTTATCTATAATAATATATTTCAATTTTATTTTTTAATATTTTTATTATTTTTAGTAAAAATAATAAAATATATATCAAATATATATTATGAATAAATTACAACCATATTCAAAATACATTATGATATTAATGTTTTTAATATTAATACTTTTATTTGTATATACTTTAAATACAAACACAAAAGAAACATTCATTTATAATAAAGAATATATGATGAGAAAAAAATTAAGAGAAGATTATGATAATTTCGATATTAAAAAATATGAAAATCATTTAGGTTTATTTATGCCATCAGAATCTCCAAATGAAGTTCCATCAAAAGCAGGATTAGATACATTTAAACCATCAAAAACAAGTGAGTTAGTTGCTTATTGTGATGAAACATTTAAAGATGCATGTATTACATATTAATATATTCTAAATTATTAAAATATATTAGTCAATTTACTTATTTTGTTTATTTACTTTTCTTCGGTTTGCTGCGGTTTTCTTTGGTCTTCCGCGTTTTTTCTTTGGTGGTTCTGGAACAGGAACATCATCTTCCTCAAGAATTTCTAATAAATCCATATCATTAATTTCTTCAACCTCTGCTGATTGTTTTTTTAACTCTTGTTCTTCTTTATATTGTGTTCGTTTTTCCTCTTCCTCCATCTTTAATTTCATTTGTTGGTGTTCAAATTCTAATTGTTTCTTTGTCATTTCATCAGTTTTGGTTTGCATTAATTTTGTTAGTTTTTCTTGTGCATATTCAGTTGTGATTTGTACATCACTCATTGGACAATATGGAACCCATGCACCAACTGGTGTAGTATAAATATTTACTGCTGGTTCATATGCATGAAATTGTTTTGCATATTCTTGTGCAACTTCAGCTGAAGGATATGTTCCTCGAACTTTGAAACCAGTTACTGTTGGTTCTGCTTTTTCATTATATTTTTGTTCAAACTCAGTATCTAATTCAGTCATCATTACTTCTTGAAATGAGTAGTATTGGTTTTTAATACTTTCATAAGATAAGTCTAATCGTTCTTTCATTAAGTCGGTTAATTTTTCTTCACCATTTTCCATTTTAAACATTAAAGTTTTTGTGTATTCTTCTAAAAATCCTTTTAAGAATCTTGTGCAGAAGAATGATTCTCTGTTTTTAAGTAATCGTGAGTTTTTTGGTTCTACCATTGAAATTAATGCATATTTTTGTCCAGGAACTGGTAAATCTTGTTTTAAATAATCAATCTTTGGTGAAGAAGTAGTCATTTTATTTATTTGATGATTTATTATATTTTAAATTCTTTAAATCAATTTTAAAATTTTTTTTAAAATTTTTTAATAAATTTTAAATCAAGTCCATTACAATATTGTATTTTTTAAAAATATAATTAAAGATTTGGGAATGAATCATATCGTTGTCTAATAACAACAGTCTTTTCCTTTAGAAATGGTTTATGTTCAATTAAACTCCGCAGAAGCGTATAATTTTTATATTCACGATATACCGTTAATGCTTTTCCTGTTGGATATCTATTGTATAATTTTTCTCTTGCTTTATCTAATTCTTCTCTTCTTCTTTTTCTTTCTTCTCTTCTTTTAAGAGTTTTCTTTCTAAGTTCTAATTTTCTCTCATCTGTTAATTTTTTAGTTTCTTCATCTTTAGTTTCTTCATCTTCAGATATTATATCTTCAGCTTCAGTTGCTGTATCTGGAGATACAGAGTCATAAACTTCATAAAATTCATCTGACCAAAAATCAGAATCGTGTTCATACTTATCTAAACTAAAATATTCATTAATATAATCTACTGTATATTTTTTTTCAGTCATCCATTTTTTATCAGAAATTAAATCAAGTGATTTTTGAAATTTTTTTTTATGCTCAGAAAATTCGATATCTTTTTTATTATCTAAAATGATATTCTCAAGTTCTACTGGTAAAAAATCCATTCTTAATTTAATTTTGTTAATATTTTTAAAAGTTCAAGTTATAACTTATTTAATAATCAATTTTATTTTTTTTTTAACCAAAATATACAATAAAATAATATCGAACATCATTAAATTCTTCTCTATAAAATGGAGAATTATATATATCATCAAACTCATAATCTTTTACCATTAATATTACAGATGATAATGCAATAGCGATTTCGGGATTCTTCTTATATATTCTACTAGCAGCTTTTATTCTTTCATCTATACTTCGTAACCAAACATCATCAAAGAAATTATAAACTGCCATATTGATTTTTGGCATATCTTTAAATTTCATGTCTTTCGGGTTATAAATAATTTCTCCTTTTGGAAAAGTTTTATTTCTTACATATTTTAATATTAATAATTTAACATAATTATATTTTAAATATGGTTTTAATTTTTTGAAAGTAATTTCTGGTTTATCTCCACCCCGACGAAATTTTTCTAACATAATTTTTTTAATTTCTCGAGCATCATCCGCTGGTATTTCCATTGCTAATTCAAGAGAAGTTTTTTTTGTTTCTATTTTTTTTGATTTTTGTTTCTTTATTTTATCTTGTTTTTTAGATGATACTAATTTTAAACAAACTTTCTCTAATTCTGCTTTTTTCATTTTACTATAACCTTTTATACCATTCTTCTTACAAATTTTTTTTAATTCAACGATAGATATTTTTTTTAACATAATATAATATATATAATTTTTTATATTTTTTATATTTTTTATATTTTTTATATTTTTTTATTATATAGTTTATAATGACAGTAGAATTAGATAATCTATTTGATGAAAATGAAAGTTATATATTAGAAAGATTTTCAACAGTAATTATTTTTGTTTTTATATATTATGCAATGAGTTATTATTTTTTAAATAAATCAAATGAGAATGAGTGTATAAAATTTCCATCAATACCAAAATTAGTTGCAGTTTTAATTTTTCATATAGTTCATATTATCTTATTACGGCAATTATTTGAACAAGAGAAAACATCATTAATGTGGTTAGTTGCTATCTTACCATTATTTTTATATTTATTATATAGAAAATATGAAGATTATATCAAACGTGAATCTGATAAAAAAATGAAGGCGATGTATAATAAAATTAGAGAAGAATATACAATGACAACTCCATCCGGAAATCCAACAACAGATATGACACGTGGTGCATCTGGACCAGTTCAAAGTCCTCCAATGATGCCACCAGATATGCAAAGAACTCAAATTATTACATCAGAACAAACAATGATGAACCGTCAACAAATGAGTAATAATCAACAACAACTATTACCACAACAACAATTATTACCACAACAAATAAGACAACAAACACTTGAATCTCCACCATTATATGGTTCATTAGATGCAAATTATGATTCTAATAATGGAAGTGTAATGCAAAATCCACAACCATTACAAACAGGACCATTACAAACTGGATTAGATGCATTCTTTTCAGGTTATGACCCATATGGTAGTAATTTTGCATCAGTATAATTTTTATAAAAAAATAATATTAAATATTAATATAAATTGATATTTAATGGATAAAATTAATTTTCAACCTGTAATATGGGGTGGTGCCGCTTGGAAATTTCTTCATTGTGTTGCATTATCATATCCAACTAATCCAACTGTTGCAATAAAAAATGATTATAAGAATTTTTTTATGTCAATTGGAAATGTTTTACCATGTAATTCATGTGCTGGTAATTTTGAAGAACATATTAAAATTCATAATATAGATAATTATTTATCACATCCGCATGATTTATTTGAATGGACTGTATTAATGAGAAATGAAGTTCAAATAAAAATTGGAAGACCTTTATATGATAGTACTACTTTAAGAGAACAATTATATAATGAAAATGAAAATGCAAATAATTCATCAAAATTATTAACAAAAACAAATATTATAATCCTTACTTTAATAATATTAGCTGGAATATATATTTATAAAAATCAAAAGAAATAAAGTTATTTTAATTATTTAACTTTATTTAAGAATGTATTTTACGAATTAATTTTAACATTTCATTTGGTAGAGATTGAATATCGATATGATACTTAGAATTAATTACTTGTCTAATACTTCCAGTTATATTTCCTTTATGATTAATTGCACACATTACAAAATCGTGAGGTATTTGATAACATTCATCTTTTCTATTTTTTAAAAATAACATACCTTCACCAAGTTTAATATTATTATTAAATTGTTTTGTTTTCCAAAACTTTTTACGATATGCCATAGTTGCTTCTGCTAATGTTTCTAAACAACCAGCATCATAATAAACATTTTGTTTGACATCATAACATCGAATAACTCCACAACCGACCATATTAATTTTAGGATATGTCATTAAGACTTTTACTCTACTTAATATACTAATAGGTGTATAATAGTCATCATCATCCATATGAATTAGAATATCATTAGATGCGAACTTTGCACATAAATTTCTTTTCATTGAAACTGGAATTTTTTTATTAGTATTGATTTTTTTATATTTGATTCTATTATCTTTTGGTAAAATATCTGATAATGAACTTCCATCATCTGAATCATCAACAATAATCCATTCTAATTTTTCTTTTGGATAAACAAAATTATTAAAACATTCAATCGCAATTGGAAATAAATTTTTTCTATTTTTAGTAGGTGTAAGAATACTTACATATGGAAGTTCTTCATCTGTAAAATAAAGTAATTTCAATTTATAGTCATGAGTTTCTTTATTATATTCAAAAGGTGCATTTTGAATTTTAATTTTATCTTCAACTGTATTAAAATAATAATCCATCTGTTTTTGTTCAATATCAGACCAACCAGTTCGTTGTTTAGAAATCATTTTATTTAATACAAAACAATTTTTCTTAGGATGATATTCTTTTGTTAAAAATAAATCGATTGGTTCATTACATTTTTCAAGTAAATTAATTAATTCATTTATTGATTTATTATTAATAATCATACATGAAGTTGTTAGACAAGATACTCTAACCCAAGTTTTTTTAAGTATATCTTTATACTTATCATTATCAAAAACTTCAACTACATTTGCACTTAAATATAACATATCCCAGTTAGATGGAAGTTTTTTAACATCGATATCTGGTTTATTTATAAAATCACAATCATCTTCTAGAATAAGAATTTTATTATAATTATTCTTTTTTGCATCTTTTAAAATATTTAAATGTGATGTCAAACAACCTCTCCATCCTTCTTTATTCTTAATTGCTTCAAAAAATGATATATTTTTAATATTATATTTTCTAGTATTTTCTAATACTTCTTTTTTTCTATCAGTTCTTTCTTTTAAATTAATACAATATATTTTATCAACAAAATTATTAATATGAACCATTTCGTATATAATTATATATATATAATCATTTTTAAATTTTTAAATTATATTATATATACAATATGTTTGATTCATTAGAGAGTGATTCAAAAGAAATAGAAATAGAAGTAGTAATTAATAATGAAAATAAAAAAACAATAAGTCCAAAAAATATATTAACAAGACGAATTAAAACAAAATTTTGTGAAATTTGTTGTCAAAAACAAAAAACAAATGTTCATTTATCTTGTCAGCACGAAATTTGTTTAGAATGTTATACAAATATGATATGTAATTCATTGGAAAAATGTCCTTATTGTAGAGATGAAATAGAAGAAATTAAGAAAATAAAAGATACTCTTAATTCATATTTAACTGATAATGGATTAATTTATGAAACAATCATTACAAATATAACTAATCGTAGTCAATATCAAGTGAAATGTTGTGCGAAATTATTTATTTTATTAATATTATTAGTATTATCATTAGTTTTACATATAGCAAATAATAATATTAATGAAGATAGAAATTATAATAAAAAATTTGAAAATTGATTAGATTTAAAAAGTAAATATTCAAATGACAAAAAAGAATTCAAAAGTATCAAAAAAAATATTTAATTTACTATCAAAAACATTAGATAAAATAACAAATGATATTATTACAGATATTGCATTGCGTTATAATATT
>Ga0255753_1004990_pt1 | contig 12914 bp, 10 predicted proteins | sample 041ome_10_FD_179953 | JGI IMG/M metagenome (GOLD analysis project Ga0255753, IMG submission 179953) | Coastal salt marsh microbial communities from the Groves Creek Marsh, Skidaway Island, Georgia - 041412US metaG (version 2) | ecosystem: Environmental > Aquatic > Marine > Intertidal zone > Salt...
CCATTTTGCGTTAACGTTATCTCTTTCTAAGAAAAAGAAAACTGTTGCAGCTAGCAATGCAGCAGTAACCAACCAGAACGAAACCCCAACATAATCGTTGGCATCAAGATCTCCACCGGCCGCAAATACAGGAACAGTCATTACCCCGGCTAAAAGCATAAGTAATTTCATTCGATACTCCTTTTTTAATTAATATATTAATACTCTCCCCCATGGAAAGTAAGATAAGAATATCAAAAAATTATGCTAAGAGTAAAATAATACATAACTTTTTATATACATAATTTGACAAAATAATTTCTAATAGGTAGGACAAAAATAGTTGCAGAAATATTAAAAAAAGCTATCATTCACAAGCATTCGTGGTCCGGTAGTTCAATTGGTTAGAATGCCGCCCTGTCACGGCGGAGGTTGCGAGTTCGAGTCTCGTCCGGATCGCCATTTGAATCAAATATGACCAGTTCAATAGCACTCATCCTTTCCAATCTTTTGATTGCTGGGGTAATTTTTAGCCATTTGGTTTTAACCACCCCAATAATTTTTAAAACTCTTGATGAAGATAGTGCCGCATCATTCTTGCGTGCTATTTTTCCTAGATATTATTTGCTGCTTTTTCTAATATCTTTACTAGCCCTATTAATACTCTATTTCCAGGAGTCTGCCTTGAGTTGGTGGCTGGGTATTAATATTTCAGCTCACGCATTGTTAGGTTTCCTGTCTATTCCTATTACCAATGCAGCCAAAGATAGAGGCTGGGATAAAATATTTTCTTTTTTTCATGGTGCGAGCATTTATTGCACCATCGTCATTTTTGCATTAAGCATCATTCAATTTTTCTTGCTGATTAATTAAATTTTATTTTGCATAAAAAATTAAGCCTTCAAACCAAAACATGCAAAACATGCAATCGTTCATTTGCTTGGAGAAAAAAATGGGAGCGATCATGGGAAGAAGTCAAATTTTGTAGTAAAAAATGTAAAGCTGAGGCAAAAAAAAATTAAACAAATACTTGAAGTTGAAGCTTTCAGCACCATATTCTGTCCAACGGAGATAAATAACTATGGCTAGATCAAAAACAAAATCCTTTCAAACTGAAACCAAGCAACTTTTGCAGTTGATGATCCATTCATTGTATTCAAACAAGGAGATTTTTCTTCGTGAACTGGTCTCTAACTCATCTGATGCACTCGATAAGCTTCGATTTAAGGCTATAGAAAATTCAAAATTGATCGAAGGCGATGCTGATTTAAAAATTAACATAGGTCTGAATTCAAAAAATAATACCTTAACCATTTCAGACAATGGAGTTGGTATGACAGAAGATGAAATTATCGAGAACATTGGAACAATTGCCAAATCTGGAACTGCCCAATTTTTATCAGAAATGACCGGAGATAAAAAAAAGGATTCTAACCTTATTGGTCAATTTGGAGTTGGTTTCTATTCAGTATTTATGGTTGCATCTAAAGTATCTGTTCATTCAAGATCTGCCAATGCATCTGCAGAAGAGGCAGTGATGTGGGAAAGTAGTGGCGAGGATACCTATCAGCTATCAAGGATACCTAAAGAGGATAGAGGCACAATCATAACCATTTATCTGAACGAAGATAATAAAGAGTTTTCCGAATTAATGAGAGTGAAATTCCTGCTTCAAAAATACTCTCAGTATATTAATTTTCCTTTAATACTTAACCCAGAAGAAGGTGAGCCTGAAACTATCAATGATTCCGAAGCCATATGGTTAAAGTCAAAGCGATCTGTTAAAGCAGATGAATATAAAGAATTTTATAAGTATATTTCTTATGATTCCAATGACCCTTTAACCTGGATGCATAATAAAGTTGAAGGTAAGCAAGAATACTCAAGCCTACTTTTTATTCCTGAAAAGTCTCCATATGATCTTTGGAATAGAGATACTCCTAGGGGAATCAAACTATTTATTCAGCGAGTATTTATTATGGATGATGCCGCCCATTTTCTTCCTCTCTACCTACGTTTTGTGAAAGGGGTAGTTGATTCCAGCGATTTGCCTTTAAATGTTTCTCGCGAAATACTTCAAGACCATCCATTGGTTGATTCAATCAAAAAAGGTCTCAGTAAGAGAGTCCTAGATACTTTAAAGAAAATGCAGAAGGATCAGCCTGAAGACTATCAAAAATTTTGGAAAGAATTTGGTTTAGTTATTAAAGAGGGCCCCGCTGAAGATTACGAAAATTCAGAATCTATCGCCGAGCTCTTTTTATTTGCAAGCACAGCTTCTGAAGGAAATAAATTGGATACCACCTTGGATCAATACATTGAGCGCATGAATGGAGATGATAATAAAATCTATTATTCTATTGCTGATACATATGAAGCCGCGGCAAATTCTCCTCACATAGAGCATCTGAAAGCCAAAGAGACTGAGGTTTTACTTTTAACCGATAGAATTGATGAGTGGCTAATGTCTACACTTATGCAATTTAAAGGCAAAGAGTTAGTTAACGTTGCCAAGGAAGAATTAGATGAAAGTGCCAAAAAACCAAGAGTCACAAAAGAAAAGCAAGAAATCATTGATAAGATAAAAAAATCTTTAAATGCAAGAGTGTCTGATGTTATTGCAAGCTCTCGTTTGGTTGATTCTGCCGTTTGTTTGGTTCTATCTAAGGATGAGCCTGGAGCTCAACTAAAAAGAATCCTTGAAGCATCTGGGCAAACTTTCAATGAGTCTAAGCCTGTTTTTGAAGTTAACTTGAAACATAAACTTATTAAAAAATTAGGCAATATGTCTGGTAAAGAATTTTCTAATTTTGCTGAATTTTTATTTGATTATGCCGTTATTGCAGAGGGAGGATCTCCTAAAGATCCAGCTAAATATCTTAGACAGTTAGATAAATACTTAGGATAAATGATACAAAAAAAACATGTTGCGGTTCTCGGAGGAGGGAGCTTCGGCACAGTTTTGGCTAATTTTGCCGCATCAAATAGTTATCAGGTTAGCTTGTGGGTTCGTGATGCAGAACAAGCCCTAAGAATAAACTCTGAAGGAGCTAATGCAACTTATCATCCAGACCTAAAGCTTTCAAATAATATTACTGCCAATGATGATTTGGCCTCAGTTATTTCGGGCGCTGAATATGTTTTAGTTGCTACGCCAAGCATTATTTTTGAAGAAGTCATTTCTCGTTTAGAACCGCTAATCAATTCATCTGTTGCAGTCATTTCTTGTACCAAGGGCATTAAGCCTGAGCCTTTTAGAACAATGACAGATATTATTACTCAGCATCTAGGACATATTATAGGGAATAAAGTTGGAGTGCTTAGTGGTCCAAATCTTGCTAAGGAGATAGCTGAGGAGAAGATAGCTGGAACTGTTATAGCCTCAGAGAATGAGAGAGTAGCAATTGAAATTAAATCCATGCTTTCATCAAATACTTTTAAGGTTTTTTCTAGCCAAGATATCCTAGGGGTTGAATTGGCTGGAGCTCTAAAAAATATTTATGCTATTTGTTGTGGAATTGCCCATGCAAAGTTGGTTGGTGAAAATGCCTTGGGATTTATTCTTACAAGAAGCATGGCTGAAATGAGCAGATTTGCTGTTGCCAAAGGAGCAAATCCAATTACTTTTTTGGGTTTAGCTGGTATGGGTGATTTAATGGCAACTTGCACTTCGCGGTTATCTAGAAACTTCCAACTAGGAGAATTAATCGCCATGGATTTATCTTTAATAGAGGCAAAGGAAAGAGTTGGTCAAGTTGCTGAAGGCGCAAGAACTCTTGAAGTGGTTTTTCATGAAGCCAATAATATGAATGTGTCCATGCCATTGGTAAGCTCTTTGTATAAAATCTTATATTCAGATGCTTCTTCTGATCAATTAATTCAAGATTTGATCGATCATCCCAACGAAGTTGATGTAGAATTTACATATCAGGAACAATCATGAATGAAATAAATAAAGACGAACTATTAGATCTTAAGAAATGGCAACGCCTCTTTTTTATGGTCATCTATGGCATAGCCATTAACTTTATTCTCAGCATCCTTCTATTTCTTGTTGCTATTCAATTTATTTTTTACTTATTTACATCGAAGACCAATAGCCAATTGCAATCTGCAAATAACTGGCTCCATGGTTTTTTTAATGATTCATTAAACTTTTTAAGTTTTAATACCAATGCTAAGCCATGGCCCTTTAATAACTCTGAGCCTGAGGCAGACCAGCCAGATACAGATGAAGAGGTGGTTGAAGCTGAGGCGGTTGAGCTCAACTCCGCAGATTCAAATGACAAGGATTCAGCTTAATTAATTAGGCAGCAATGAAAAAAATTCTGCTCTTGTAGCAGGATTATTCCTAAATACACCCATCATCGCAGAAGTTTTCATCACAGAATTTTGTTTTTGTACCCCGCGCATGACCATACACATGTGCTGAGCTTCTATCACAACTGCGCAGCCTTTACATCCAGTTACTTCAGTAATTGCTTCTGCAATTTGATGCGTCAGCCTCTCTTGAATTTGTAATCTGCGAGCAAACATATCTGCAACTCTCGCAATTTTACTAAGCCCTAAGACTTTGCCATTGGGGATATAGGCAACGTGACACCTGCCATTGAAAGGCAGCATGTGATGTTCACATAAAGAATAAAACTCTATATCTCTTACCACAACCATGTCCTCTATGTCTGATTCAAAGAGAGCATTATTAATTACTTTATCTAAGCTCAACTTATAGCCATGATTAAGAAATTTGAAGGCAGCTGCCGCTCTTTTAGGCGTATCAAGCAGACCATCTCTGTTTGCATCTTCACCAATATCTATCAACATATGTTCAAAGGATTTGATCAGTTCCTCAGAGGGTGAAACGATTTGATCAAAATCATCTGCATTTTCTAAATTTGAAATAATCTCAGCCATAATTAATTTTTTTTAGTTTATACATATTTATTTTAACCTTTCAGAAAATCTTTGTAAGGTAAAGTTGACTTTAAATTGAACTTTTCATTGTTTAGTTTATTGGTAATTTGGTGTGACTCAACTTCAAAATCATTCATGCCATCTATTACATTTTCTCCAAATATGTATCTAGAGATTACTTCTCCCTGCAGGATCTTTTGTTTATTTTCTAACAATTGCTCATCTATGTTTTGTTTTAGCGCACAGTATTTTGTTAATTCTTTTGCTGAATATTTTGTCTGGAGGAGTTCCATGGTTTTGGTTGGCGAAGCAATCAAAGCAGTGCCATTATTTCCGCCGAAACCTTTTGCATTTAGAACAGCAAAATCAAATTTATTTTCTTCAAACTCTAAGTTTTCTAATAGAAAATTTACATTTTCAGTAAATACATTGTCGGCAAGCTTTGGGGTAGAGTGGATACCTGGAATCAAATTATTTTTCCAGCTGCCAAGAGAGCTGATCATTTGATCGCCTCCCGCTGCAGCCAAAGAGTGGCCTAAGTAGGATTTAATTGCAGTTACGGGCAATGATTGAATGCTAAATGCCTTGGACATGCTAGAGATAATATGAGACTCACTTTCTCTATTTTGTGGAGTGCTAGTTCCATGAGCATGAAAAAATATTTTATTCATAGCCTCTTTGCCAAAATGCTCATGAATCTCATTAAAGACTTTTCCAACCGTTAGATAATTTCCAGCTCCTGGGCCAGAGATTGATTTTTTATAACCGTCTGCGTGTATATGACTGGATAAAGCGGCGCCGTGAATATTTAAACCTAGCTCCAGAGCCAACTCATCGGCCATCAATACAACAAATTGAGCTGACTCGCCTAAGCTCATACCTATATTGTCACCGAAGGGTCTACAGATTTTTCGATGATTTGGTTGGTCAAAATCTTCACCAAGCCTTTCTTGTAGCTTTATCAGATTTTCATCTTCTGCTAACCCTTTGGTAGCAGAAAATGCTTCATATATCTCAGGAACAATGCCCGATTCTGCTGCGCCCACAATACTTATTAGAGATTCGCCTGACTGGATCATTGATATGCCTAGTTTTAGATTGTATTGAAAGGTTGCACATGCACCAGTGTAACTGCCCGTAGAGCCCATGCTTCCTAAAACATATGCATGAGCAAAGTCAGCACTGCCTTCACCCAATGACATAGCCATATGCTTGCTGGTAACTCTTGAGCCAGCCATGGAGGATTGAAACATTCCTCCCATTCCATATTTGTCAGCCTGAGCAACAGCGCAACCTGATATGCATGAAATTTTTTGTCGAGGCACTTTTGTTAAGATTTCATCCCAATCAACCCCGAGGCTGATCACGGCATCCGACAAACCAAAAACAGTCATTGCTAAACCTCTAGGGTGCTGTCTTGAATTATAGGTTTTTGCAGGATTGAAGCCCGAAGGCAGTTGCCCGCCAGCCAATGTAGGCAATGCAGGAGATCTATAATTATGATCATTAAAAAAATTATCATCGATGGTTCTAATTAAAGTTTTGTTTAAGATGGTTTCTCTATCTCTAGTCCCCATGAGATTACCCAGACTTTCTAAAACCTCATTTTGATTTGTAGTATTTATGCTATCGAACAAAATTCTTTGGTGAGATAAATCAAAGATGGATCTTCCCGCTGCGCTAATGCCACCGTATCCAACAATGAGTGGGAGCTGAGACATGCTAAATAGATTTTTGCGCAGCCAACAAGGTGTTAAGAATTAAAGTATTGATTGTCATGGGACCAACTCCTCCGGGAACCGGAGTATGAGCAGAGGCAACAGAATCAATATCTGCAAGGTCTATGTCACCGCATTTTTCTGCCGGATGATAGCCAGCATCTATCACCACAGCTCCATTTTTAATCCAGTCTTTTTGTATTAAGCGTGGCACTCCAACTGCTCCAACTAAAATATCAGCGTTTTGAATATGCTCTTGCAGGTTTGCAGTTCTTGAGTGACAGATTGTTACGGTTGCATTTGCATTGAGCAGCATCATGGCCATGGGCTTTCCTAGGATTGGGCTTCTACCAACCACAACAGCATTTTTGCCAGAAATTTCAATTTCATAATGCTCAAGAATTCGCATGATTCCAGCAGGAGTGCATGAGCCATATGCTTCTTCCCCCATTGTCATTTGACCGAATCCTATGCAAGTCACTCCATCAACATCTTTCTCAACACTTATTGCATCAAAGCATTGGCGTTCATTAATTTGCGATGGCACAGGATGCTGTAACAAGATGCCATGCACACTATTATCACTGTTAAGTTTTTCAATAGTGTTTAGTAGCTCTTGAGTGGTTGTATCTTTGCTGAGCTCAACTGCAATTGAATCCATGCCGAGCCTGGCGCAGGCATTTTGTTTCATTTTTACATAAGTTGCTGAGGCAGGATCCAAACCCACTAAAATAGTTGCCAGTGTAGGGGTGATACCCTTTTCCTTTAAGTTAGAGACGTGAACTTTTATATCTTCTTCAGCTAATTGAGCAAGAGCCTTTCCGTCTAAAATTTTTGATGGCATGAATGCATTTTCCCATCATTAAATTTTTATGCAATGGAGATTGATTATTTAACCTTAAAACTTTAAGATCACTCGTCTCGGGGTATAGCGCAGTCTGGTAGCGCACTCGCTTTGGGAGCGAGTGGTCGTAAGTTCGAATCTTACTACCCCGACCAGTGCGCCTGTAGCTCAGCTGGATAGAGCAACGGTTTTCTAAACCGTGGGTCAGGAGTTCGAATCTCTTCAGGCGCGCCATTTTTTGGTTGCTAGTCCGCCGCAAGAGATACGCTAACCTAAAGCTAAAAGTATCGACCGAACATATAGTAAAATATGAATAATGATATTGTGAATGTGTAAATTCTATTTTTAGTTTTCTTTTTCATCGATATATGAACAAATTGTATATAAAAAATTTATTGAATCAGGCGCATGAGTACAAAATGTTTTAAAGTTGCGGCTTTCTACGCTTTTGCAGAATTAACAAGTTTGGAGAAGTTGCAAATAGTATTCACTAAATTTCTTCAACAAGAAGAGATCAAGGGTACAGTGCTCATAGCTCAAGAGGGAGTCAATGGAACTGTTGCAGGAAGGGAAAAAGGAATAGATAACTTTAAAATTTTTCTTCAATCTCAAGGTCTTTATGCACCACAGAACTTTAAAATCTCCTTTTGTGATGACGATCCTTTTCCTCGATTAAAAGTTAAATTAAAAAATGAAATAGTTAGTATTGGTAATAGCTTGGCAGATCCATCAAAAATTGTAGGTGAATATGTTGAACCCGAAGACTGGAACCATTTAATTTCTCAGGAGGATGTCTTGGTTTTAGATACAAGAAATACATATGAGGTTTCGATCGGTACTTTTAAAAAATCCATTCAACCAAAAACCACAAATTTTCGGGAATTCCCCGAGTGGCTTGAGGATCTTGAATCCTCTGGAATTGATAAAAATAAAAAAGTAGCTATGTTTTGCACGGGCGGTATTCGTTGTGAAAAAGCATCTTCTTTGATGAAAGCCAAAGGCTTTAAAAATATTTATCATTTGCATGGCGGAATTTTAAATTACATGGAAAAAATAGATGAAGAAGACTCTATGTGGCAGGGGGAATGTTTTGTCTTTGATGACCGAGTGGCCCTCAATCACAAATTAGAAGTTGGTTCTTATGACATGTGTCATGGCTGCAGGATGCCTATTACCGAAGTTGACAAGCTTGAGCCAGAATATGTAAGGGGAGTGAGCTGTCCCAAATGCTTTAACGACAAAACTCCTGCTCAAAAAAAACGCTATGCAGACAGGCAAAAACAGGTTGATTTGGCTAAGCTTCGCAATGAAAAACACATAGGGGCAATTTATCAACCAAACAAAAAATGACCCTACCGATACTCTATAGTTTCAGGAGATGTCCATATGCTATGCGTGCTCGCATGGCCATCATATTAGGTTCTAAAGAATGTGAATTAAGAGAAATTCTACTTAAAGATAAGCCTAACCAAATGTTGCAGTTATCTTTAAAGGGCACAGTCCCAGTGATGCAATTGCCTAACAAAAAAGTTATTGATGAAAGTTTAGATATTATTTTATGGGCCATGGAATCTCCATCATCAAATGCGCATATTTTCACTGAAACAGAAAAGCTATTAACTCAAAAGCTAATTGAACTATTTGATTCAACATTTAAATATCATCTTGATAGATATAAATATGCATCTCGTTATGATGCAGATCCTCTAGAGCATCAACAAGAATGTAAAGTGATCCTTGAAAATCTTGAGCTTGAGCTCAACCCTAATCCATGGGCTTTTGGAAAAAAAATTAGTCTTTTGGATATTTCCATCCTTCCATTTATTCGGCAATGTAAAATTGCCAACCCTGAGTGGTTTTATGCACAAAAATTTAGCAAAGTCATAGCTTTGTTGAATTATTTTGAGCAAAGCGATCTATTTGTTCAAATGATGCGAAAGTTTGAGCTTTGGGATCCCATTAAGAATAATGGAAAAATTTTTCCTTAGAGTCTTACAAACCAATCGAGTCATAGCTTGTAGCAATTCTATCTAGGGCTACTTTGTACGCTGCAGTTCGTATATTTGGAATATTGTTTTCAATCATGCTCTGTCTTACTTTTTGATAGGCTTCGCACATCATGTCATCTAATCCAGATCTGACTAAGTCAATTTCATTGACACCCTCAATAAACTGTTCTTTAAATTTTTCTGGCATATCTTTTCCCGTCATGGTTTCAATTGCCGAAATGAGCGTGTCAAATTGAAAAGCATTCTTTCTTTTTTCCAGTCTGCCAAATCTGATATGCCTTAAGTTTCTGATCCATTCGAAGTAACTAACGGCAACTCCTCCCGCGTTTGCCATAATATCTGGAATGATAGTTACATGGCGCTCATTTAGAATCTCGTCTGCTTCAAAGGTGATAGGACCATTCGCGGCCTCAACAATTAGTTTGGCTTTAATTGCGTGTGCATTTGCTTCATTGATTACATTTTCTCTAGCTGCTGGAATAAGAATGTCACATTTCATGCATAAATAATCTGATGAGTTACTTTCAAACTTGCCTTCGCTGCAACCTTCAAAAGTTCCATTCTCAGAGAGATATTGTTTAATTTTTTCTATATCCAGGCCTTCTGGATTAACAATTGCTCCATTACGTTCCATGACGCAAATAATTCGGCATTCATCTTCTTCTTGTAAAAATTTTGCAGCATGATAGCCAACATTACCCAATCCTTGTATGGAGATCTTTTTATCTTTTAAACCATTTTTTAATCCAGCTTTTTTACAATCATCTTCATGACGAAAGAATTCTCTTATGATGTATTGAACTCCTCTGCCAGTGGCCTCTGATCTCCCTACCAGGCCACCTTTTTCTATTGGCTTTCCGGTAACGCAAGCCAAAGCATTAATGTCCGTAGGATGAATGCGTCTATACTCGTCTGCTATCCAAGCCATTTCATTTGCACTCGTACCAACATCTGGTGCGGGGACATTTTGTGCCGGGTGAATCAAGTCACGTTTAATGAGTTCTTGAGCAAACCTTCTGGTGATTTTTTCAATTTCACTTTTAGTCCAATCCTTTGGGTTAATTTTTAAAGCGCCTTTAGAGCCTCCATAGGGCACTTCTATAATTGCGCATTTGTAAGTCATGAGTGCAGCTAGAGCCTCCACTTCTTCTTGAGAGGCATTGATGTCATATCGTATACCACCTTTGGCTGGCTCAAAGTGCTCTGAGTGAACTGAGCGCCATCCGGTAAAGGTATGTATTTCATCTCTAAGTTTGACGCCAAAATTGATTGTATAAGTTGAATTAGAGACCCTGATTCTCTTAGCTAAATCTGGCGAAATATCTGTAAAGCTTAGAGCCTGATCAAATAGTTTATTGGTGCTATTTAAAAAATCTTGATTTACCAAAATATCCCCCTTAAAAAATATTATTATATGCTTTTTGCATCTATAATGTTTCGTTTCTTGGCGGGCGTAGCTCAGTTGGTTAGAGCGCTGGATTGTGGCTCCGGAGGCCGTGGGTTCGAACCCCATCGCTCGCCCCATTAAAAATTATGTAAATATCATGAGTAGCAAAATAAAAAAACTAAAAGATCTTGAGCGTAAGTTAACCGTTTCGGTTCCCGTTGAGGATTATGAAAAAAAATATTCCGGCAAACTTTCCAAGATTAAATCCACTGCCAAGCTCGATGGATTTAGAAAGGGCCATGTGCCTAATGATGTGCTTAAACAAAGATATGGAAATTCTATCCACTATGAAGTTTTAAATGAGCTCATTCAAGAAAGCTACCCCTTGGAGCTTCAAGAACAGGAAATTAAACCTGCATCCTCACCTGCAATTAGCATAGAGAACGAGGATCCAATAAAGCCAATTTCTTATTCGGCTGTGTTTGAGGTATTTCCTGAAATTAAACCAAAGCTTTCTCGGTGGAAAAGTTTTGAAAAATCTGAAATCACTTTGGATGATTCAGATATTGACCTTGCAATTGAAGATATTTTAGAAAGGTATTGTGAATGGAAAAAAATAGACAGAGTTGCACAAGAGAAAGATCAAGTGGTCATTGATTTTGAAGGAAAAATTAATGGTGAAGGTTTTGAGGGGAATGAATCCAAAGGCTTCAAACTGGTTTTAGGTTCAAAATCTATGATTCCAGGATTTGAGGATAGCTTGATTGGAAAAAAATCTGGAGATAGTTTTTCATTCAAAACAAACTTTCCTGAAGATTATTTTAAGAAAGATCTAGCTGGTCAAGAAACTGAGTTCTTTGTTACAGTTCATGAAGTGCAAGAGATGCACAAAGCTAATATTGATAAAGAGCTTTTTGAAAAACTTGCCATGGAAGATGTAACTGACGAAAAAAGCTTTCGTGCAGAAATATCAAAACGCATGGAAGGAGAAATAGCACAGCAAGAAAAATCTCTTACCAAGGAATCTATTTATGAAACACTTCTGCAAAGCAATGATTTTAAAGTCCCCAATGCTACCGTAAATGAACAGGCAGAATTAATGCGAAAGGATTCATTGATGCGCATGGGTCAGACTCCTGAAAATGCTCCAGATGACCTTTTTCCTGCAGAGGACTTTAAAGAAAATGCTGAAAAAAGAGTTCGATTAGATCTCCTATTTTCAGCCTTAATTCAAAAGTATGAACTTGAAGTTACAGAAAGCGATCTAAATGCTTTTATTGATACTGAGGCGGAGAAATACAAAGATGCTGAACAATATCGAACATGGATTCAGAGTCAACCTCAGCAGTTAGATCAATATAGAATGGTTATTTTGGAAAACCTACTCATTGAAAAATTAGATTCCGCCCTTAAATCTAAGGTGAAGGTAATAAAATTTTCAGAACTGGCAAATAAATAAATTATGGAAAAAATAAATTCTGGCTTGGTGCCAATGGTTGTCGAGCAGACTCCTCGAGGAGAGAGAGCTTTTGATATTTATTCTCGACTTTTAAAAGAAAGAATAATTTTTTTATCCGGTCCAATTGATGACTATATTTCTAATTTAGTTGTTGCTCAGCTTCTATTTTTAGAATCAGAAAATCCTGAGAAAGATATCAGTATCTACATAAATTCTCCGGGTGGAATCATTACCTCAGGGTTAGCCATCTATGACACCATGCAATTTATTGCTCCAGAGGTTTCGACCTTATGCATCGGACAGGCTGCAAGCATGGGCTCCCTTTTACTGGCTGGTGGAGCGAAAGGCAAAAGGTTCGCTTTAACCAATTCTAGAATCATGATTCACCAACCTTTAGGCGGCTTTCAAGGTCAAGCTTCTGACTTTGAGATTCATGCAAAAGAAATGCTTTTAGTGAAACAAAAAGTTAACGAAATACTTTCAAAGCATACTGGCAAGACTTTGAAAAAAGTTGAGCAGGACACTGATAGAGATAATTTCCTAAATGCTCAAGATGCTAAGGCCTATGGCATAATCGATGAAATATTAGAGAGCAGACCAACCA
>Ga0255753_1004991_pt1 | contig 12912 bp, 8 predicted proteins | sample 041ome_10_FD_179953 | JGI IMG/M metagenome (GOLD analysis project Ga0255753, IMG submission 179953) | Coastal salt marsh microbial communities from the Groves Creek Marsh, Skidaway Island, Georgia - 041412US metaG (version 2) | ecosystem: Environmental > Aquatic > Marine > Intertidal zone > Salt...
ACCCGCAACACTCGCGCGTTTGTACGAGGTCTCGTCCAGGGACGGTTTAAGATTAAGAGAACCTCGTTACGTTTTAGAACTCGTTCGAAACGCTTTTCTCGCAAAACATAAAGCGCAGCAGCAGTAGGGGAACGAACGAAAACTCTCCACAAATTCGCTTCAGAAACATGCAAAACACCGGCGTCATGACGGTCACCCCGGCCCGGAAGACCTTGCAGTTCGAAAAAGCAGCGCGAACGCCATTATCCGAACGTTCCATCTCGGATAACGAGACGAACGACGACGAGAATGATAAAGAAAATAAGATGCACAGAGCGTTCGGGGCGGCGTTTTTGCACATGGCGTTCCAAGGGAAAATGAAGAATAAAAGCGGAGGAATAAACGTGGACGAGGAGGATGTAAAACTGATGAAAGCATCGTCGAAGATGGAACGCATGGAACACGAGTTAGCGCAAGCGAGAGCGGAAATTGCACTCTTGAAAGAGAAGAAGAACAATCCTCCGAAACAAAGGAATAATAAATCTGTTGGTGAATTAAAATCACCTCTCTTGTTACCGTCACCACCGGTGTTACAAACGCCTTTACGTTTTCGGCGCGAGCGAGACTCGTTCCGGAAAGAGTTGAAAATGATCAGCCAAAACGCGGAACAAACGGAAGCGCAGATGTTAGAACAGAAAGATAAGGAACAAAAGTTATCCCAGGAGAACGAGGCGTGGTTGTTGAAAGCGTTGAATGAAAAGACGCGAGCGCTGAAGATTGCCGCCAAGGCGAACAACGCGAGCGAGAAAGAGTTGATGCAAGCGAAGGAGACGACGGATGTTTTGGAGCGAAGTTTACGAGAACAAACGGCAAAGGTTCTGATGTATAAGCAGAGGCTGGTGAAGAATGAACAGGCGAGGAAGAAGTTGGAGAGTAAAGTTGGGAGGTATCGGGACGCGTTGAAAGACGCGAGTTTGAGGAACGAGGCCCCGGAGGCGATGACGATGCCGCCCGTGGAGGAAGATTTTTCGGTGGATACCGCGATGAGTAACGAGAGTTATTGCGGCGAGAATAAGGTTGCAATCAATACTAATAATAACGTAGAAAGAACAACAAGAGAAGAAAATGAAGGAGAAGAAGAAGAAGAGGTGAACTTTCGCGTGTTCCCGGAACAGATGATGGTTGGCGTTCCGGCGACGCCCGCGATGTTTCAATTTCCGAGCAAGATGATGGATAAGAACAGTAGTCATAACGAGGACGAATACGAGACAAATACGAATTTACCAGATGTGACGACGACCATAATGACGCCTGGAGGCGAAGTGATTGATTTTTACGGTCGGCCAAAGCGAGACACGAAGAAAGACGTGTTTGTTATCTTGAGCGTTTGGGCGGCGACGATAGCCGCGTTGATTTCGATGGGAACGTCTTCGTCTCTATCTTCAGTCGTCGGTGAACGAGTCGTCGTCAAAGGCTTTGGCTTTTTCTGCTAGAATTGATTGATATTGTTCCTATTATTCTTAACTATTTAACTCTACTGCGTTCTAACTACTCGTTCTCTCTTCCAGTCGCGAACGTGATCATTTCTGAGTGTTTTTGTGAATGAAAGAGAGACGTCTTTACGTTATTTGAATCTTCGCGTGGCGTAGACGACCATCTCTACGATGTTGTTGAAAAGGAATATATATCAGTATATATTATAATGTGTATACGAACAAAAGAAAAACTCAAAAGACGAATAAAACGGAAGCAAAAAAGCAAAGACGATGTATACTTATAATATAAGCGACTTACCTTGGACGCTCATGGGCAACTCGGCGATATCCACTCTCGCCTCTCGATTGAAAATCTCTAAATCCGCCAGCGCCCACAACAAGTTCGGCTCTTCGCCGATGGCGTATAAACACCCCTCGTCGGTTTCGTCCGGGAAAATCGATTGGATTCTCTCCGTGACGAGTCGTATCCTGTCTCTCGCGGACAAGTCCGTCTCGTCCAATAAAAGTCTCGGACACTCCTCCAGCATCGACGGCACGCGTTCGCGTTTGAATCCAAGCTCGTACAAAGTCATCATATTCTGCACCGCTTTGGCGACATTCACGGAAGACACGATCGACGCGTCGTTCTGCAATAACTTCCCCACGTTTACATCCGGCAACGCTTTCTCCAATCTGTCCACTTGAACCATCAAATCGTCGCAGTCTTCGTACACCGATTTCGACAGCGCCAAATTCTTCGCCACCCGCGCGGCTTCAAAGTCTCGCATTTTGAATTTGATTTCCAAGAACGATTGCGTTCGAGCGATGTTCAAAGCGCGGTTCTCGTCGGTGATTTTGTTTTCGTCGTTCTTTGTTGCCTTAAACTTCTCTGTTTTCGTCGTTTTCGCAGTAGTAGTAGTGGTATAAAAAGTTTCGCTGAATGTTTCCAACAACTCTCGTCTCGTCTCGTCTCGCGCTCGCTTCGTCGCTTCGGTCAAAATCTCTCTCGCTTCTTCGATCGCCAGTTCCAGTCTTTCCTCGAACGACGACGCGTTTAGAAGTTCGCTCGTCTCCTCTGTCTCCTCTTTAAAAAAAGCTTTTTCTTTGTCGTTCGTTTCAGCCCGCCTTCTTTTAACGGAATCATCATCAAAACCATCTTCCTCGTCATCGTTAAAGTCGTTCTCGTTTTGAAAACGACTTTGACGAAAACAACGACTTTGATTCTTTCGAAAACGCCGTTTTGGAAGAAGAGAAAGAGGCGCAGAAAGCGTCGAAAAGCAGAAGGAACGACAACTCGAGCAGCGAGGAGTGCTTTGAGACATATGTCTTTCGAGGGAAAAATTTTGTGCGGGGTAGTTGTGCGTCGACAGACAGTGGAGAAGTGAAAAATACGACGAGAGCGTTTTCACTCGTCGCGTCGTAAACACACCACGCGCACATCTTCTGTACGTCTTCTAGAGCTCTGAATAAATGCCTCTGAAAATTCGTACGACGCCGCGTGTGTGTGCACGCGCGGTGTGTTTCTATTCTTCGCGTCGTGCATTTTAAGCGCCGCAGAATCATTCCGACCGAGCGGATGCGACGGATATGCGCAGAGAGAGTACTCTAAAACCTAAACCCTAAACTTTGCGGTGATTCTTGACGCGAGACTTGGTTTTTTTACGGAAGAAAAAACCGAAGAAATTCTCCACAGTGAGTGGTACTACGAATAAGAGATGACGAACACCAACGAAGGCGGAGGAATAGGAGAGAGTGGTTTCGGTACCGGTGAGACTGCTCTTACTGCTACTAATGAGAGCAATAAACAACCGTACCCAACATCCGCGAAAGAGTACCAAATAACCGATGAAATCGGTCGAGGCGTTTCCGGGGTCGTCTGGAAAGCCACCATCCCTTCGAAACAAAACGAACAAGTCGCGATTAAAGTCCTCGATTTAGAGGACCAAGACCAAAACTATTTGGAGGAAATCAGACGAGAAGCGCAGACGATGAGCATGCTCTCGCACCCGAACTTGGTCAGGTATTATTGCTCGTTTATCGAGAAGTCGAGCCTGTGGGTGGTGATGCCGTATTTAGAGGGCGGGTCGGTGTTGAATCTGATGAAGTGGAAACACTTGACGCGAGAGGAGGATGAAGAGAGAGGAGAAGGGAACAACACCAGCACTAACGAATCGGTCGCGTCGACGAGTGAGTCGATTGGTTTAGACGAAACGACCGTGGCGACCATCTTGAAAGGAACGTTAAAGGCGTTGGATTATTTCCATCGCAACGGGAACATCCACCGAGACGTGAAAGCGGGGAACATATTAGTCGACGCGAACGGGGACGTGAAATTAGCCGATTTTGGCGTCTCTGCGAGTTCGTGGGGGAGTGGAGGGAGACCTCGTTCGCACCAAACGTTCGTCGGGACGCCGTGTTGGATGGCGCCGGAAGTGATGGAACAAGTTTCCGGGTACGACTTTCACGCCGACATATGGAGCTTGGGGATTACCGTGTTGGAATTGTGTCACGGGCACGCGCCGTTTGCAAAGTATCCACCGATGAAAGTTTTGTTGATGACGTTGCAAAACCCACCACCGACGTTGGAGTCGTCGGCGCAATCCGGCGCTGGCGGCGTCGGCGGCGGGCCGAAGAAAACGTTCTCGAGAGCGTTGAAAGAATTCGTCGGTTTGTGTTTGCAAAAAGATCCGAGCAAAAGACCGTCCGCGGAGAAGTTACTGGAACACAGGTTTTTGAAAGAAGCCAAAAAGTCGGATTACATCGTCAAGACGTTGTTAAAAGATATTCCGAGTTTAGGCGAACGAACGAAACAGTTGTTGGAAAGAGACGCGAAACGGAGAGAGGCGAAACGGAAAGGCGAAGATATCGGGAAAACCGCGGAACAAGAGGAAGCGGAGAGTCAAGCGGCGTATAAGCACGGCGTGAGCATGTGGAACTTCAACTTGGACGAACTGAAAGCGGAAGCTGCGGCGATCGATAACGAAGTCGGCGGCGGCGACCCTTCGGCGAAGAGTTCTTTACAAAAGAAAGGGTCGCGGTTCAAAATCATCGAAGAAGAAAACAGCGGCGCGGGTTCCGATTCCGGCGCGAGCACGCAAAGCGCCAAGATTGAACAGAAAGGACGGTTTACCATATCCGACGACACGCCGGCGCAACAACAAGAACAGCAACAACCTCAGCAGCCTCAACGAAAAGTCACCAAAAAAGGCCGATTCATCGTCGAGGAAGAACACAACGTCGCGGCTTCTTCTTCTCAAAGAAGCTCCGGCGGCATTGGCGCATCAGAAATCGAGCAAATGTGCGAAAAAATGGTCCTTTTCTCTCGACAGCAAGACGATGTCATTCGCTCGCTCCGGGAAGAGAACGAGAGTTTGCGGAGGAGAGTCGCCGAGTTGGGCGGATGATAGATTTTGTCCTACGCGTCGTCTGAATCGTCGCGCAAAAAAAAACGCACACATATGCGCGTGTGCGCGCGCATATATTACACACAACACACAGAGAGAGAGAGAGAGAGAGAGAGAAGGTGATCTGTGGGTACATCTCTTATATTATATATTAGTATTCGCGTACAACGCATGACGTTGTGGTACATTTTTCACCTAAAAATCGAGCTTGAAAATCACCACAAAAACCACTCTCTCTTTTGCGCGCATCATCACGCGTCGTATCGCATCACACGACCACCAAAGCGATGACGACGACGACGATTTCGATGCTCGCAAAAGCTCACCCACTTTCGTTTTCTTCGAAAAAGCGTCGAAAGAGTGGTGGTATTCTTTGCGCTCCTTTTCATACACCACTTCTTCGTAGGGGAAAAGTCGCCGTCGCATCCTCGTCTGTGTCGTCGGTTTTCGATGCGTTCCAAACGCAATTTTCCGGCGATTTTGGCGCAGTCGTGCGGGAATACGTATTAGAGACATATGATGACTCTCGTGTTTTTTGGAAAGGAGTCGACGTGCCGTTGCGATACGTCCACGGCGTAGGGGTGGTCCCAATATCGAGCATGCCGTTTGCGGATAAAGTGTTCGAGGCGAACGCGCGAGTGACATGCGGGGTGGTCAAGGGATTGTTCGAGATTGAAACGAAACGATCGTTTCCAGAGGTTGGAGAAGAAGCGTCGATGGGGTCGTGCGGAGGGTCCGAGTGGAACGAGCGGACGCGATACGCGGAGGATCGCAAGTATTTTCTCTCGAGCGGCGGAGCGTTTGAGGCTTTGAGGACGGTGGACGAGACGGGGAGTTTTACGGCTGGGCCGAAGACGTTAGGGAGTGCGAGTAGTAATAATAGTAGTAGTAGTAGTAGTAGTTGTAGTGGTAGTAAGGGTAAGAGTAGCGGTAGTGACGATGAGTCAAAAGAAGAAGAAGAGGATTTTGGAATGACTTGGTTCCCGACGCACGAGAACGAAAGTTCTGTGAGATTCGGATTACAATGGGACGCGATGAAACGCGTCAGAGTCGAGTATCACGTGAAAAAGACCACAGGTACAATTGGGTGCGCTATTTGGAGCGAAAGGAAAGGCGAGTGCGCGCCGCGCGGCGACGGCGGAGAAGGAGGAGTATTAGGCGGGGAGAAGAAAAAATGGTCAAATTTTGCGAAAAAGTCCATCCTCCGCGAACGCGCGTTCGTGTTAGAGAAAGATGAGGACACCGCCGCCACCAAATTCACGAACGTTTCGCCGAACTCTCCCTCTCTCGCGGCCATATCGAGCGAGTCGCTCCTCCTCTTCGAAAACGGCAACCCGATTGCGCTTCCGTGCGGCGAAGACGTCGTCTACGTTTCCTCTTCTCTAAAACATCACGCGAAGAACACCGGTAAGACAGAAGAAGAAGCCGCGACGACGACGACGTGCTTCGCCGCCGCCGTCGAAATTGACGGAGGAGGAAAAACTTTACTTTGGACGCGCGCGTACGATAGTCGAGGCCTGTTGAAATTCGCTCACTTTGCCGAACTCGTCGGTTGAGTCGTATTCTTTACGCATTATCATCACGTATACTATTCAACGCTAAAACTACTCTCTCTCTCTCTCTCTCTCTGTACTACTAAAAGCTTCTAAAATGTTCTCTTCTCTCTCGCAGAAACCTCCTTGGTCTTAATCTCTCTCTCTCTCTCTCGAGATGCGCTTTCTACTACGTATCTCTCAACATCTCGTAACTCCACCCATCTTTCCCTCTCCCAACTTGCACCAACACCGTCGTCGCGTACAGCCCGGGTAAAAAGCTCAAAACCCCCACAACGAACGTCGCCGCTTTCGTCCCTCTCTCTGCGTCTTTTTCGTGTAAATCTATGACGTTTAACTCGAGGAGAGTAAACACGGCGAGCGATATCGTTCCGACGAGAAGTAAGCACGGACCGAGCAGTTTTTGCTTCAACGAAATGGAATCGACGCCTCTTTGAACGCCGGGGCCGGTTGTTAAAGAATGCATTTGACTGGAAAACGATCGAAACGAAGACGGATCGGTCTGCATCTTCGAGCGTCGTTTATCTTCTTCTGATTCTTTGGAGACGATTCGATGGCGCGAAGTACTTCGCATTTAAACGTGATGTTCGCTCGTGTGCCGAGAAAGTGAAGTTTTTGAATTTCTTTTTTCCCACATGTAACTTCTTTTCTTCTCTCGGAAAAGGAGCTAAAAATACGCACTCACCACATAAAAACCACCTTTTGTTTAGCGCGCGCGCGAGAGAGAGTTTACGCGAGACACATCTCGCGCCTTTTCCCTACTACCACTCGAGAACGAAAGCACGATGATGTCGCTACCGAACATGCCCGGAATGACTTCGATGGGTGCGACGACGTGGAGTCAACAGGTAAAGTAGTATTTTAGAGTTTTTTTTTCTTTCCTCCTCCTTAGGGGAAACTGTTCTTGTTTGTTTGACCGGAGGAAAATGTCACTAACGCACGATTTAATCTTTTCAAAACAGGACGGGAGGATGATGAAACCGCGTTCGCAAACGCTTCGATTCGTGAACGGGTACGCGATATTAACCGACGACGCGACGTCTTCGAAACAAAAGATGATTTCGCCGCACCAACAAAACGAAACAGAAGAAATTTTGGTTGAAAATAAGGAGAAGGCGACATGTTCTTTCGTTCCGGCGTACGTGGCGTTAGATCGCATCGTGCTTCGATTTTTCGCGAAATATACGGAGATTGTGCACGATAGCGCGACGGAGACGTCTCGCGAACGGAGAGTGGTTTTTAGAGTGTACGCGGAGGATCTCACGATTGACGCGACGGAGCCGAAACAGGAAAATTCTGGGTTGCAGCAAGGGTTGTATTTGAAGAGGACGAAGTGCGAGGAGGTTTTTAGCGAGCGGTTGAGAGAAGCTTTGGTGGTTAAAAGCAACGAAATAGGTGGTGGAGATACTGCCGCAGAGGTGAAAAGAGTAGTCTTGGAGATGTTGAAAGTTGGGAACACGATTACCGTGTGCGGGCGCGCGTTTTCGGTCTACGCGTGCGACGGATTTACTCGCCAGTTTTACGAAGAGGGCGAAGAAATGAGTATGCCGCCAAACGAAACGAACGAACACGAAAGTACTTCTTCGCGCGACTCCAAAGATGATTTTGAAAGCGGCGTCAATAACTCGCTCGCTTTTAAGCGCGCGAAAGGGCCACCGAACGCGAGGTTGGACGATATGGCTCGATTTACCGAGGCGAAGCTCGGGCGACCGAGCTCGGCGTTGGGTCCGGACACCAGAAAGAAATTTCTCGAACACGACGGGGAGGTTTTACGGTTTTACGCCACATGGAAAGGAGAGAAAGACGAGAGAGAAGACGCGACTGATGACGAGAAGCGAATGTTTTGCGTGCACTATTTTCTCGCGGACGATACGGTGGAAGTTATCGAGAAAGGCGGACGCGCGCTTTTGAGACGAGGAAAACTTCCGAAAATATCATCAACATCAGAAAGAGAGAAGAAAACAGAAAGAGAACAGACGATACCGACACCAACACCATCTGCGAAACCGTTAGACTTTTCCGTGTGCTCGATTGGTAGCAGCGAACGAATCCCTCACATCGTTGCAAACGAGATTGTCGTCGGTCAAACCGTCAACGTCTACGGTCGAGACATGTTCATTTACGGTTGCGACCGATCCACGGAGGCGTGGTATTTGAAAATCCACGGGGAGAACGCGATCGCAAACATCGACGTTTCGAAACCGGAAACACCCAAGAAGAAGAAAGAAGTGCCTCGACACGAGGGTTTAGCCATTGGAAGCGAAGAAGATACGTTGCAAAACTGTTTGGCGTTGAATCCAAAGCCGCCGAAGAAGGATTATCGCAAGGCGTTTGAGAAGGGCGGGTGCGTGTTGCGATTTGAAGCGAGGATTGTTCGCGGCAAAGAAGATGATGGAGACGAGAAGAATATCGATCCGCCGTGCTCATCTCTTTCATCATCGTCCATTATCGTCCCTAACGGCGGCGACGGAACCTCCGATGCCTCCGCGAACGATTTTAAGCGTAACTTTGTGCTCTCGTTTTTCCTCGAGGATGACACGGCCTCGGTATTTGAACCTCCCGAGAAGAACGGTGGAAACGGTGGGAAATTCCTCGAAAGAGGCAAAATTCGCGATAGCCAGACTGGTAAGGCGTACAGCACCGAAGATATGTTCGTAGGAAACGTTCTCAAGTTGCACAAGCGGTGCTTCAAGTTAGTCGCAGCGGACGCGTTTACGTTGAAAACGCTCGCCGAGGGACGCTACTAAAAATTTGATAAACGCTGACCAAAAGTGACGCAATGAACACCTGAACTGCTAAACACCAGATGATAACCAGTAGTAATGCCTAGTTAGTAGGACCTACCTGTGTGTATATTTGGGCTTCGAAATATAAATATTAAAAACGAATCGAAATCTTGTTTGGGTCGTTTATGGTAGTACCTATCCTCTGTGGTTTTTGTTCTACTTTTGGTACGAAATCTTTTACACGTCTAAAGGCGAGCCTCCACCAAACATCCTCGAGAAATCCGTCACGCACCCGGACCGTTCGTCGTGGTGACCTTGCCCACTCGAAATGCCATCGACAAACACGGAGTCTATTTTACCGGCAACGTAATGCATCCAACCGGAAGATACCGTCACGGCGGCTCGATGTCGTCCTTTTTTTTTCTTCAAACTCCCATCTTCTTCTCTCTTATTCTTCTCGCTCACCACGGACGAAACTAACATTTGCATCGCGATATCTTCGCAATTTTTCCTCGCGTCGATGTACTCTCTCACCCCGTCTGGTAAATGTTCCGAACTGTACAATTCTAAATACTTCGCGTGCGAAAACGCAGCTTTCGTCAACGCGATGGAGTACCTCTTCGCGCTCGTGAAAAACAACTCGACATCGTTCCACGCGTATCGCATTTTACACGTACCATCCACGCCTCCGTTCCTATTTTCTAACTTGTGCATGCGCCCAAAATACCCGACTAAACCTTCCCTATTCCTCTGCCATTCCCGAAACCCTTTTTGCAACTTTCCGCACGGAATCCGAACGTCGTCGTCCACGTGAAACACCGCCTCCGTTTTCAAATCGTCAATCTTTTCAAACCTATTTTGAATCGACGTCGACCCGACGTGTTTATCGTACCTCACAAACTCCGGTCGGTCCAAAAAATACGCCTTCTCGTCGTCGCCTTCACGCGCAGACGGCACCGAAACTTGCTCCGACCACACGACCCGAATCTCTTTCACCGTCGCCCGGCCGGAATCTTTGCACTTGGCGTAGTGTCGCAACGAGCGTCGCAACAAATCTCGCCTCTTAAACGTGTTCAACAAAATCGTAAATCCTTCTTCCTCTTCGTTGGCATTCATGCTCTCTGATGCTAATCTCGTTCGAATCTTTCGTTCGATACTTTCGCTCGCATCCAGCGCATCCTTCGCGCTCCAAGAAGGTACACTTTTCTTGCACACCTCGTTCAAATCTTCGCTCATACCGTTGTTGTTCAAAGCGGCGAGTTTTGTGGTCGAGAGGAGGACACACACACCCGCGAGCAGCAAAAACACCACCACCACGTGGTTTCGTCGAACGCTCGCTTTGTCTTGGAACAACAAGGGTAACACGTGCTGATGAAGTGCTTTCTTTGTGCGCGAGATTTTGTTCATTTTTTCCCAAGATTTCTTTCTTTTAGTATCATCAAAGATGATGCCGCTAAAGACCATTCGCTCCTCGAAGAAGAACTCTATACAGAGCGACGACGGCGGCGGTTTATTACGTGTTGTGTGTGTGTATATATCTTTCTTTCTTGGCGAATGATGATGTGTGCGTGGTCGTAATAAACACTGATTAGTAGTAAAATTGCGAGAGTGAAATTTGTGCAGTTTAAGTTGTTCTCTTGTCTACAACATCTGGCTATTCGTGTTCTCGTCTCCTCCGATAGTAGTATTATTATTAGTATTACTGTCGTTATTATCGTCGTCTGAATCGTCGTCTAACCCGGCGCGAAGGTACGATATGGCAGCTGCGGTGGCGAGCAACGCGAAACTTCCGGCGAGTTTGGCGTTGCCGGAGGAGGAGGAGGAGGACGATTCGGCGATTCGGATGTTAGCCGCTCCTCCTCCTCCTAATCCTCCTCCTTCCGATGTTGCTACGGCTACTTTACTCTTTTTCGAGGAGGGAGATGACGCGTTCAATCGTTGCTCGTAATACGCGTTCACGGTGCTCTCGTACTTTTCGTCAAACTTTGAGCTTTCGTACGCCGGTTGTTCCGCCATGCGTTCGGGATTCGGAATGTTTAAAACTTGACCGATTTTAATCGCCACAAAGTGAGGGTTTTCATCCGTCGGTGCTAAATTGTTCACGCGACAGACGTCGACGACGGAAACTTCGTACTTGCGAGCGATTTTCAGCAACGATTCGCCTTGACGCACGCGGTGCATTTTTTCCGGCGGATCGATTAAATCCGTCACCAGCGCTTTACCCGAGGCGGCGGCGAGAGAGGCGTTGCTGTGCACGTCTCGAATGAGCGTTTCGACCGTTTTCGAGGTACCTTCGAACGATTTTTTCGCGTTTTGCGCAATCACGTCGACATCGATGTTTTCGTTGAACTCTTTCAACGCGGAGCCGGTGAGGTTGGCAGATTCTTTCGAGAGCGTTTTGATCGTTGAAGGTAAGTCCTCGGTGACTAATTTTTTCGATTCTCGAGCAATGTTTTGTGTCGTGCCTTCAAAATTCTCGCGCAGTTGCATGTCCGAGAGCTTCTTCGCTACTGATTTTTGTACGCTATCGATGTTGCCTTTGACGTCTTCCATGCTCGCGGTGGCGGTGCCGAAGAAATCGGACGCGGCCGATTTTGAGCGCTCGAAAATGTTCGTCGGCGGCGGTTCTTCGCCAGTCGCGGTCTTCTTTTTGTTCTTTTTGTTCTCGCTATCTCTGTTGTTGTTGTTGTTGTTGTTGCTACTATTCGTGCTAGTGCTACTCTTGTTATTTTCCCGCCTCTTGTTCTTATGCTTTCCATCGTCTCGTTCCGCATCTTTCTTTACCGTCATTGCCATCACTCGACGTTTCGCGCTCGTAAACGCCTCCTCCGTCTCTTTCTTCCTCGCCTCGATCGCGGCGTTTACTTTGCTCACATTTTCGTTCAATTTCAAACTCACTTCCTTCGTCATCTTCTCCGCTTTCGCCTTAATCATCAAACTACTACTATTCCTCCCCTCTTTTCCATTATCCGCGTTCTTGTTCTTGTTCTTGTGTTGCTCCTCTTGTTTGCGCGCGTCCGCGGACGAAGAAGAAGAAGAAGTAAACGTCGCCATCCTTTCCTTCTTCATCTTCTCCACGACCTCCTTCCACCTCTCCTCCACTCTTTTCCTCTCCTTTTCTAGAGGGAAGACAAATCCATTAAACCTCTTCGCGGAATCTTCGTCCTTTTTATTCTTCTTCGGAACCTCCTCCTTCGCCGGCGACGAAACATACGATCCGCTCTTCATCTTCCCCTCCTTTTCTTCCGCAATCTTCGTAAAAAACTGTTGTCCTTTCGAAACATTACCGCTTGCCGACGAAACTGCCCGTTTGATGGGATCAATCGCTCTCTCGCGAAGCGCGTTCCATCGGTCCTTTTGCGCCCAATTCGCTTCTTCTTTAGACGATCGCTTCGACACGAAAGTCTTCTCCTTTTCCTCGCTTTTTCTCCCGATTGTTGGGACGAAAAAGAGCAAAGGTTTCATAACCGCGTTTTCAAAGTTCACTTTCGTTTCGCAAAGCGCATTTCTCGCGTTTGTGCTTTTCCTTTCCACGTCTTTCCGCGCGCGGAGTGCGGCTCTTTTGTACGCGAACACGAAACGATTTTTCCTCGTCGTCGTCGCGTTGGATGATGATGATTTCGAGGAGTTTCGTCTTCGATTAGATGTAGTATTCTCGTTATTATTACGAGCAAAAGGAGAGGATGAAGGAGCGTCGTGACTCGACGATTTCGACGAGGAGGAGGACATTGGATCTCTCTTCGTCTTCTCTCAATCAAAGCGCGTACGTAAGCAG
>Ga0255753_1004992_pt1 | contig 12910 bp, 11 predicted proteins | sample 041ome_10_FD_179953 | JGI IMG/M metagenome (GOLD analysis project Ga0255753, IMG submission 179953) | Coastal salt marsh microbial communities from the Groves Creek Marsh, Skidaway Island, Georgia - 041412US metaG (version 2) | ecosystem: Environmental > Aquatic > Marine > Intertidal zone > Salt...
AGTCCAAACTCTTTTTTTTTTCGCTCTTTAAACTCTTCTCACTTTATGGATGGAGGGAGAGACGTGTCACTTCGTCCAAAGAAAATAAAAAACACCAGCGCCGTTCTCCGCGCGCAAGTTCGAATTTTGACCACCGGTTTCTCGCTCATGCTTCATACTTCAACAAACAACAACAACAGTAGTAGCGGTAACATATATCATCGCTTCTTTTGATTGGTTTTAGATCCTTAATTTACGCATCGTGTGTGTGCTGTTTCCTCCAACATTGATTGCAAATTTGAGCACATTTCGAGAAAAAGAATAAAAAGAAATGGTGCGAAATTGCCCCTTTTTTGATGAAAAAAACTTCTTCTTTTTCTGTTTTGTTTCATCACACCGACGACAAATAATATTCAAATACCACACAAGTGTTCTGTAGACTCTCGTCTCGTATCTGTTGTATATACGTTTTGCCAATCAAAACCTCTCTCTCTCTCTCTTTCTCTCTCTCTCTCTTTCTCTCTCATTGATTAATACATGACTGGTGGAGCAAAACGAGAGGCAGAATCTTTGAACGATAGTAGTAAAAACCACGACGACGACGCTTTAAAGAAGAAAAAGAAGGTTGAAGAAAACATCGTCGTCGTCACGACGATGAGTAATACGAATGAAAATAAGATCGATGAGGATTTACACTCTCGACAATTGGCCGTGTACGGACGCGAATCCTTTCGAAAACTAGTGGGCGCGAAAGTATTAATTTCCGGTTTGAACGGCTTAGGCGCGGAAGTCGCGAAGAACGTCATCTTAGCCGGGGTGAAGAAGGTCACTTTGAGCGATGATTGCGACGCGACGATGAGCGATCTGGCGAGTCAGTTTTATTTGACTGAGGAAGATTGCGGGAAAAATCGAGCGGAATCGTGCGCAGCGAAACTGCAAGAGTTGAATCCAGCCGTGGAAGTGGTGACGGTAATGACTAAAGATGTCACGGAAGACGTGCTGTTGGCGCACGACGTCGTGGTCGTGTGCGACTCGTCGTTGCACTCGCAACAAGACTGCGAAAAGTGGGACGAGATTTTACGCAAAGAGAAAGGCAAGGCGTTTATTAAAGGCGACACGAAAGGCGTGTTTGGGTCGGTGTTTTGTGATTTCGGGGATTCGTTTACGGTTGTCGATCAAGACGGGGAAGAGCCGAAGACGTGCATCATCGCTTCCATTTCCAACGAGCATCCGGCGTTGGTTACGTGCACGGACGACGAACGCGTCGAGTTAGAGGAAGGGGATTTGGTCACATTTTCAGAGGTGAAAGGGATGAACGAGTTGAACTCAATCAAGGAAGGAGTGAAGATCAAGTCGGTCAAAAAGCACGGGTTCGAGTTGGACATCGACGCGAGTAAGTTCTCGCAATACGTGGGTGGAGGCATCGCCACGCAAGTCAAGTTGCCGAAAGAGATGAAATTCAAATCTTTCGCGGACTCGTTGAAAGAACCGGGGGAGTTTTTGTTGTCTGATTTCGCAAAAATGGAGCGCTCGCCGCAAATTCACTTGATGTTTTTAACCTTAGAGGCGTGGAAAAGCAAGAATGGCGGTCAGTTACCGCAACCCGGGAGCGATGCGGATGCTGCCGCGTTCGTCGCGTTGGCGAAAGACGAAGTCAACGCGCAGTACAAATCGGTCGAAGAAGTGGACGAAAAATTATTCGCGACGTTTGCAAAGACGTGCAGAGGCGACATTTCGCCCATGGCAGCTATGTTTGGTGGCATCATCGGTCAAGAAGTCGTCAAAGCGTGCACCGGGAAGTTTACGCCGTTGAATCAGTTTTTCTATTTTGATTCGTGCGAATCGTTGCCGGAAAAGTTAGAAGAGGCGGATTTGAAACCGACTGGTTCTCGATACGACGGTCAAATCCAGTGTTTTGGACAAGCTACGCAGGCGATCATGGAGAAGCAAAATGTCTTTTTGGTCGGCGCGGGCGCGTTAGGATGTGAATTCATCAAGAACCTAGCGTTGATGGGCGTTTCCTGCGGCGCCTCGGGTGAAGGTAAACTCACCATCACCGACGACGACATCATAGAAAAGTCCAACTTATCGAGACAGTTCTTGTTTCGCGATTGGGACATTAAACAACCGAAATCGACGTGCGCGACGAATGCGGCAAAGAAAATCAACTCGAAGTTGAATGTCACCGCGTTGCAAAACCGAGTGAGTCCAGATACCGAAGAAGTCTTTGACGATGAGTTTTGGGGTGGTTTAGACGTCGTCGTGAACGCGTTGGATAACGTCAACGCGCGTTTATACGTCGACTCTCGATGCGTATACTTTGAGAAGCCGTTGCTAGAGTCTGGAACCTTAGGTACCAAGTGCAACACGCAAATGGTCGTTCCGCACTTGACGGAGAACTACGGCGCGTCCAGAGATCCCCCGGAGAAGTCTGCGCCCATGTGCACTTTGCACTCGTTCCCGCACAACATCGATCACTGCTTAACTTGGGCCCGATCAGAATTCGAAGGCTTGTTTGAAAAATCCCCTGCCGAGGCGAACGCGTACCTTTCCAAACCGGACGAATACGAGTCGAACGCGCGCGCGAACGCGGACGCGAGCATGCGCGAAAACGTTGAGAAAATTTCGCAGTGTCTCATTCACACGCGGTGCGCGACATTTCAAGAGTGCATCAACTGGGCGCGCTTACGATTTCAAGAATACTTCCACGATAGAGTCGCGCAATTGACGTTCACCTTTCCCGAAGACGCCGTGACGTCAACCGGGAACGCGTTCTGGTCCGCGCCGAAACGATTTCCGAAACCGGTCATCTTCTCCGAGAAGGACGACGGGCACGTCAATTTGCTCAAAGCCATGGCGATTTTGAAAGCTGAATTACACGGCGTTACCGTCGGTGTTCCATCCGCAGAAGTTCGAGGAGATGAGAAAGCGATGAATAAAATCGTTGTCGAGATGGCGGCGAAAGTAGAAGTCCCAGTGTTTGTACCGAAAGACGGCGTGAAGATTGAAACCGATCCGACCAAGAAAGAAGGCGACAACGATGATAACGGCATGGGTGGCGTCGAAGACGATCAAATCATCGACGATTTGCTCACGCAATTGAACAACGTGCGTACAAGTGACTTGAAAGGCGACGCGGAGTACCGCTTGTCCGTCATCGAGTTTGAAAAGGATGACGATACGAACTTCCACATGGAATGCATCGCCGGGTTGTCGAACATGCGCGCGCGAAACTACGACATTGCTGAAGTTGACAAGCTCCAAGCGAAGTTGATCGCTGGTAGAATCATTCCAGCTATTGCAACGACCACTGCAATGGCGACTGGTTTAGTCTGCTTGGAGTTGTACAAAGTCATTCACAAAGCTCCTTTGGAGAGCTTTAGAAACACTTTCGCCAACTTGGCGTTGCCGTTGTTTGCGATGGCTGAACCAATCGCGCCAAAGTTCCAAACGTACAAAGACGAAAAGTGGAGCTTGTGGTCGCGATGGATCATCGAGAAAGATTACACCGTGCGAGAACTTTTAAAATACTTCGAGGACAAGGAATTGGAGTGCTATTCTGTTTCCTACGGCCCGGCGTTGATTTACAACGCCATGTTTCCCAGACACAAAGAACGCATGGATCAAAAACTCTCTGAATTGGTACAAACGGTTGGGAAAATCACGTTCCCAGCGAAACGAAAGCACTTTGATTTAATAGCCGCCACGGAAACGACCGAAGGCGAAGATATCGACGTTCCGTTGATTTCAATCGTGTTTAGATAAAAAGAAAAATTACGTAAAAACAACACACAACACAGACACACATTTTAATATTAACCATACTTAGAACCTAATGAATCAAAATCCGATCCACACTGCATGTATCTACAACACTAGTACCTATAATAACTATCACGAAAGCTCTATAACTTAAAATCGCGTGGATCTCGCCAGAAACGTTTCCTTCCTTTGATCTTCCGGTTTCGTGCTCGAAGTGAATAAAGAGGAGTACACGGAGGCGGTGGCGCCTTGCGGCATGTGCTTTGGATCGGTCGCTTTGAACGATTTCTTTGCCTGCTCTGCGCTCACGTCGTCGCATCCGTTCTTTCTTTTATTGTTATTGTTCGTGCTATCTTCTTCTACGTCATTATCACCCACATTATCAGCTTTATTGTTCTTCTTCTTCTTCGCGTTCTTCTTCTCCTTCTTTTCCTTCTTCATCAAGTTTTCCTTCTCCAACTGTTCTTTCATAGCCTCCAAAACATCTCCAGTTGGATTAATAGGAATAAATGGTGGAGCGTCTTTCAAGCTCACTCCGTCGTTCATCTCTTCGCAACTCTCTTTCGCCTCTCGAATGGCTTTTTCAGAGACGACGACGCCGCTCGGTCGCAACACGACGAACTTCGTCTTGCCGTTGAAATCCAACCCGGTCAGAGGACAAGAAAACACTCCTTTCTCAATCGTCGGTCGAAAACTGTTATTCTTTTTGTGAACATCGTCTTTATTCTTCTTATTCATCTTTTCCTTCGCTTCTTCTTCTTTTTTGTGAAACTTACACGTCACCAGTGCTTTCAACCCGGTCACGTGTTCAATCCTCATCGGCAACGGCGTCTTCTCCACCGCTTTGCGTTGCAAACACTTCAACACCGCCTCTTTATTGTACAAGTTTCCAATCAAATCGACGACTATTCCATCCTCGATCGTCGAATCTAACATCTCCTCCGTCAGCGAACAGTTGAAATATCTCGACAGCTCGTCTTCTTTCTTATCGAAATCTCTCACCGTCGATTGACTCGAAAAGCTCACAAACCCGCCCAAAGTTTCCTTCTTTTTCGCAAACGGATTGTCGTTGTACATCTCGAGATAGGCAGATCTGGATTCCGCTCCGGTCGCGCCGCCATCGCCGCCACCGCCGAGTAAAGAGACGTGAAGGATAAAGTGGTCGTTGTTCTGAACGCCTAATTGGCGCAACGATGGTAAAGACGACGACGATTGAAGATGATGGTTGTTGTTCTTGTTGGAAAATGAAATTGGAAACATTTGCCCGGTACGCGTTGAGCGCAAATTGATTCCCTCCAGGTTTCGACCATCATCACTATCACCCATTAAAGAGGACAACACATCGCTCACCACAAACGTTTCTAAATCCACGGAAATAGCTTTAATCGTTTTAGCATCGCTTGTCGTCACGAACACTTGTTCGTTCATCTTCTTCTTCTTCTTATTAGGTGTTTCCGTCGTCCTTTGAAAGTGAGGAGGAAAAGAAGAAATTTTTCTTCTTCTTCCATTCTTCATTCATAAACAAACGCGCTATTAACACCATTAGAACCATTAGTTATCATAACTCTTCTTGGATATAGAAAGAGAGAGTGTTTGTGTGTTATTGTTTGAGAGAGAGAGTGAAATAAAGAATCGCAAAAGTCTCTCGTCGTCCTCGCTCTTGGTATTATTCATCACATTCCTTTTGCACAAAATCACCTACCGGGGAAATCCCCAATTTCCTCCTCCTCATTATGTTAGTAAACATGAAAATACTCTACGCGACAGAAACTGGAAACGCCCGGGACGTCGCGGAACGCGTGGCGAGAGAATGTTCCAGACAAAGTATAAATAAAATATCGCTCGCATCGATCGATGCGTACGATGCGAGACAGTTACCGAAAGAAGACAAAAACATTCTCTTATTCGTCTGTTCGACGATGGGTCAGGGCGATCCACCGAAATCGTTCGAAAAATTCTGGAAATTTTTGCTGAAGAAAAATTTACCTCTCTCAACCTCTCTGTTAAATCTTAAATTCGCGGTGTTTGGTCTGGGAGATTCCTCGTACGAGAAGTATAACTTCGTGGCGAAGAAGTTATTTCGACGGTTGGAACAATTAGGAGGTAAAAGCGTGATTGAGTTAGGGTTAGGGGACGATCAACATTTTAGCGGGTACGACGGCGGTTTGGACCAGTGGTTGGAAACGTTGTACGTGAAGATTTTTGGAAGTGAGTTTTATCGAGAGAAGATTATTGGGTTTAAGGATAAGTTGGACGTGTGTCCAGTAGAAGTGAGCGTCGTCGTTCGCGATGGTGATGGTGTTGGTGTTGGTAGTGCGGATGGAGTAAACGACGACGACGACGCGCCGGTGGAAACGCGAAGAGGGGTGATGCGCGCGGTGGATTCGATGGCGACGGAAGAGGTCTCCGACGATAACAACGGTACGTATTGGCGCGCATTGGAAGTGATAAAGAACGAGTGTTGTACTTCAGAGAGCGCGGTCAGACAGGTACATCACATCGAATTGGATAACAGGTACACGGACGTGCACGATTTCAGCCCGGGAGAGGTGTTGGAAGTTTTGCCGTGTTCGCGCTCTGCTATTGGACGAGAGGTTTTGGATTTGCTCACGAATTCAATCGTCGTAAAAGACGGTGATAATGGATACCGAGCAATCTTGGATGCTGAGAACTTGGTCGTGTCGGTATCATCGTCGGGGTCTTCATCCAAAAACAGTCGTTACATCTGTCGCGCGAAATATCTCGTCGCGTACTTTCTCGATTGTTTCTCGGCATCGCCTCGATCGTACTTCTTCGAAGTGTGCGCGTATTTTGCCAAAGATCCGCTCGAAAAAGAAAAGTTGCAGCATTTTGCCTCCCCGGAAGGACGCGCGGATTGCTATCAATACTGCCAACGCGAGAGACGGTCGGTGAAAGAGTTTTTCGAGGAGTTCACCTCGGTAAAACTTCCGTTGGAGTGGTTACTTCACGTGGCGCCAAAATTGAAAGCGAGACAGTTTTCAATCTCATCTTCGCCGAGTCAACACAAAAATAGCGATGGAACGCACGTTGATTTAATATCGATTACCGTCGCAGTCGCAAAATGGACAACGCCTCTAAAACGTCTCCGTTCCGGTTTGTGTTCGACTTGGATGGCGGAGAAATTAAGTACCAGCGATGTTGTCTACGCGAGGGTTGTCAAGAGCGGTGGTTTGCCGTATTCACATACAGGGTCTATGATCTTGATTGGACCAGGTACTGGTGCCGCACCGTTTCGTTCATTCATACTGGAACGATGTTCGCGTCGCAACTTTGACGATAAAATTCTCATGTTCTTTGGGTGTCGAAGAAAAGCGGAGGATAACTTGTACGAGACTGATTGGGAAAACGTCGAAAAGTGGTCTCAAGGCAACATCAAAGTCGTCACTGCTTTCAGCCGAGAGCAGGAGAATAAAGTATACGTCCAGGATAAAATTCGAGGCGACTCTTCGAAGGAAGTGTGGGATTTAATCTCTCGCTGCGAGGCGAAGATTTTTGTCGCCGGGTCGTCCGAGGATATGCCGGCGCGAGTCCGCGAGGCGATTCGAGATGTTTGCGCGAAAGAAGGCGGCATGGACAAAGAAAGCGCGACTCGATACATCGCCGAATTAGAAGCCAAGAGGAGGTACTTCGTCGAAGCGTGGTAGAAATTATATTATATGTACAGTACGGTAGTTAGATTTTTAGATAGTGTTTGTATGTTTGTATGTAGTACTGGTAGTTCTTTGTAAGTACAAAACGTTGAATAGCTCCAAATCTGCTTTATGGATAGATGCTTACGGATACTCGCATCCTGTTTGCTGAACTGTGACCAACATGCTCGTATCGATGCCCAACGCGTTCGCTTTTTTCTTCATCGTTTCGACGAGTTCCTCGGAAACCTCCTTCTCTCTCGTAAACAGCCACAAGCCGCCTTGATTACGCACGTTATTGGCGCTTTCCGTGGTGCACAAACCGTCGGAAACAAAAATCGTAGGTTGACCTCCAGAAATAATGGCCCACCCCTCTTCTTCTTCGTACGCGACGATCCAATAATCGCCGTATAGTGCTCTCGGCACGAATTTCGGACCGACCTTCAGTTTACTTTTGATGTCGACGTCGGGTATGAACGCGTTCAAGACCATATCTTCGTTGGAAGGCTCACCTTCCACCGAACCTTTTCGAGCAAAATTAAACACGTCCAACGTCGTCGGAGACGTCACGGTATACACCGCTCTCACGCAGAAAAGTTCGTCGACTGGTTGATACCTGTTTGGAAGTTGCGCTTGGACGTACCAAGGTTTCGAGGCGTACGCTTCGATGCTTACGTCTGAAACCGTTGGAACTGGCGGGCACCTTCTTGCTTGTGTGAACCAACCTCCCGCAAGAGCCGGGGTGACGAACGAGGATGCACAAGCCGCGATTGCTAAGAGTGCAACGAGGAGTGAGGACGAGGCAAAATCGTTCTTTCGTCTTAAACAACAACGCGTTTGCAGCATGATTTGGTTTCAATGATGATCCGAGAATGCAGCAAACGCGCACAAAAGTAAAGTTTTTTTGTATCTCGTTGCATCGACACGCTCGTATTTTTTGCATAAAACTCGACCTTTTTTAACTAAAAACTACTTTCACTAATTTCTACGACTACATCAACTAAAGTCATCCTCTCGGACGCCACTAAACACACCTTTGACTTTCTCAGCGATCGCAGAAAACGCCTTGTGCGGTTCTTTTCGCATGCCTTTATGCGAGACCCAGAGCTGGACTTTATTCGGAAGTTTTTTGGCGATGACGGCGGCGGCGATGTGTTCGATGTTGAAGTTATGCACCGGATCTTTCCACCCGCTTCGGTCGGAATGACCGGACCATGCCAACGCGTGACCGCAATTGGTCGTGTTGCATAAACCAAACACAGTCACGCAATCGCACTGTCGAGTTAAATACAACAGAGTGGAAAAGCCCGTCGTCGGCGTTTTATCGTACTTGTGTTTCGCTCCGTGCGTTTCTTTTGTGAGTTTCTTTAAACACACGACGCCGCGGTGCGATTCGCCTTTAATAAATCTCAACGATTTCACCGGTTTATGTTTCAACTTTTGGTTCAACTTCACGCACCACGGCTGAGGACTTCTGTGCGAACACGTGGAAAACATCAACCAGTTTTCCTGATTCTTCGCGTACGAAATCGAATGATCTAACCCGATGTTCACCAAAGCCGCGGTGATGGCTCTCACGTCCGTTCTCGATCCCATATCTTTCGCGTCTCGACTAAACTTTTTCGGCGCGTTGTGCCCATTCAATCGAATAACCCAATCGTGCGCTTCTATTTGCATCCCAGCGCCACCGACGGATAAGTGCCCGGTTGGAAAAACCAACGCGCACGACCCTTTCAGAAAACCCGTGTTTTCTCGTTGATACGCGGACGTGTCCACGCACTCCTCCGGTTCTTTCCCGCTCACTTTCTCCAAAACCTTTCGAAACAACTGCACCTCTTTATTTTCTTTTTCTTTTTGGTCGTCCTCTTCATCGTTGTTGCTCCTGTCAAAGTCGAAATCCGCGTACCGTCCCCAGCTCGCGTCTCGGTTGTGTTGCAACACCGGAAAGCACTTATTCACTTCAACCGGTTTTTCATCTTCGTTTCTCCCTCTCGCATACGTCGTCGTCGCGGATGATGATGACGCTTTACTTTCGTCTTCTTCTCCTCCTTCTTCTTCCATGTGCTCCATCACTTCTTTCAAATCTTCCTTCCATTCGTTTTCTTCGTTCGTGTTTTCCCTCAGCATCTGTTCCAACTTTTCGATTTCTTTCTCGTGGTCGCCGTCGGAGTAGACGGAACGGAGAACGAAATAAAGAATCACAATCAGAAGTTTTACGACGAGGAACAGTTTCAATCGTCGTTTATTTTTCGGAGTGAAAAAAGGAGGAGAGGTGGAAGGAGACATATCACGTTTTCGAGTGGACGACTTTATCTCTCGCGTTCATGCGCGCGTACGAAAGAGAGAGAGAATGGAGAATTTTGGGGAACTTTTCTCTCCAAAATTCATCACTTTTTACGCGCACGAATACATAACAAAGACGCAAGCAAAACATGAGCGCTTCTTTCAAAACCTGCTGCGTTCAGAAAGGGCTCAGAGCGAACGTTTCCGTTGAACGAGTTGGACGACGTCACGGGCGACGACAGAATAATAATAATTTTAATAATAGTAATGAGAAGAAGAGCAACACCAAGAGAATCATCAACGACGGTTTTAGGAGACAACGGGTACGAGTAAAAGTAACATCAGCGGCGGGAACGACGGGAAATGGCGATGATGATGAAGAAACAATAAAAGTTATCCTGAAAGTACCGGATATGATGTGCGAAGGATGCGCGGAATCCGTCACGAACGCGTTGGAAAGTAGCGATTCTTTCGCCTCCTCCTCCTCTGTGAAAGGAGAGATTTCGATCGATTTGGAGACAAAGTTCGTCACGGTGAGCGTAAAAGGGTGCGCGTCGGCGGTTGAAGCGATGGGGAAGATACCAGAGTTTGTGCAAGCGCTGAAAGAGAACGGATTCGACTCGGAGCCGGTGTTTGATTAACAATAATAATAATAATTTTAATTGATGTGTATTAGTAGAGAAGAAAATAGTTTTGGTAATAGTATTACAAGAAGAGTGCGACGATGATTCTACACTTCGCACTCGAACGCGAGCATGTTCAAGCTCTGTCTGGTCTGAAGAATTTCCGGCGACGACAGGGCGGTTAACTTCTTGGTCGGTTGAACGCGCTTCTTGATATCATCCTTTTCATTTTTTGGAGAAAATGATGAAGACGCCTTTTTCTTTGTCGACCCCGTCGAGCGGATGGTTTTCGTACCAGAGAGACCCGGATGTAAATGAGATGGCGGCGGCGTAGCCGGAGGCGTTCTTTTTGAAGTTTTATTGTTATTGTTGTTATTATTATTGAGCACATTCTCTAACGCGCTTTCCAACCTCGCGCACCTTTCTTTCAACTCGTCGAGTTCTTTTTGCATCAAGAGTTTCTCCATCTCCTTCTGCTCTTTCTCCACGACCGAAACGTACGATAAAGAAGAAGAAGGAGGAGAAGACATTTTTGACCTTTGGTCTTCTTCCTTTTCAAACAGTTTCGCCATCAAATCTTTCGATGATGATGATGTTGATGATGATAAACACGGCGGTTTACCCGGCGGCATCGGCGGATTGACAACAACTCGTGAAAATGTTTTTGTATTCTTTTTTTTTTCTTCCTCTTGATCTTCGGAAGAGGAAGAATAAGCGTTTTCGTTTACCTCCGTGTCCTCCTCCTCCTCCTCCGAGGAAAAAGAATTGATGTTCTTCTTCTTCTTCTTCTTCTTGGTATCATCATCATCATCGTGAACATCATCATCTTTATCGTTTTCGTCATCTCTTTTATATAATCCAGCCAGCTTCATCAGAAAGGATGATGCGTTTTTGACTTCTTCTTCGTTTACGTTTTTAGCAGATCGATGATGACGCGATGATGCGTTGGATGTTTTTCGGTTGGTGTTTGACGGAGCGAAAGGAGGAGGCGACACAAAAGTCGCTGCCATCGCGTCGTCAATGAGCAAACAAACAACGATAATGAAAACGAATGCGTGTGTGTGTGTGTGCGCTCGCGCGCGTGTGTGCGCTACCTTTGGAGAGAGAAGAAGTGAAGATGAAAAGTTTTTTTCTCGTTTCCACAAAATCGAAGCGTTTTCACAAAACGAAAGACAAAAACAAAACCCTAAATTAATTTTTTGTGCTTGTCTTATTAAATATTTTTGTGAACCCTACCATGAGTATTAACAACGGTTCCGTTGGTTTAGTTGGTTATAACGTCCGCTTAACAAAACGTCAAGCAATACGCGGAAGGTCACCAGTTCGATTCTGGTATGGAATACTTTTTTTGCCAAAAGCGGTGCCTGGCACCGCGAGAGGTGCATTTTGGATGGATGAGCGTCGCTTTTCGTTCGTGTTCTAATTTTTTTACTACTACGTACACTATAAAAACTACTTGCTACCACCGTGCCGCCGCTGCTGCTGTTGTTGTTGTTGTTGCTTACCTCTCGAGAGCGATCTCAACAACGCCGCTTTTCTCAAATTTGTCATCAACGGCGATTGGTCCGACGGACTGGCTGGATAGAAACTCGCCGGAGCGACTTCTTCTAACACGTTGTCGTCGTTCCTCGGCGTGGTAGGATTACTATTATTACTATTGCTTTTCTCTTTCTCTTCGTCTACTTCTTGATCTGCGACTACGACTTCCAATGCCTTAGGAAAATGAAATTCTTTTAAATTCTTTTGCTCCTGAGCGTACTTCATCGCGCGTCTTCGAAGCAAGTCCATGCTCCCTCCACCGTTGTTGAGCAACGAGTCTTCCCCGCTCACGTCCGATGCGCTCACGGTCCTTCTCAACGCGTTCGCGGTAGCGTTATTGTTGTTGCCGTGCATCGAAGATGGGCTAATGATGATCGTGTTATTATTTTCCCTGCTGTGACTTGTCGTATCTAAATCCATCGATTGTCGTCTCGATTGGTTCCCGTCCATCGAAAGACTCGTCGTCGTCGTCGTCGTTTCCGTCTGTTGGGTGTTGTTGTTTCCATTGGTTTCTTCTAAGCTCCATTTCCATCCTAATTCGTTCGCCATGGCGTCCGAGAGAAACCGCTTCGAGTTTAAAGTTCTCGGGTGACAATCGTCCTCCATCGGAAAACCGTCCATGGACGCTCGCGGGCGTTTGTTGTTGTGATTATTCATCGATAACTTCTCCGTCGACGGCGACCGGTGCACCCCGCTTGAATAAGTGAGATTTTTATTCCCAAAAGCGATGGTTGAAGGGGCGGATTTTTTAGAGACCAACTCGTCTTCTTCCTCGCCTTGGCCCACGGACATGGACATGGAGTTCGTGGTGGTCGAGTGCGTTATTTTCGGAGGAGGAGGAGGGGGTGAAAAAGGGGGTTTCCCTTTCCCCCGCTGGGGGAAGGACGACGACATGTTTCTTCTTCTTCTTCTTCCCTCAACAAAAGTGGATTTTGTAACGAGATTTGCTCAAGAAGACAGGAGTATTTTTTGCAAAGAAACAAAACAAAAGAAGAAACCACACGCGAGAAAGAGAGGCGAAAGAGAGAACATTTACATAGTACTTGTGCTCTAAAACGTTCTACTACACTAAAA
>Ga0255753_1004996_pt1 | contig 12899 bp, 10 predicted proteins | sample 041ome_10_FD_179953 | JGI IMG/M metagenome (GOLD analysis project Ga0255753, IMG submission 179953) | Coastal salt marsh microbial communities from the Groves Creek Marsh, Skidaway Island, Georgia - 041412US metaG (version 2) | ecosystem: Environmental > Aquatic > Marine > Intertidal zone > Salt...
ATTGGATAAATAATTCTCTGCGAGTTTAAAATCTTTTGGGATGCATCTACTGAGTGCGGATTGTTTGAAATTACTTTTGGGTTCTTTGTGATAAAGATACAATCTGGAAGTGGCTCGGGTAAGTGCAACATATAGTGCCCGAACTTCTTCTTTTCTATCATCTAAACCTCTTCCATTACTGGTTCTCCAACTGAAGGGTATAAAAGTAACCGGAAATTGTAACCCCTTAGACTTATGGATGGTAAGAACTTTGATTGCATCCTCATCAGATTCAAGCCTGCAGTCTGATTCTTCGATCCCGGTCTTATTTTCAATTTGCTCCAGATACCATAGTAACAAGTTACGCGGAGATGAATTGGCACCATTAAGTTCTGCCTGGTAAAGAAGTTCTCCTAAGTGCAGGTAGTTGGTCATTCTTCTTTCACCTCCTTTTGTTTGCAGAACTGTTGCTTGTATTGGTGCCTTTTCCAGTTCTAGAGAATTATCTTGGCCATGAATTTTGCTCAAATCATCGAACGAGTCAGAAAGCATAGCCTGAAACGCGTAACTAAAACTCTGAGTTTTCCAAAGACTGGACCATGACGAAAAGCGATTAGCCCAAAAATCCCATAAGTTCGTATCTTGAGAAAAAGTTACAAAGTCTTCTGAATTAAAAGAAAAAAGGGAGGACGCCATGACTCTACGGATCAAAGTTTGGTTTCCTGGCTCCAGTAAAGCCTGCATCAAACATTTGATGTCTAGTGCTTCTTGACTTTGAAAAATAGAGCGGTTGGCAAGCAATGTACAAGGGATCAAATGTGAAGATAGTACTTCATAGACTGCATCTATTTGTTTGTTGCTTCGGCAAAGAATGGCGATGTCCGATCCTTTTAATTGATTTCCACCAATTTTGGCCCGATTCTTAGGATCAAGGAGTTCGATGATCTCCCTAGCCATATCGTTCAGTATTCTCTTTGCCGTTTCGTCAGGAGTTTCCTTTTTATCCAAGAGTTCAGCATATCGAAGGTTAAATGCTGCAGGAGAAATTGTCGGGTTACTCGTATTAAAAAATTTTGAGTTGGCAAGATCCTCGTCTCCTGTTGATCCATCAAAAGAGATTCTGGAATCAAGAAAGAGACCACCCTCATCCTTTGGATTTTCTTCCTTTGAACCCAATTTTTCTTTGAGCTCCAGAAAATTATTAACCGCAGTGACTAACGAGGGATGACTGCGGTAGTTTTTAGTGAGTCCAAATATATTTTTTGGATCTAGTGAATCTTTAATTTTTAAATAGTTATTCAGATCGGCACCCCTGAATTTATAAATCGATTGTTTTGGATCACCTATGTAAAAAATAAGCTTGGATGTTTGCATATCCTGCTGCGAGAAAAGCATTCTGAGTATGTCAAACTGTACAGGGTCGGTATCTTGAAACTCATCCACTAAAACTGCATCAAACTCTTCAAAAACTTTTGTTTTTAAGGCTTTTCCTCTTTTACCTGTTAGACTCTCAGCAACCAAAGTTTGAAGATCATTAAAGGTTCGCAGGTTTAATTTAGCCTTAAGCAAATGTAACTTTGACTCAGAAAATTTATCAAAGATTACCAATAAATGATCTTCAATCTCTTTGCATTTTTCCAAAAAGGAATAAGACATTGAGAAAAATGATGGTATCGCTTGATTGTCTGCATTACTCTTAGCTTTAAGTTCTTCCTTTAATGCAATTCGAAGAATTCGAATGACCGAGAAGTCAGGAACTTTCAGAGAGCTTTTAAACGCTTGTAGGAAGCGCATTTTTAACTCTTCAAAACATTCTTTTGCTACTGCTCCATTGGCTGAGTGTTGAAAAAGAAAGCTCTCTATTTCTTTTAATTCTGATTTCCATAATCCGACCAAACTGAAATATTGCTCTGTTGCATCCTCACAGAGTTGTTCAAGGTCTTGCTCTTCGGCCAACTCTGATGAAGGCCTTTGATCATTTCGGTTTTGTAAGTTTTCTGTCGTTAATGCTCCAGTGAAAGAAATTGCTGCGAGAAATGGATTACAGTCCAAAAAAGTGGCCCTCCTGAAATCCAAAGCAACCTGCTTTCTGAGGGGTGTGTCATCTGTTTGTAGATCAGATTCAGTTCGAACTCCGCATTCAAAAGAAAAATCTTCGAGCAATCGTTTACAAAATGCATGCAAAGTTGAAATTCTTGCTTCGTCAAAATTACTGATTGCTCGGGCAAGCATTGAATGTTCTGAACCTGCATGTTGGGCTAGCTTAGATTTTCGATCTTTTAAGTTTTTTCTTACCCTTTCGCTTAGTTCTTCTGCAGCAGACTTGGTAAAGGTGACTGCTAGAATTCTTTCTACAGGAATATTCTCCTCAACGATCAATCTTTCTATAATTTTACAAAGAGTATAGGTTTTTCCGGTACCCGCATTTGCTTCAATCAAGGTTTCGCCAGCAACGAGAGGAGTTTCGTTAGCCAAAAAACTTTTTAGATTCACAGGAAAACTCCTCCGAGCTTGTTAAAGTGACTGACCACTAATTTATTTAATTCAATGGTCTCATCCAATTTCCATGGGTTTTGCGGGAAACAAATTTTGTTGGAGAATTCTTTTCCTTCTCCACCAAATTCACTAGACCAGGACTGGTATGCACATGATAGTTCGCTCTTGCGTGCTCTACTTTTTTCATCACTGAGTTTAGCTGCCTGAGTCATCCATGCTAGGGTGCAATTTGGAAAAAATGGAATCGGCTTCTTCCTTCCTTCCACAAACAGTTTTACAAGGTATTCAAGAGCTTCCATGCAAGCATTCCCCTTGGGTGGCTTGAGTATATAGGTCCTGTCAGTTGCACAGATTATAGTTTCAAATACACCCTTTTGTTGACCAAAGAGATTGGCAAATAAATGGAGAACTAGCCCCTCCATGCAGTGCTTTCCTTTTAATTTTGAAGAGGATAAAATGAGCTGCTTATTATTGATTGAAGTGATTTTTCCTTCAATTTCATAACCTCCAATCATTCCTCTTGATGATTGGGTTTTCGGAGGCAGAGAAAAATCTTCTCCTGAACGAGCAAGTAATGCACTTACTTCTGCGTGCAAGGAGGAATATAAGGAAGTCCCTAGTTGACCAGGTAATAGCAGTCCTGCTTTTCTAGCTTTTTCAAAATTGATATCCTCGTTGAAGCTCGTTGTTTCGGCTTCTGATGCATAATTCAAAATAATGTTTTTCAATTTGGAGTCCTCAAGTGGCGAGGCATCCAGTCTTTCATTTTCCGGTAATAAATTTTCCTGATCCCAGATACAGATGTCCAGTTGGCGCGAAATAAAATAGGCAGATGGGTTTTGCCAAAACTTGACCAGGTCTCTGAGTGAGATTGCTGATTGTTGATCTTCACATGGCCCTTCAACATCCTTCGTCACAAAGGGGGTCGGATCTTTTTTTGGTTGCATAAGGGTGCGGGCTGCTTCGCAATTTCGAACCGAAAAAGATTTTGGTTTAGGAGATTTTGTATCCAGGGATTGTTCATTTTCTGAGGATTCGGTGAAATAAGACCTGCCAAATGCTTGCAGTGGATGTTTGTAAGTAAAGTACTCGCTTGCTTTAATTTGAACGGATGAATCCTTGAGAGCTATTATGGCATCAATTTGTTCTTTTATTTCATCCACCACAACGGATGCAGGTATTTCCTCATTGTTCTTATCGGATTGTCCCTTGTAGCTAAAATATAAGCACTCCCGGGCACATAAAATAGTTTCCAGTAAGAGAAGTCTGTCTTCTTCACTTATATTTCGATCAGTTGGTTTAATAAACTGCCTGGATAGATCGAAACTAGTTCGATTATTGGAGGAAGGAAATTCTCCTCCATTCAGTCCGATCACACAAATTACTTTTGCTGGTATTCCTCGCCCTGACCGCATTGAGCAAAAAGTTACTCCATGGGTTAGGTGCCTGCTAAATAATGACTTTTCTCGAAGGGTTTTCTCAAGATGCCATCGAATTACAGATAAAGGTTCCAACTCTGTTTGAGAATTCGTCTCATGAACGAGAAAGTCCAGAGACTTTCTTATTTCCACCAAATCTGCATGGCTTTCTTTATTATCATCAAAAAAAACATCGAGACATTTTTTAAAAATAAGAACTTTCCAGGCAGCAGGTTTTTGGGGCCTGGAAAATGAAACCTGCATGTCTTTGAGGGAATTTACCAAATCAGCAAGTTTCGAAAATAAATCGAGTTTATTACCCTCAATCTCATCAACCGCAAATAAATCATCGAATCCATCAAGAGTCTCTTTACCTGAGCAAAATCCAAGCATTAATCCATCCAGTGCATTTTCCCATGTATTTTGATCTTCAGGAGGTAAGTCTAGGCTTTGCTTATGATTGCGATCAAAGCCCCATGCTACATTTGTCTTCTCAAGCCACCATTTAATGGTTTCAAGATCCTGATCGTCCAATTCAAATTTATCTCTTATTGGCGGTCTACTGATTAAGGTGAAGAAATCTCGCGCCGTGGCTCTTGACTCTGAGAATTCCAATAGATGATAAAAAGTGTCCATAATACGACTTTCACTTCGCCAATCCCGATCACAAAGACCGTAAGGTATTTTCATTTCTTCGCTTTCTGGATTGTCAAAGACCGCCCTGATTAATGCTGAATAGTTTTCTAGTTGGGGGCAAAGAACCAAAACCTCTCTTGGATGTGGAGGTTCTGGTTGATTAAATTGATCAAGTAGAAAATCATTGAGAGCCTGAATTTCCCGGAGTTTGCCATGACAGGAGTGAAATTGAATACTTTTATCTTTGGGATCACACTGATATGACTTCGCATGATTCGAGGTCTCTACTTTCATTAAGCAATCCTGCAGAGCACTCAGGCTTGAATTTACTTCTTTAGCATCTGGGTCCTTAAGAAATTGAGGATCGAATCGATCAAGATCATCAAGCAGTCGAATTGTCTTTTGCCAACCTTTGCCCAGTGCCCCCAAGAGGGGAGGCCCATTTTCTGACCATTCTTCAAGGCGATTATTAGCCGTTTGTTCATCCAACTGAGTTTTGTTTTTACTCGAAAGTATATCATCCCAAAATGTGTCTGTTGGTTGTAACATGAATATGAAAACTTCATGAGTCTGTGCCTTCTTCAAAAAAGCGTGTAAGTGGAGAGGTGGTAATATTCCCATCCCGAAAACAAATACTGGTTCCACGCCCTGTGTTCCATAATCCCGCTCTTTGATAAGATTTGAAAGGGGAGGGCAGGGCATCAGGCTTTCGATTCTTTTCCATAATATCGATTGCCATTCATTACCTTTATGTTGTGTAAGAATCTTACCGTCCGACCATTTGCTAATCATTTCAGGCCGATAATTAAGGTAACCATCAAAAACACCTGCTATTTCCCAGCAAAGTTGAATGCGCTTTAAAGGATCTCCATCCTCAAGGTAGGAAATGATTAGATTAAATTCATCAGGATGATCGGATATAAGACCAGGCAATACCTCCCTAATCCTCCATGCCATTCTTTCCTTGGAAAAGGGGTTTCCAATTATTGTAAAGTTTTTGGGTAAAAGAATTTTGCCAAATTGCCATACCACTTGCTCAGGTGAAAAGAATTGAAGGTTTGCAGAAATTCCATTTTTTCTGGCCAGTTCTTGCTTAATCCAGTTTCTGATCCCTCTTCCTGGAGTAACAATGTTTCTGGTTTGCAAGGGGCCAAGTGTCTTACAAATTTCCGAAAATGCAGAAAGTAAAATTTCTTGTTTGTTTGAAGTAAATAAATGGATGGCCATGGCTAAAATTTACGCATGTACTAGCTAGTTATAGAATTCCTCAGGCCATGGTTCCTCGATTAGAGCTTTTCCATTAAAAGAAAATGAAAGGTCTTCTTCCTCTAATTCTAAGTTGCCAAATTCAAGAGCATTTTTAACCCTATTGGATACCTTCAAAAAGTAGGTGGACTCTGGTTGCATTTTTAAAATCAATTGTAACAGTTCAATTAAGTTTTCTTCTATAAAAGATTGATGCTCTCCCATATCACCATCAATGAATGGTTGCCAATTAGTCTCTGTTAGATGACGCACTGCCTGAAGTAAGCAGTAAAGTCGAACCCAGTGCCCTGAAGCTTCAGCTTTTGGGATTTCTTCCTGAAATAACCATATTTGTTGGAGGGTCTCCTTTGTAAGTTTATGGACCGAATTTGGTGCATCTAGGAAATCTCTCCTTCCTTCTTCATTATTTTCGTATATTAAATCCTCTTTTTTTATTGCATCTGGTCGAAACCACCGTGATGCAATCCAGCCTCCTAAAAGAAATGTCCAAAGCGATCCGCCAGCCTTATGATTTTCAGAGTCAATGGCATAATCATGAGCGTCTGAGCTTATCTCATTATCGAAATCTTCAAATTCGAGCATACCGATAATCATAAATTATGCACCGGACAAATAGCGTCCACATCAAGGTTGTGGTTCATTGTATAAATTGAGTGTTTCAGTAAGGTCATTGGTGAGGTCATCAACCAAGATAGGAGGAGAAAGTACCTTGGCGTGCTTCCCCCAATTCATGATCCAACCCTTGATTTCAATTAAATCAATCACAACAATTTCAAATTCAATTTTTCCATCTTTTAAATTTCTGATCTTTTGGGAGGAATTCCATTTCCGTTCTCTAATGTATGGGGCTGCGTATTCATCAAAATGTACCTTCACTGTGTGAAGAGTGTCACCGTGAAAGATACCAAAGTGGTGTTTCATAAATTTCTCTATGCAAAATGGAACACTTTCAAATTTTGTAGGATGAGTCCGAAGTGAGGATATCCGAGCGATCGAATAAGGTGCAGGGTCCTTTTTGTTTTCGCTTACAATTAAATACCATGCACCATCGTGGTTTACTAAATGAATGGGCTTTACTCGTTTCTTTAACACCTTTCCAGTCCATGGTTTATCATATTCGAAGCTGACAAATCGTTCGTCCCTGCATGACTTAGAAAGTTTATCCAATATAGAGTACTTCCCTTTTGCCCATCCGGCTGGTTTAAAAGAAATATACTCTTTTACTCTTTTGATGTGGTCTGAATGGGATATTTGCAACTGATCAACTAATTTTTCAAAGAGCTTGGAAAGTGGTTCGGAAAGATTAGTGCCCTGGTACCGCTCAATCGAATTTCTTGCCACTAGAAATGCAAAAATTTCTTCTTCTGTAAGTTTTACTCCAGGGAAATCTGTTACTATTTCATCATAATAGTATCCGCCCATACCTCTATCATACTCAATAGGTAAGCCCCATATTTCTTTCATGAATTTAATATCTCTTTGTATGGTTCTGTTCACCACATCATGTTTTTGGGCCAAATCCTTAGCTTTCAGGGGTAGGGTGCGACCGAGTTGCTGACTTTGCAATGCAAGGTGAATGTCTGTCATTCTTTTAAGTGCCGAATGAGTGGCAGTACCAAGGTCAGATTTCGTTGATTCACAACTCTTTTTCATATGAGAGATTTTTACAGAAAAATTCCTTTGTCAAGAAGTACACAGGGCTTGGTGCAGACAATAAAAGATAAACGCTTTCGACAATGTAATTTTTAGTCTGATTCAAGCATGATGAGTAAGTGAACCTCCGATTTTATAAATTATAAGCCCGAACTATTTATTAAATCAGTATGTCGACACTATTTGTCGCTTAGTGGGTGTATAATAAAATCATCCTGATCGATCAAATGAACGAGTTTAACCCGCAGAACTATGTGCAGCCAATCTTCACATTTTGTCTAAAAAGAAGAATTCTTTCTCGCCTATGCAATCAATCACCAAGGGTACCTTATTTGTCGCCTGTTGGGTGTATGGTAAATGATCAGTTTAAACAAATTATTCCTCACACCTACTTCTATGTATAAACAACTTTCCATCCTATTTTTGAAAGTCTTCGGCTTAATCGCGGTTGTATTGTTGTTATGGTTTTTCAGACCGGTAGAGCCAGAGCCAGCTACAGTCGACCCTGTCGTGAAGAAGCCAGAGCAAACTCCTTTATTGATGAAATCGGAAGAGCCCAAAATCAACCTTATGCGAGAACACCCAAGTTCTCATTCTGCAGAGGAAGAAATGCTCAAAGGAAGGTTTATTCTCAACACATCCATTGTAAAAAATTCAGCCAAAAGCGAAGTGTACAGGCAGATGTTGCTACGGCAGGGCATTCTTATTTCATTGGATAGGCAGGGTAATTATTTTTATTTAAGCAGAAAAGAGAGAATTCCCCTGGATGCGCAAGGCCATCAAGTTCCCAATCTTAAACATTATGCTCTCCACAGACCCAGGAAGATTAATCCAGTGGATTTTGATCATTTAACTGCCGAAACCCTCCCCGGAGATGAGCTTTTTCTTGTCATGCCAAACAATTTTGAGACAGGCGTTTTTACCATGATTGAAAGAAGCTTACCCAGTCCCCTTTCTGAATATTCCAAAGCAAACCTTTCTCTCGGATTATCCAAGGCAAACCACCTTAGCTTTATTCTTCAGGAAGTGTTCACAAAAGATGGCCAACCCCAAATTCTTAATTGTTCCTTAAAAGGACTATGAAATTTATTTTTATCACATTTCTAATTTTGGGTTCTCTGTATTTCTTTTTTTCCAAAAAAAAATACAAAAAGGACAAGCCAGAATGCCCTAGGGTGGTTGCCCTGGAAATGCATTTGGAACAACTAGAGGAAATGGAAGAGCGTATAAAGAATGCTCAACTGAAGCTTGATCAATTATGGTTTGATCCTTCCCAAAAACAGGAACTTCAAAAAACTTTTGTTGGATCCATCCGGATGAATATCAATTTAGGAAAACAGTTCTTAAGCAAAGGATCTAAAGATTATGGCGATTGGATTAATAGCAGAAGAGTTATGCTGGACTGTTCGCAATGGGAAGAAAATTCAGCCGCAAGGCAAAAATGGACGAAGCTCATCGATCACTATGTTAAAGGAATTTCTGTTCGCAGAGATAAAATCAATCAAGCATTGGTCCATGAGCAAAAGAAACAAGTTAGTACCAAACACACTGTCGGATAGACAGGCCATACCTTAAAACCATCAACCCAAAAAAAATGAGTACAAGTCAAATCAACCCAAATTCACCTAAACAAAACTATCGGCAACAACCTCCGCCAGTGCATCAATGTCAATGCAATCGTTCTTCCTTTGGACTCCATTTATTTATACTCTTTGCTTTGATTGGATCAGCGGGCTTTTTTTGGCTCAGTACCGGGGGGATCGAAGTCGTGCGACAAAAAGGTATACAGCTCCCAAAAGACCATTTGTTAACTTCCGATTCGCTTAATGAGTACAGAATGCACAAAAGTAGCAAAGATATTATCAATAATCAAGTAACACAGGTGGAAACAATTGAAAGTGAAACAGGTAATGAAGAAAATAATATTGAAGCGGAACCTGACAACCAGGAATTGGTGAATAAAGAAATATTGGAGTCTCCGCCCGAAGAAATTCAACCAGATCCAGCCTCGATGCTTTTTGGAGTGGTTAGCCGAATAAGAGAGTCAAGAAACCAACAGTAATTCAAATACCTAAAACAGATAGTTATGAAAATTAAAACTTTATTCAACCAATGTAATCTTATGGTTTTGTCCATAATGTTAGCGCTGCCATTAAGCGGGCAGGGAGTTTCAATGACTCAGGGAAAACATAAGATAATTGTTAAAAGTGCAGAAAATATCAAAGAAAACCTGGCCCAAGTAAAACAGTCAACCGAGGTGGTGACCCGAAAAGTACAAGAGCTCAGTGTTTTAGAACAGAATGAATTCTCAAAAAGTGAGGATCCTGATTTAAGCCAAAGACAAAGGCATAGGCATCTGGCACGATCACTTGATCATCGAGCAGATGTTTATATGCAGGTCAGAAACCTTGCCTCCCAATGTGGGGATAGGCTCGCCCAAGTCGAAAATAGCCTTTCTGAGATTGAGCGTACTTTGGCTAATTCTCCTTACCTGGCAGATGATCCTGAGACCATGCGCTCAATGGCTCAGGTTGGAACCAGTCTGGCAAAGTCAATGGAAATGGATTCAAAATTATCGTTACTAGCTGGTAGAGCCGCTCTTAATGGAGGTATTTCATCTGAGGCACGAAGAATTTATCGTCTTAGTCAGGGCCAGTTGGCATCTGCAATCCGTGCATCTTCGAGTGATTTTGGTAGAAGCCGTTCACACCAATTTAGAAAACAGATTGATGGCTTGAGAGATTCTGTGCGTTCACGCCGTACTCGTTTGTCAATGATCGAAAAAGTAACCGATCGGAGTTTAAGAGAAATTGAGGTATTCGCAGCCACTCAGGCAACTAGGGTAATCTTTGATGACATAGATGGAAGCCTCGAGGGAATTGCTCCAGATGATGATCCTTTGGGCCTGGAAATTTTAAGACCAGAAGCGAATGAGCGCTATTGGCAGTGGCATGAAAGGGAAGAGCTGCAAAGGTCGGCCAACACTACGGTTGTGAGACCCAATGAATTTGTTCCAGTTTCTCAAAGGATAAACCCCAACCAACTCTAAAAAAATTATATAACAGATATGAAAACAAAAAATACTCTTTTCCTTTTCTTATTTTTATTTCTAACCGTTCGTGCGTTTTCAGATGTGTCTATCATGGCGGAAAATGCTCGTGATTACAGAAATGCGATCGATGAATTAATCCTGGACTTTATCCAAACTGAAGCCCCTCCCAAACTGGATAAGGCACTACGCATTCAAGCGTACGAAAACAACATGTTGTCGTTGGCGCGGTTGGATCCTGCTTCGGCTCGTAATATGCCAAATTTACTTTTGGCAAATGAAGTTCGGCTAAGGGACCTTCGTAATCTTCCCGGAGAGTTAATTGTCGCACGAGCAAGAGAAGCAGGTGTTCAAGTATTGGAGCCAGATCTTAATGGGCGTGAGTTTCGCTATGAGAAGGGCTTGATTTTCAAACGCGAAAAAACCTTTAGCCCTTCCGTTATGAGCTCAGAATATCCGCGGAGAGGCGACTGGGTCGGGCATTATGGATACGCTCTGCAAGCCCTCAGGCAAGGTGATTATGAAGAAGCAGCACAACATTTTGAATTTGCTGCGGTTGTGTCCAAAAGTAAGTCAGGAACAGTTCGAAAAGTTTGGGAATATGAAAACTTGGTTTCCGCAGCCTGGGCTCATTTGCTTAACGGATCGATCAGAGAATCCAGGCGTGTACTCGGAAAATCAAACAGCTTGGTTGTGCAAGGGCCTCCTTCTCAACGAGCTCGCTACCTGGATTCCGTTTTGACCGAGAGGGCACACCCTTCTTTGGATATGGCTTTGAGAAACAGCTTAGCATCCAGATAATTTGTATCCTTTTAAAAGTAATAAAAATCTATGAAAGTAAGATATTTAAGTAAGCTATTCGACCTGCGATCGAATTTACTTTTTTTCGTTTATCTCATTGTTACAGCATGTCTTTTTTATGCTCTTCAGAAATTCGCTCACGCAAAGTGGGGAATCGTACTCATGGAGGAAATGATTGGCTGGATTGGACCGTCTTTTGGGTATCTTTATGATTTAGCAGGCTGGACACTGTTTGGTTTTGCACCGATGGGTGCTGTGCTTGTTTGGTTTACCTACCTTAAAGCAACAGGCGGTTTTTACTCCAAGCACCAATCCTACTGTTCCTGGATCAACGAATTGGCTGTGGCTCTTGGGTTACTCGGTACAATCCGGGGCTTTATCGTTGTGGCATCCGGTGCGGGTATGGCATCAGCCGGGGCCAGTGAAACACTATCCGCAATCCTTGTTGGTATGGGATCTACTTTCCTGGGCATAGCAGTCGCAATTTGGGCCCTTCTTTTACAATCTCCGGAGGCCAGGTGATGACTCGATTAACTCCGAGAAAAAAGGGTGCAATTTTTGCAGCCATGACCGATTTATTTATGAATTTTTCCTTAGCCCTGGTTTGGGTACTTTTTGTAATGCCAGCCTCAGGGTCGGACTTGGTCCGGGAGCAAGTCCGTCCTGAAGAGGCACTGGATGGATCCAAGCCAGCTGCAGGTCTGACCGTTGCAACCGCACGATTAGATGGAGGGACCGGAGAATTGATGATTTCTTACAAAGGCAAGGAAACAGACCTGGCAACCTTTGAAAATATGCATTCAAAAACAAACTTTCCTGAGCATCTTGTATTTCGATTCGAAAACCTTCCAAACTTTCAGAAACTGGCTGGGATGGCTCTGGAGAATGATTCTGCAGTTTCCTTAAAACTCCCACGAAAGCTTTAATGAATTTTGCTCAAACTTTTGACAGATGAGAAATAATAATCATTTGAACTTCCTTTTATTTTCTACATCCAACAGATCGATCATACCTGTCATACTTTGTTGTCTTACTTTCATCAGCAGTATCGCAAAAGCTGGGTCTGGCCAGGTTGAATTCGAGGAAGGTCTAGCTTTTCAGTTTGGAGATGGGGTTGCCCAGGATTGGTCTGCAGCCAGAAAAAAGTATCAAGAGGCTTCTATGTTGGGAAACTATAGTGCCAGTCATCATTTAGGCTTAATGTACAGGCATGGGGACGGAGTGGATAAAAACCTTACCCTGGCAGTTTCATGGATGGAAAAAGCTGCTGACCAAGGATCTGCCGATGCCATGAATGATCTTGGGGTTTATCACAAGGATGGACTTGGTGTGGATCAAAATTACACCCGAGCAGCATCCTGGTTTCGCAAAGGTTCAGAACTTGGCAATGCCTTTGCCCAATTCAACCTGGGACTCATGCATACCAGTGGACTTGGAGTGGAAACAGACTTAAACAAAAGTGCTAATCTTTATGAGGCTGCTGCATTTTCGGGTTACAATGCGGCCCAGAGAAATCTGGGGATTTTAAAAAATATGCGAGAAAAGAATACATACGATCAGACTGAGGCTTATGCCTGGTTGCTTATCGCTTCGATCAATAA
>Ga0255753_1005006_pt1 | contig 12887 bp, 15 predicted proteins | sample 041ome_10_FD_179953 | JGI IMG/M metagenome (GOLD analysis project Ga0255753, IMG submission 179953) | Coastal salt marsh microbial communities from the Groves Creek Marsh, Skidaway Island, Georgia - 041412US metaG (version 2) | ecosystem: Environmental > Aquatic > Marine > Intertidal zone > Salt...
CAAGCATCCGTTAAGGGGATACAGACTGCCACAGCACGTGCAACGGCTGCAGGTCGGATTAATACAGCCGATGTTGTAGATGATGTAATGTTAGATCGACTAGCACAAGCTGGTGGTTCGAAGAAAGTTCAGAGACTTGCTAAGAAACTGAAGGCACTGCAAGGTGACCCGAAAGCACAGAACAAAGTTATCCGTAAAGCAATGGAACGTACACGTTTACAGAAAGCGATGGACGTTGCTAACGAAATTTGGATTAACAACATTCTATCTGGATATCATACTCACTTCCTAAACATGGGTGCTAACACAGCAAACTTGCTTATACGTCCAGCTATACGGATGGTAGGTGGTACGTTTACCTTCAACGGACAACAAGTAGAAGAGGGATTACGTCAGTATATTGCCATTACAAGTGAAATTGCAGAAAGCTTTAAGGCTATCTCAACGCTTGGTTATTATGGTGGCGATAGTGCATTTAGTAATGCCATGCGTTCTTGGTGGCGTGAGGAAGGTGTTTTAGATACCGCAAGTAAATTTGACCCGTCAGGACAGGGTAATGGTCGTGCCATTGCTACAGAACGTGGTGGTGTCACAGGCTTTACTGTGAACAGTCTTGGTAAGTTTGTGCGAGGCGCAGGTCGCTTCCTACAGGCAGAAGATGAACTGTTCAAACAGATTGCATTCCGTTCACGTCTAAAAGCTAATGTTGTTTCAACAGCACGGCGTATGAGTAACGATGATATAGCTAAAGCTGGTTATGTTAACCGTGACGATTACATTCGTGGTGAGATAGAAAAAGCAATTAACACTAAAGAAACTCTTACTGAAAGGTGGGAGGATATGGTGGATGCTGGTAAGGTGGTAGATGATGAAGCGGCAAAAGCTGAATTTATCAAACGAAACCTTGGCACCTATAACCACGCAAGTGTGTACGCTCGTAATGCGTTAGACGAGGCACGTGAATCAACTTTCACGACACCTTTAAGACGCGGAACGTTTAGTAAAGAAATACAGGATTTCTTAACACAGTTCCCTGCACTACGTCAGATCATGCCGTTTGTTCAAACACCTACAAACATTCTTCGTACATCATTTGAACGTGCGCCCCTATTAAACTTTGCAATGAAAAGACAGCGTGAAATATTTTCAAAGGGTACACCCGAAGAAAAAGCAATGCTTTATGGCTCACAAGTCATGGGTGCTGTAGCATCTGTCTTAGCGTTTAAGTATGCAGGTGAAGGTCGCATCACTGGTGGTGGCCCATCATACACTAACGATGTTAACAAAGCTAAACTCTGGAATGCATCTCCCGATTGGCAACCCTATTCGGTAAACATTGGGACTGCAGAAAACCCTCAGTGGCTAGAGCTACGCAAGATGGACCCGCATGGTTTTATGTTTGGTATCATTGGTGATATCAACGAAATGTGGGAATATGTTGGGGATACTAAAAACCCAGAGCTTCTTGAGCTTACCTCTATGGCTGTAGCTTCTTTCTCTAATAACATTATGGACAAGACGTACATGATGGGACTTAGCGAAGCTATGCGCATGTTTGATGGCTCGGCACAGCCTTGGGAACTAGAAGGTTTCTTAGGTAACCGCATAGCATCTACGGTGCCTTACGCACAGTTCTCTTACCAATACAACCAAGACCAACTTGGATTACAGCAAGAGCTACGGTCTTTGACTGATAAAGTTAAAGCACGTGTTATGGGCATGAATGATGCAGCCGTTAAGGTCGATTGGCTTACTGGCGAGAGAATGGATTCACCACGATACTTCATGGGATTTATTCGTCAGAAAGACTTGATGACTGAGAAACAGGATATTGCAGAACTTTACACAGAACTGCGTAACCTTAATCATGCGTTTGTTGGACCACAGAAAAACATTGGTGACATTGAGTTATCACCAGAGGTTTATCAACGTTACAACGAGATTTTAGGTACGACACGCTTTGGTCGTTTGTCTCTAAAGGATGCCTTACTTCGTGAAATTAGAAGTTCAAAGTATGCTAAGTTAGGTAACGAAGCTGAAATTGCACAACTTCGAAGTGAAGATGACCCACGTGTACAACGTTTAAATCTAATTATTCAGACGTATAAACAGAAAGCAAAAGCTGAACTGTTCAAAGAATATCCAGATTTAACCAGAGCAGTTTACGAAAACAAAGCTATTAGAAAATCTATACAAGCTGGGGGTGACCCTAGTGAACAGGATAATCTTGTCTTTGAGTTCCCACCAAGAAATTAACAACCACGGCCCCCTTATGGGGGTCTTTTTATTTAGGAGATATAAATGGCTGTATCCATTGTTACCTATACGGGTGATGGCTCAACCACACAGTATGTCATAACTTTTGAGTACATAAGCCGTGATGACGTGGTTGTTACTATCGATGATGTTGCTGCTACGTTTACTTTTGTAAATGACACTACTGTAGAATTTTCATCTGCACCCGCTGCAAATGCAAAGATTGTAATTCAACGCGGCACCCCATCGGCACCTCTAGTTGACTTCACAGACGGTAGTACACTGTTTGAAGCTGATCTAGACTTAGCACACCAACAGTCGCGTTACTTAGCTGAAGAAGCTCGTGACATTGCGGAAGACGCTAAAGCAACTGTTGATGCAAACATTGATGACGTGCTGACAGTCGCAAGTATTTCGACTGACGTGACCAAGGTTGCCAATATTGACAGCAATGTAACTACGGTCGCCAATAACGATGCGAATGTGACAACAGTCGCTGGAATAGACAGTGACGTGACGACCGTTGCTGGTATCTCTGGCAATGTCACAGCTGTGGCAACAAATGATGCCAACGTAACAACCACAGCGACGAACATCGCAAATGTGAACACGGTTGCGGGTATTGATGCAAACGTCACAACAGTGGCGGGTATCAGTGGCGATGTTACTACAGTTGCGAATAATGATGCGAACGTCACTACAGTGGCAACGAACGATGCCAACATCACGACTGTGGCTGGCATCAGCGGAAACGTCACAACGGTTGCAAACAATGACGCGAACGTGACTGCCGTTGCTGGGAATGCAACAGACATTTCGACGGTTGCGGGTATTAACACGGCTGTATCAACAGTCGCGGCAAACAACACAAACGTGACAACAGCGGCGACTGATATTGCGAATATCAACACGGTTGCTGGCAACATTACGAACGTCAACAACGTTGGTACGATTGATGGTGATGTGACAACAGTTGCAGGTATTAGTGCGGCAGTTACGACTGTCTCTGGTATCGCTTCTGATGTGTCTACAGTTTCAACCAACAACGCTAATGTATCAGCGGTTGGCGGCTCAATTGCGAACGTAAATACAACGGCTGGCTCAATCACAAACGTCAATACAGTCGCTGGTGATATTGCAAACGTAAACACCGCTGCAACTGACATTGCTAGTATCAACACAGCCGCAACGAACATCTCTCAGATTAACACCGTTGCAACTGCTATTACGGACGTTTCGACAGTCTCAAGCGATATTGCCGCTGTTATTACCGCCGCAAACGACTTGAATGAGGCGGTGTCTGAAATTGAAACCGTTGCAGCATCTATCACTAATGTAGATACGGTTGGTACAAACATCACCAATGTAAACACAGTGGCTGGCGTTAGCAGTGATGTGACGACCGTTGCTGGAAATACAACCAACATCAACACAGTTGCTGGTAATGACGCAGACATCACAACAGTTGCAGGTATCTCAGGAAACGTAACCACTGTGGCTGGCATCTCTTCAGATGTCACAACGGTAGCGGCTGATGCAACTGACATCGGCACAGTTTCAACCAACATTGCAAATGTAAATGCAGTTGCGGGTAACGCCACGAATATCAATTCCGTTGCAGGTAACGAAACAAACATCAATTCGGTTGCCGCTGATGCAAGCGATATTGGAACTGTGGCGACAGATATTGCCAATGTGAACACTGTGGCTGGTTCAATCAGCAACGTCAGCACTGTGGCAACCAATATCAACAACGTAAATGACTTCTTTGACGTTTACCGCGTTGGTACGACAGACCCATCATCAGGCAACGACGATGGTGACCTGTTCTACAACACAACAGCGGGTGTCCTAAAAGTTTACAACGCAAGCACATCTGCATGGGAACAAGGCGTAACCGCTGGTTCTGGCTTCTTACCACTGACAGGTGGGCAGCTTACAGGCAACCTAACGTTCTCTGGCAGCGAAACTGTAGATGGTCGTGACGTATCTGCCGATGGTTCAAAGCTGGATACGATTGAAACCAACGCTGATGTAACTGATGCGGCAAATGTTGAACCACTTGTAGATGGACACCTAAACGTAAGTGGTGCCACAAGCGGTCAATATCTTGGCTGGAACGGTACAGATTACGCTTGGTCTACAGTAGACCTTTCAACAAAGTTAGACCTTACTGGCGGCACCATGACAGGTGCAATTAACTTTGTGTCTGGTCAAACCTTCGATGGTCGTGATGTATCCGCTGATGGCTCTAAGTTAGATGGCATAGAAACAGGTGCTACCGCTGACCAAACAAAAGCTGACATTGACGCTCTCAACATCAACGCAGACCAGTTAGATGGGCAGCATGGCTCGTATTATCTTGATTGGGGCAATACGACCAACAAGCCTGACCCTACCCTCACGCTGTCTGGTGATGTTTCTGGTTCTGCAACATTCACAAATCTAGGGAATGCAACGCTCAGTGTCACAATCGCTGACGATAGCCACAACCATGTCATCAGTAACGTCGATGGATTGCAGTCTGCACTCGACGGAAAGTTCTCAACATCAGGCGGTACACTTAGCGGCGACCTAACAGTCAACGGTGGTGACATTGTTCTTGGTGGCACAGGCCGCATTCAAGGCGTTGACACAGTTTCATCTGGAACTGACGCAGTAAACAAAAATTACGTAGACACGGCTGTCGCAAGCGCAGGTGTCTCATACGCATCAATAGTAGCCTTTAGTTAAGCTAGGAGAAACAAATGGCTGATACTTTTTTTGAGATATATCGTAATGCCTCTCTTGGCTCTACGCAATTAAATGATGGTGAAGAAACCATCGTGACAACAAACTCAAATACTAGTTATGTTATCAAAGATATGTATGTAAATAATACATCAGATTTGAATAATACATATCTAGAATTGAATGGATTTAACGTAGGTAGCATAACAAAGAATGCTACAGGTAGTTTGGTTATTCCACCAAATTCGACATTAAAAATTAAGACTACCAATTATCCTTATACTTTTAAGAAAGATACAATTACTGCGAGGGATAGTAGTGGTCGTCCGCTTTTTGAAGAAAAGATTTATGTAGACGGTTCTACAAGCAAAACAACCTCAAGTTCACTGGTTGGTTCTGGTCTGTTTAGTCAATACTTAAACGACACTATCGACGTTAAGCTAAACTACGATAATGCTAACCAAGCATATTGGTATCAAACTTCTCACGACAATAACTCTGTCCAAACTTTACGGTATATGAGGCAGTCCCCTAATGCTGAATCTCAACTCCAATATCAAAATTACAGGGCTTTGGGTGTGGCCTCTATGAATAATGGAGATTTTATTGCTTTTGAAAACAGTGGTTCAACTTTTTACAAGACAAATTATGACTCATCGCCAACATCCAATCCTGGGTCTGGAGGCTCTATTACCAGCAACGCATCTCCATACCCAACTTCAAGTTACCCAAGACATTTCTTCTTCCAAGACCATCTTTGGTACAGACCGAGTAGTGGTTATAACGGAATAATATATGCGCTCAGTTATAATACTGGTGCGTTAAAGCAATACACAACAATTGGTGGTGCTAGTTCTGGTAATAACTTTTTCTGCGTTTCTCATGATGCTAGAGATGATAAGTTATATATTTGGGAACAGGCCAATGGTAATTTTTATGTAACGGAGTTGCCTCATACTCTTACATATCTTTTAGCTAACCAAAGTAGCACAACTGGCGGTAGTTATACAGGTTATCAATATATAACTCAAACACCAGCACATCGAACCAACATTTCTGTAAATGCACGAATTACACATGCCCCTTATGGTGGCGTTCAATTTACTGGTACTGATAACGTTTTGTATAATATGGACAAAGATGGAGACTTCTTTGGTGATAATTATGACAAAGCCAGTTTTGAAGTTGCAGGTAATACAAACTTTAAAGACTTTCTTGAAGTAAGCACATCAGACGCAACGACTGCTGAAGCTGCCGCCGCTGGGGTTACAGCACCCACATTTGGCATTCAATTGCTTGGCGTGAAGTCAACAACTTAAGGAGACATACAAATGAGTTTAGTCCCAGATTCATCAAGTAGTTCATCGTCAACTGGAACTACTGCACAACCTGATAAAACTATCTTCTTAGAAGCGGTTGCTAATACAATCATATACACTGTTCCAGCAGGGCGTAAGTTTGTAGGATATTTTAACACACACTACGCTGGTAACACTAGTGCCATGCAAATTGTACCAAACGGCGGTAGTCAAGTAGGTTATCAATTTGGACACCAATATAATCCAGCATACCCTATTACTTTATTTGCGGGTGACGCAGTTAAAGCGTGGTCATATGGGGGTACAATCATTGGGGTAGAATCCGATGCTTAGTATTACAGTAAATGACGATTTATCTTGTCATGTGGTAAATGAGCAAGAAACTTTAGAGTTCTTTTTGCCACCATACAATGTCTTTACTACTGTTCCATTTGGGTCGGCAGCAGAAGTGGAAGGTTTTGTTAATGAATATTCTGGACGTTGTAACTGGTGGCAACCTTACGTTTCCCCAGAGACACGTGCGCAAGAACAAGCAGTTGTAATTGAAAAAGACAAACGCGCAGAGCGTGACAAGTTGCTTGCTGACAGCGATTGGACACAAATGAATGACAGTCCGTTAAGCAATGAAGACAAGACCGCTTGGGCAACTTACAGACAATCTTTACGCGACATCACGGCTGACGAAAGTTGGCCCGATGTAACCTTCCCAGATACCCCGTAGGTAACTCTCCCCCATGACAGACCAGCAAGATAACTGGCACCTTTCTAAGAGTGTGCCAATCACATTTTTATTTGGTCTAATCGTTCAAGCAATAGCGATAGTGTACGTTGTAAGTATGACTATAGCTAACGTCGAAAAGAACCGAGAAGACCTTACTCGTCTAGAGATACGTGTGTCTACCATAGAAGATAACATACATGCCCTAGCGGTAAGTATGGCTCGAATGGACGAGAACATTAAAGCAATACGATCTGCCGTTGAAATGATGGCAGAACGTTAACTCTATTTAACAGGACATAGTATGCTTGCGGAATTAGCAGCCTTCACGGCGGCTTATAAAACCGTGAAAGGTGCAGTTCAGGCAGGTCGTGAACTAGTCACTGTAGCTTCGCAGATTAGCACAATGGTGCAGTCTAAAGATGACCTGCAGAAGAAACTAAACAAACGTAAAAGCAACCCCTTCAACACTAAGGCTAATACAGACCTAGAAGAGTTCTTGGCTCTAGAAGAAATACGTCAGGCTGAAGCTGACCTAAAGCAACTGATGATTTACGCGGGACGCGCAGGTCTACATTCAGATTGGATTAGGTTTCAGGCAGAAGCCCGTAAGAAACGTAAGGAAGCTGAGAGACAAGCTCAAAAGGAACGTGAAGAACTAATGGAAAACATAGCGTTAGCCATTGGTATCTTTGTTGGCTTTGCCCTTGTTGTTGCTGCGCTTGCTGGCCTCGTTTGGTATTACAAAGGATTTTAATATGACCGATGGACATATTGTTGATAAGCAAGCCTATCAGGCTAATCGACGCATCATGTGCTGGGTCGCATTAGGACTAATGGTAATCTCTACGATTGCCACAATTATAGCCCCTGCCCGTATGGCGGCTGCAGATAGTATCTTGATGGCACAATACTTAGCCTTATCAGGACTTGTATCTGCGTACTTCCTACTGGGTTCTAAAGGGTCTGTATCAACACAAGTTTCAATTTCGAAATGAAACTAAGGCTACTTGTTAGCCTCTCATTGTTTCTAGTTATGGCGGGGTGTTCAAGCATCCCGTCATTTCTATTGCCCTCTAATAAGGGCATCTCGGCAACAGCCGTAGGAACACAAATGGCACAAGAGGCAACCCAGCAAGTCGTTGTAGAACAGCGAAACGCCGATGCTGGTAGAGATGTCATCATTACCGAGAAGGAACTAGAGGCAATTGCAGACACCGTAAACATTAATCAGGAGATACCCATGTGGGTTATCATTGCATTGGTTATTGGGTGGCTGGCACCTAGTCCCTCAGAAATGGGTAGAGGACTAAGCAACCTTCTATTTAGGAGAAGACAGACATGAGTTCTCAGAAAGAACTAATGGAGATGCTACACAAAGTATTAGCAGAACAACTGTTAGCACGTGTATCAGACCCAGAAGCTAAAGCGAGTGACCTTAACGTTGCCCGTCAGTTTCTAAAAGATAACAACATTGACGGTGTGGCTACCGAGGGTTCACCTCTAGGTAACCTAGTAGCAAGCCTACCAGACTTTAATGACGAAGATTCAGACCCGTCAGAGATGCGCCACTAATGTTTAAAGAGACAACCTCATTAGGTGTCCCTATTGACCAAGACCCACTAAGCGATTTCCGTAAGTTCTTGTATGTCACATGGAAACACCTAAACCTACCAGACCCTACAAAGGTTCAATACGACATAGCTAAACACATACAACATGGTGAGAAGCGTATGATTGTAGAAGCCTTTCGGGGTGTTGGTAAATCGTGGATTACATCAGCCTATGTAGTGTGGCTTTTGTATATGAACCCACAACTAAACATACTTGTTGTATCTGCCTCAAAGAACCGTGCAGATGACTTCACAACCTTTACACTACGATTGATTAAAGAAATGGAAATCCTAGCACACCTAGTGCCTAGAGATGACCAACGGCAATCTAAAATATCTTTTGACGTAGGACCAGCTAACGCCTCACACGCACCCTCAGTTAAGTCTGTAGGTGTCACAGGGCAACTTGCAGGTTCACGTGCAGATGTATTGATTGCAGACGATATTGAAGTACCTAATAACTCAGCAACACAAGGTATGAGAGATAAGCTATCAGAGGCTGTAAAAGAATTTGATGCTATCCTGAAACCTGATGGACGTATTATCTATCTAGGTACACCACAGAACCAAGAAAGTTTGTACAACAAGCTACCTGATCGTGGCTATAAGGTACGCATCTGGCCAGCTAGGTATCCTACAGAGGACCAGATGATTGGCTACGGTAATAAGATTGCCCCTATCATCAGAAAAGAGATGGAGTTAGGCGAGGTAACTGTAGGTGAATCTACAGACCCTCAACGTTTCTCAGACTTCGATCTAATGGAACGGGAAGCATCCTATGGACGTAGTGGATTCGCCCTACAGTTCATGCTCGATACAAGGCTCTCTGACGCTGAAAGATACCCTCTAAAGGTAGGTGACCTACTAGTAATGGATATCCCCACTCACGAAGCCCCTGAGAAGCTCTCATGGTCATCTGATGAAGAGTATATCGTAGAGGAACTACCTAACGTAGCATTCAATGGTGACCACTACCATAAACCTATGTTCATGTCAGATAACTTTGTGGAATATACAGGCTCTGTAATGTCTATCGACCCCTCTGGTAGAGGTAAGGACGAAACAGGCTATGCAGTCGTTAAGATGCTTAATGGTTACCTGTATGTCCGTAGATGTGGTGGTATATCTGGCGGGTACTCTGAAGAGGCTCTACAAGAACTCGCTAAGATTGCTAAAGAAGAACAGGTTAATGAGATTATCGTCGAGAGTAACTTTGGTGACGGTATGTTTAACCAACTGTTTATCCCAGTGTTAACTAAGATACATCCAGTTACCCTGTCGGAAGTTAGACACAATATACAAAAAGAGAAACGTATTATTGATGTTCTGGAACCCGTGTTAAACCAACACAAGATGGTTATAGATAAGAAGCTAATCAAAAGAGATTATGATAGCTGTCAACACCTACCACCAGAACAATCACTACGTTATCAGCTTATGTATCAGCTAACACGTATCACAAGAGAACGTGGTGCCCTAACTAACGATGACCGATTAGATGCCCTAGCAATGGCAACACAATATTGGGTAGAACACATGGCTCAAGATGCAGATAACAGAATATCTGCTAGAAGACACGAAGCCATGATGGGTGAACTAGAGAAAGTTAAAAGACAAGCCTCTATGGGCTTCGCAGTAGTTACAGGACACATAGGTGGTAATAACACTACCCTAAAGTGGAATTAGGTTGCACCCTAAGAGGAACCCCTAAAGGTAACTTAAAGTTTATCTGTAAAACAATAATAAGAAAATTGATAAGGGAACCCCATCTATAGAAAGCTATAGTGACTACTAGTTACTATAAGTGACTATAGTGGGTGCCCTACATAGGCATATCCATGATAAAAGAACTAAGACAGCTATTAGCTGACTATATGTACCATCGTAGAGCTAACAAAGCTTTAGAGACTTTAAGGTTACATACCGATAACGAGTTGAAAGACATTGGGTTAACTAGAGGTGAACTGTATCGTGTAGCACACGACAAGTGTCCCTTCTGTCAACGCTTTGAGGTTTCGATAGGTGACGGTAAGGGTCTGTGATGAGCATAAGGCCCATGACAGATGACGAGAGGAAAGCTGCAAGGGAACGGGAAGTGGCTAATAGGGGCGAATAATTTAACGGAAAAATCTGAAGTGCTAACGTATAAAGGTCCGTCGAGTTTTCCCCCCATGCCACCCGCTGCAGTTTTTCTCGTGAACGGGCAGATTGCACCAGAATTTGCACCAGACTGCCGCCAAACCCCACAAAATAAGGGGGGCGGGGTATAACTATGGGTTACTTTGAGGCCATATTTGCATGGTTTTTGTTGGGGTCGTGCAGGTTCTGCAAATTTGTGGTGTCTTTATGGTTCTGCCCTAGCGTTTTCGAAACCTGCAGTCCCTAGCCGCTCTCTATTGTTTTCTAGTTGGTGCAAATTATTATGTTGACAGTTCTAATCGTTTCGGGTTAAAGCTTGGTTCAAGGTCGAACGGTTCGGCTGGTAACCAATAGGAAACAAGATGAAACAAGTAGAATTAAGAAAAGTAAAACAAGGTGAAACGTTCAAGCGTAAACTAGACGCAAAGCATGAATTCATTCGTCATCATTACAATCGTAAAGATTGGATGGGTCCAGCAACATATACTTGCGAGAACTACGACACGGGAAACGAGATATTCCTAAAACCGACCACACTTGTATTTATTGACGCTTAATCTAACCCGAAAGGAACTAAACATGAAAACGCTAACCAAAACAGAACTAGCAGTCACTGCAGGTCATACAGTATTCAAGAACCGCGTGATGAAAGCTGACCGCGCAACAATGGGCAAAACCGAATTGCTTATCAAAAAGTCAACTAACGTTAAACTTGGCAAGAAAGTCACCAAAGGTCACCTAAAGGGAATGCCAATCTACACGCTAACCCTTGAAGAACGCGCTACCTGCCCACGTTCATGTGCCCATTGGGCTGACTGTTATGGCAATAACATGATGTACGCCTACCGCTACCAAGCAGGTCCAGAACTAGAAGCAATGCTGGAAACTGAATTAGCAGAATTGCAGCGCAAGCACCCAAAGGGTTTTCTTGTACGTCTGCATGTTCTTGGTGACTTCTATTCTGTCGGCTATGTTGCCAAGTGGGCCAAGTGGCTAGGTCAATTCCCTGCATTGAATGTCTATGGTTACACTGCAAACCAGCCAGACGCGGCAGACCCTACTGAACAAGCTATTGGTCAAGCTATCTGGTCGCTACGTTCAATGTCTGATCGTTTCCAAGTCCGTTTTTCTGGAAACTTCAATCACGACAAGATGACTGCAAATTCTGCGGATGATGCACGTGCAATGCAAGCTGTCGAGAATAAGCAAGCTTTCATCTGTCCAGTACAGACTGACAAGGTGTCCGATTGTGGTGCTTGTGGTTTGTGTTGGACTTCTAAAAAACCCGTGGTATTCATTACACACTAATCTAACCCATAACGTTGAGGACTTATAACCATGTTTAACTTTATCACTGACTTACTAGGCGCAATCGCAATCTTCGCAATGCTATACGCTGCTCTATTGTTTGCCTCAATCTAACCATTAACAGAAAGGAACCTGTAAAATGAAAGTCGATGTATACCGCAACTTGCACAATGGCATGTATTCAATCAAATCACGTGAAGGAAAATTTAAAGGCCTAGTTGTTGCCCACGCTAAACAAGTCTGGCTAGACAATGTAGAATTTGTTGTGTCCGATGCTGGCCGCGCTCGGGTGCTACGTGAAAAGAAAAAGTATGTTCATGCATTCGTGCGTGGCACTCTGTCCAGCTTTCGTGGGTTTGACCGCGTACCGCCCATAGAATTCCTTCATCGCCTTATAGGGTCGGGCATATCGTGTGAACCGCAGTTCAACGCCATGTCTAAACACGGCGAAGAGTTTACCTATAACCCCTACCGTTTTTCTACATTCGTAGACCGCGAAACTGAAAGCGAATTGCATGACGCTGCCCACGCTTTCCTATGTGTCCACCGTGGCACCAAATACCTAGCATAAAAGGAACCTGTAACATGCCACACCTATGTTTATTCCACGAGAAAAACGGCACCTATGTTGTGTTAAACCGCACATATAACGCTGACTTCCAAATTGAGTTTCAGACCCAAGAAGAGGCGCAGAAATTCATCACTGACTTTATGTTTAAATTCTTCACAGATCGGGTGCAGTAAAATGAAATGGGAACTTATCATAATTAACCTATGCATCTTGTCACCTGCCCTAGTGGTGCT
>Ga0255753_1005010_pt1 | contig 12879 bp, 7 predicted proteins | sample 041ome_10_FD_179953 | JGI IMG/M metagenome (GOLD analysis project Ga0255753, IMG submission 179953) | Coastal salt marsh microbial communities from the Groves Creek Marsh, Skidaway Island, Georgia - 041412US metaG (version 2) | ecosystem: Environmental > Aquatic > Marine > Intertidal zone > Salt...
TGATGATGACGACGACGACGTTCGGGGGGAGCACCACCGCCACCGCCACCACCATTTCGGCGTCCTCGACGAGAAGAACAAAGGGAGGAGGAGGACGTGGCGAAACGACGGCGATGTCGTCGTCTTTTTTTTCTTCTTCTTCTTCTTCTTTTAAACGAAGAGGAGGAAACAAAAACAGCGGCTTCGCGAGGAGATCATCGAACGCGACGACGACGACGACGACGCGATGCGAAATACGAACGTCCGATGGGAACGCGAGAGCAGCCGGGGTGTTGGGGTTGTCCGCGTCGGTGCGTTTTCGTTGTTCTTTTGTTTTTCGTTTTGTGTTTGTCTTCTTCTTCGCTGTTTGTTTGTTTGTTTGTTTGTTTGTTTGTTTTGCGACAACACTCCATAGTTGTTATTAACGCAGAGATACCAAAACCACTTTTTTACGAACAGGAAGCGAAAGACGAGCGAAAACTGAAGCGAGCGTACCGAAGACACGCGCTGAGAACGCACCCGGATACCGGCGGCGCGTCCGCCTCGACCGAGGCGTTTCAAGAGGTTCAAAAAGCCTACCGGACGTTGCGTTTAGAACTCGCGAGCCCGAATAACGAGGCGTTGACCGCGGAAATGAGCAACGACGAGGAGTGGGAAGAGCACGATTGGCGTTGGAAGGTGAAATACGAGAAGGAGAAGGCGTTGGATCAAAACGTCACCGCGAAGTCGCAAAGGAAAAGAGAGGAGGCGTTTTGGAGGGTGGAAGAGATGAAGCGGATGGCAAAGATGAAAGAAGAGGGAGCTGCAACGACGACAACAACAACAGGAGGAACAGCAGAAGGAGGGGGAGAAGGAATAGAAGGTAATCTGTTCCCATCGCGAATGAATAAGAAGAAAAAACGAGTGATTAAACCGATAAGCAAACAGTCGTCGCCGATGGAAAACTTTCAAAAAGTTCAAGAGGCGGAAAAGGAAAGGCTGAAGAGAGAAGCCGAGGCAAAGGAGAAGCGAATAAATTTCAAAGCGTTTGGAGGACCAGACGCGTCGAAGTCGTCCACAAATGCCGCGCACGACACGTTAAACACGCAACTGGAAGGCTTGAGAAGAAAGCACGTGCTGAGATCTCGATACGGTAATCACGCGAACGCTCCCTCGGAAGCGGAACGCGAAAAGGCGAAGAGCATTCGCAAGTACCAGTTGGAGTTGGAGGATTCCGAGGAGGAACGGTTTATGCGCCTCGCGAGAATGGCAAAGGAATGGAGAAACAAGAAAGGTGGCGTCAACGCGTGGAGGGAAACTGGATCGATGTCGGACGACGACAAAATGACACCGAGGGAACTTTTATTAGCCGCGGTGGAGAGCGTCTCCCTCGGAGGCTCGCAGTAAAACACCACTGCCGTAAATAGTCGTCATAAATAGATTTCTAGAATATAAAATGTAAAGCGCTTCAAAATTATTGCACCGCATATTTAGCTAAATGTTAATATTACGTTTTTTTAGTTAGCATTACAACAAACATTGTTCATGAGATAAATAGAAGTGAGCCGTTCACAAGCTTTGCCTTTCACTCTTTCGGTTGAAGAAAAATACATTCAAGCATATCCTTATATGCTGCGCTCAAATTGGCCGCGCGCGGTGTTTCTATAATAAATGATCACTATGATGTGTGGTAACGCAAGAAAGAATGATTGTTTTTTGTTCGTCTCTCGCGAATCCTTGGTTAGAAGAATGAAAACATGGTCGCCATATCACTCTCTTTCGGGAAGTATTCGTTCAGCTTATCGATGGCGTCTGGAGAACACGGCGCTTGCCCGACACTCGCCGAACTCGATTTCCTTCTATTTCGAAGCAAATCTCGTGGCTTCGCCTTCAAATGTCGCAACTCATTCGGCCCAAATATCGGAATCGATCGTCTAGCTACTGGACTCAACGGTCTGACCATGTGCCCGTTTACTTTTGGGTTTTGGTCGTACGGATGTTGATGCTTCACCTCGCCGCCGATGGCGCCGCCCATGTTCGCCGTTTGGTCGTTCAGAGACGGATCTGGCGTGAAGCGCATAAACTTTCTACCCACTGCTTCCATATCAAATGAAGATAGATCCTCGTCCATAATCTGGCCTAACGATCGCTTTGCCGCTGTCGACGGAGAGAAGATATCCTGGGTACCGTTACTCTTTCCTTGTCCATTTTGGAACCCAGTCGCGTGCGCGTCGTGAAGCAAATCGGACGAAATGCTCTTATTGTTCTCAGCCATGTTCTTCTTCGCGGCAGCCGCTAATTGCGCCTTTGTTGGATTCTTTCTAGTTGTTCTTTTATTTGTCGTCACCCCGGTACCTGTCGTTTTCGGTGGTTTCTTCGATGCTCCTACTGATGCCTTTGCTTTATTACTATTATGAAGACCCCCGTTGCTTCCTATTGTTCCGTTGTGATTGTTTGCTATCGTCGCCGTCGCTATGCCGTTCGTCTCGCTATCTCCGGCATCGTCAACGTAAACCGTGTGAACTGGTTCGTTGGCAAACTGCGGAATGACTCGCCATCGATCGCCTTGCACGCCTTTAGCATCGTTCCTCGTAAACCTTTTACTCGTGTACAACGCGTGTCTCACTTGTGACTTCCAGTGTCCGTTGGACGTAATCACTCTCGACTTGCGATTGTGCTTATGCGCGATTCGCCCGTGCTTTTCGCACGCGTCGTAAATCTCTCTCAACGTCGCCGAACGCGTGCTCGACGATGTGATTGCAAAGTGCACTAAATCGTGGACGGATAAAAACGCCGTCGTCGTGTGCGTTCCCCTCCCGCCGCCCGTCGTCGTCGCCCCCTCCTGCTCCAGCTGTTGCAAATGCGCGGCGCCAATCGTCGGAATCGGTCTCTCATCCATATTCCTCGCGTCCGAGTGATGAAATCCTTTCCCCCCCGCGTTGGTATTGATCGTATCGTTGTTGCTTTTTTTACTATCGTCTTTGCTGTTTGAATTCTGTTGGCGATTTTGACCGGAGTCGTCGTCGAAATCTTTTCCTCCTCCTCCTCCTTTCGCGGCGGGTACCATCGGCGCCGGCGGGTTCGTAAACATCGGCGGGTGTTGCGACTGTTGTCGTTGAAAAAAGACAAAACGAAACTTTGGTCAGCAAAACGTGCATGTCAAAACAAAATTCACCAACGCGCGGCGCAAAGCGTCGTCTGTTCTCTTTTGTCGTCGTTGTTTGCGGAATATAATTGGAAGAGAAAGAAGAGAAAAAAAAAGTTCCCCAAAAAGCTGAGTCACGACCGACGGTCCAAAATGAAAATTATTCTTCCGTTTTCCTTCGCTTCCCTCTCGTTTTTTGCGCGTTGAAAAAATTTTAATAAGCGGAAAGAAAAAACGAGAGACGATAAACGTACCGTCGTCGTGCCACCGACACCGTGAAACGCGTGCGTGTCGCTGAAAAACGAATCCGGCGTGATTCGGTCGGACATTTTTCGGTTCCGAGGAGGTTAAAATACGTTCGCGTTTGCGTCTTTTTTTTCTCTCTCTCTCCGGTTCTCTCTCTATTTTACAGGTGGAATTTCTTCTTCTTCTTCTTCTCCCTTTTTGTGTTTTTTCGACAAGAAAAAGGCAGGCGCTCTCGAGAAATGTACACTCAGAGAATGAGCTCTTTTTTACTACTCTCGTTTTTTTACCGGAAAAGAGAAATGCGTCCTCCTCTCTCTTCCTTCGACTCGCGACCACCGCGAGCTCTTTTTGACGAGTCTATCGAGAGGTGAAGGATTTCTTCGATGCAAATATCCGGTCTTTGGAGTTACGAAAGAGACCCGGGTGCAGGAAGGGCGAGTTTTCCGAGAAAAGCGCGTTTCCGAACGATTTTTTTTTGAAGGAGGGAAGCCGCTCTTTTTGAAAGAAAAGAGGAGGGATTTTGCTCTCGTTTGAGTCAAAAACCCTAAATAAAATTTTGGATTTTCTTCGCGAAGCGGCGATTCGGTTACGAGTCGAATCGTCGTCGTCGTCGACCTTTTTTTGCGAAAGTGGGGAGAAGAAGAAACAGAGAACGACGCCGAAGACGACGAAAAGAGCGCGGACGACTTCGTGCGAACGCGTTGGCGTAATTCTCTTCTTCTTCTTCTTCTTCTCGCTTCGATGCCGTCGTCCTCGACATCTCCGCCGCCGCGCGAAGAAAAAGGAAAAGAAAAGGAAGGTTTGGTGAAAAAGCTGATGAAGAAGTTTGTTAAAGAGCACCAGAGCGGAAAAGAAGAAGAGGAAGAAGAAGAAGACCCCACGTCGTCGTCTTCCTTTTTTCCTCTGTGGGAACATTTGATCCAAAACGAGGACGTGTTCTCGCACGTGCTCTCGTTTCTAAACCCGACGGAGCGAAAGTTCGTGACGCACGTGTCGAGGGAGACGAGGAGAGTGATGCTGAAGACTCTGAAGATGCCAATCGTGCCCGTGCAAAGGTACCGGTCGAACGCGCAGAAGAATCAGTTGAAGAAGGACCAAAAGAAGTGGTCAGAGGAAGAGGCCGGGAGAAAAATAAATCTAAAGTCAGTGGATTGGAAGACGTACTCTCCGTGGTTGAGACTTGCGAAGGATACGAGTACTATTCCGGATAAGTTTACGATCAAAGAGTGTCGAGGGACCGGACAGTTAGAAATCGCTCTGGATTTCTGCGTGTTGAACCCGCCGAAAGAGATTGAGATTTTCGTGGAAGACGGGACAATCAGCGAGGAGTACTTTGTTCACAACGTGGCAAAAACGAACGAGATTTCGTTGTTGAAATGGGCGAGAGAAGTGAAGCATTTGTCGTGGGACAGTCGAATCTCGCGCGTCGCAACTGAGCAAGGAAACGTGCAGATGTTGGAATACGTCGTGAGACAATTCGCTCGAGATAAATCATTGTATAAAAACGATTACGATTGGGAGCTTCACGAAGCCGCGCATAAAGGTCATCTGGATTGTGTGCGATTTTTGCTCGAGCACGTCGGTGGGTTTCAAAAAACAAGGTTAAAAGGTGGTTATTGGCGCGAGACAGAAGGTGAATTTATCATCTATCACGCGGCGGGTGCGTCTCAACTGCATGTAGTAGAGTATTTGTTGTCCCAAGGGAGCCCGGTGACGTCCGATGCGCTTGTATCTTGCGCCAATTCAGGATCTTTGGAGTGTTTGAAGTATTTGAGAGAGAATAGCATTCGACGAGTCGATTGGACGTGGGGATGCGCGGTAGGAGCCGCAGCGAGAGGTGATTTGGAAATTGTGAAATATTGCGTGAACGACGGCTGCCCTTTAGAGGTGCCTCTAGACCGGCAACCCGAACCAGACGTGATTACAACAGCGGTCGACTTTGGTCACTTGAATGTTGTTCGTTTTTTGCGCGAAGAAAGAGGTTCGGGGTTGTCGTTGGATATTGAGCACATTATGAAAGCCTTGAGTATGGGTAACGTGGAGTTATTGAAATACATTTGGTTTCATCAAACGTTTCCAATTCCCGAGGATTTTCCCGGACTCATCTGGAAATTATGGGTGCAGGGATATCACGAAACGTTAGACCCAAATTTTCCGCTTTGCTGGCTGCTCCGACGAAAGAAGCAAACAGAACATTTCCTCTGCGTCAAGTTTTTGTACGAGGAAGTGCAAATCCCGATGAGCGAAGACGCATACTGGCGTATATACGAGTTAGCGTTGACGTGGGGCGATTGTGCGCTCTTAGAGTGGGTGTTTGAGAAAATAAAAAAAGATTTTAGTGACGGGTATGATCCTAGAAGTACGGATATACCCTTGCCTTGGCCAGAACCACATCATTGCGAGTATGCCGCTGGGAAAGGATACCTCGACTGCTTGCAATTTTTGCATAAAATTGCAAAGTTTCGTTTCTGCACGCACACATCTGAGCCTATGGATTTGGATACAATAAAGGTTGCGTTGCGCAACTATCAGCCAGAGTGCGCTCGGTACGCGTTCGAAATGGAAGCTTACGTAGTTTCGAGAGAAAATAAGAGAAACTATTCGACGGGAGAGAGTTACGTAGTTTTGAGAGAAAATAACTATTCGAAGCAACACAAGAATGACGTGAGGAAGCAAGTTGAGCTGCTCGAATCGATAGCTCAAAGTTTAACGTTCGGAGAGCTGGAAGAGGCGAGAGAGGTGATGAGAAAAGATTTCGAAGGATGTGAGAGATGCGACGACATACACCTTGATGAACACTTTCATCTCTTCCGTTTTGAAAACGAATGGTTTACAAGTTCGGACGACGAGTCGTACGGATCAGAAGACCTGTCAGACGAGGACGATCTCTCCTTCTCCTCGTCCTCCAGTGACGACGATTGGCCGAACGACGACGAGTGGTCGAATCACAACGCGAGAGATCTGGCACGCATACTCGATCGCAAGTTCCGTCGGAGTATCGAACAACAGTGTCTCGAAGTGAACGGCGCGCTCCCAACTGAAAGAGAGATGCAAAAATTGTTAAAACAAATCCATCGGCAAAATCCAGGAATGGCAGCGCACATCGAGAGCGTGACGCAAGATCTCCCAGATTTAAGCAGAGTTCTCTATCCTCGCAGCGGCCGCAACAGAAACAACAACGGTCGAGGTGGCCGCGGCGGCCGCGGCGGCCGCGGCGGCCGCGGCCGCGGCGGAGGCAGACACGCGATCTCGGGCGAAGCGGCGAGAGACACCTCCAACGTCCCGTGCGTTTTCTTCGCCAAAGGAACGTGTAATAAAGGAAACGCCTGTAAGTTCTCCCATCACGCTTCATCCGCGGCGGAAGGAGCTGGCGAAGTCGTGGACACCTCCAACGTTCCGTGCGTATTTTTCGCCAAAGGAAAGTGTAAATATGGAGAAACCTGTAAGTTTTCCCATCAGACGTAGTAGTACGCTCGTCTTCATCCGCGAAGGCGTGTAAATAAAGTTGTAAATGTTGTAAAAATACCCACGCAGCAGCAGAAAAATTTTTCTTCATTCCCCCGGTGCGCACTTTTCAAATTTTGTATCTTTGAACGAGCGAGAAGAGAGAGAGAGAGAGAGAGACAGACAGACAGAGAGAGAGAGAGATTGAAAAGAGAGAAGAACAAAGAACGCGCAGAGCACGGATAAAAATGTTCTCCCGTTCTTCTCTTTCCTTTTTCGCGGCGCTGTTTCTTGTGGCGTCAGAGACTTTTCTGTCAATCGGAATTCAAGCGACGCAAATTCAGTTTGTAAACAAGGCGAACGATGAAACGCTTCGAGCAAACTTGAACAAAAACATCCGAGAGTTGTGCGGTCTCGTGGGCGCGGAGTCGGTCTCGGCGAGCAATAAAGAAGGCGTGGAAGATGCGAGACGAATCGTGGAGGAAAAGTTGACCGCGTTGCGATTTGATTCTATACAAACGTTCGACTTGGAAAAGTACCATCCCAAAGCGCACTCGGTCATGGTTGGAAAGAAAGTGATTAATAAACCGACGTTTGCGGATTTCGACGAGACGTTAATTCCAACCGTATTGTTTTACAATCACTACGACACGCAACCCGCGGATGGATTGTGGATGGAATCTGAAGCTTTTCCGAAAAGTTTCGAGGAGTGCGTCGCGGTTGATAAAGAAACAGGGAATATCACGAAGATAAAAGGTCGCGGTGCGAGCGACAATAAAGGTAATCTGTGGGCGGTATTATCTGCGATAGAGGCGTACATGGCAAAGAAAGGAAACAAACCAGTGCGTGTTATCGTTTTGGTGGAAGGACAGGAAGAAATCGGTTCGCCCGGTTTGGACGTGTGGATGAAAAAATACGCGAAGCAATACATCGGAAACGTGGACGCCGCGTTTTCCGCGGATGGATCCACGGGAGATTGGAATAAAAATGGCGTCTTGACGCTAGGTTTGCGCGGTGGAGTGGATTTAGAAATTACCGTTCAAAACGGCGCCGAGGTAGATTTGCACTCTGGATCTTACGGCGGTGCGATTTTGAACCCGATTCACGCCTTGAGCGCGTTGATGGCTTCCTTCCACGACCCCCAAACGGGAAGGATTTTAGTCGATGGATACTACGAGGACATTTACGATTTCTCCAAGGATGAAATTGATCGCATGAAGCGAGATTTCCCATCGAATAAAGAGTTCCGAAAAACTGCCTCGGGCGGCGCGTTGTTCGGCGAAACGAATGTATCCGTCGCGGAACAGGTTGGGGTGAGACCAACGATTGAGTTCGTCGGCGTCTATGGCGGCTACGTCGGTGAAGGAATCAAAACAGTGTTACCGAACTACGCGTCCGCGAAAATCGTCAGTCGTTTGGCGCCCGGCCAATCTCCGCAGAAAAGCTTAAGACTGTTGAAGAAGCACGTGAGGAAAACGGCGCTGCGAGTCTCGCCGGGCGCGTACGTGTCCACCGTCGATTCCGGATTTTCAAACGAACCGTTCCGAGGCCAAATCGATTCGGTTTCCAATCGCGTGGCGAGAAAAGTGCTCACGGAGACCTACGATGGCGTCGAACCGAAGGTTGTCTACGAGGGAGGTTCTATCCCAGTCATGCGCATGATTCAAAAATACGTCGCCATCGAACCTGGGTTGATGGCTTTCTCGACTAAAGATAACATGTATCACGCTCCGAATGAGTTTTATTCCATCGACCAGTTCAAAACGGCGACGCGATCGTATGTGCGCGTGTTAGCGGAAGTGTCTGAATTTGAAAAGAAAGGTCGTTCAGAGTTAGAGTTGGAAATACGAAGGAAAGCTAGAATCGTGAAGGAAACGTTGCAAGGCGGGATGAACGAGGCTAAAAAAGGATTAGATCCGGCTTTGAATATAGCGAAGGAAAATCTCAAACGAGGGTACGACACATTCGTCGACGGTATTAGACACGTCACCGGGAAGCAGAAGGAGGAATTGTAAAGAGTTCACACGTATATTTTAAAAGTTGTACATTATAAATACATTTTTCACATGGGACATCACTATAAAACTACCTAATAATACCTGCGTGCCGCGCTAAAGTTTTTGCTAAAATACCTCTTTTATTTAGTCTCCGAATCATCATCACCGACGACGTTTGCGGCTAAAGGAAGAGAAGGATACGGCGGAGATGTCATCGTCGTCGTCGTCGTCGTCATCGAATACTTTTCGTGGTGCTTCTCCCTCGCCCTTTGCTCCATCTTCCGATTGATGTAAGTGCCCGCGCCGATGACGATTGCTACGGAAACTCCGGCGACCACCGCGTCTTGCCAAACGTACCCCGTGCGCGCGACAAAACCGCTCCTTTTCAACCGTTCCGCGTCTCTCCCAGCCTTCCTCGCTTGCGCTTGAAACGTCTTTTCCTTGAACTCTTTCTTATTTCTCTCAGCCTCTTTCTTCTCCTCTCGCCACCACTTTGAGTTCTCGGCGCGGGATTTCGATTCCGATTTAAACCGCGCGTATCGATTCTTTAACTCTTGTTCGGTAAATCTAGAGTCTTCCCAAGACGCGCCTTCGTACGCATCGCTCCGCGCGCCTCCCCCAGTTTGATTCGCCTGTCGCCATTTCCTCGTCGTCGTCGTTCTTCTCGTCGTCGTCGTCGCCCCGTCCGCGTCCACGCCTCCTCTCCTCAACGCATCGTACTCCTGCCTTTTCCTCACGTCTCGCAAAATATCGTACGCGTGCGCGATTCTCTTAAACTCTTCCGCGCTGTTGCTTTTATTCACGTCCGGGTGCTTCTCTCGCGCGAGTTTTATGTACGCTTTCTTCACCTCCGCGCCAGTCGCGCTCGGAGAGATGCCTAAAGTCGAATACAAATCAGATTCCGAAGACGAAGACGACAAAGGCGCCATTCTCTCTCTTCTTCTTCTTCTTCTTCTTCTTCTTCTCTCTCTCTCTCTCCGAGAGTGCTCAAGCGCGATTATTTTCGAGGCACGTATCAAGACGTGAAGACTCTCTCTCTCTCTCCGTCTGCTCTCGTTTTCATGCTCTTCTTCTTCTTTCAAAACAAAGCAAAGCGCGTTGTTATTTTTGTGGTCTCGTCGTCACTTTTTACGACACGCGAACGCGAACAAAAATGGAAAAAGAAGTAGAAGGAAAAGATTCAGAAGAGAAGCGCATCGACGCGCCTCTGTTCATATTATTCTCCCTGATATGCGCGCTCTTATTCTTCTCGGTGATTTTTGGATCGTTCGTGAAATTTCCAACCGCTGGAAGTCGCGTGGTGTACGACCGGACGCACAAGTTGCACTCGGCGCACGACGTGCATTTCGCGCATCATCATCATCATCATCATCACGAGTGAGAATGTAATAGATTCGCACGTGCGAATATGTGCACCTTTGCGAAAAATGATTCGTGAGAGGAGATGAAGAAGGAAAAAAGAGGTCGCGCGAATGCTTCTGATTGTAAACGTACTGAATGTGTATGTTTAAGATATCACGTCCACAGATTACAAAACAAATAACGACCGGAAACGCTTCTTCAGCGTTTTTTTTTCCAATTTGGTGTCTCTCTGTTTGATGAAAAGAAGTTGAATGTACTCTCTCTCGTCGCGCGTGACGATAACGGCACTTTCGACGACGACGACGCCGACGACTAGGAAGAAGAAGAAGAACCGGTGGCGCGCATCTGACTGGCTTGCATCATGCTGTACTTGAGCGCGTTTTCTTCCTCCTCCGCCGTATCGAGTGGTGATTGTTTCTTTGACGAGTGTTCCTTCTCCGCGTTGGTTGTGGCGGAAGAGGATCCCGGTCGTCGCCATCCGGAGAAGCCGGTGAATCTCACGGTTCTCTCGGATGAACCACCAGCGCCGACGATGGGGACGAGCATGGATATTTCGCGCTCCAAAGCGTACACGCTTTTGTTGTTGGTTGTACTACTACCGCCACCGCCGTCGCTCGACATAGTTTCGAGGAGCGGTGAATCGTTGTCGTCGTCGTCTTTGTTGCTATGTATAGCTTGCGACGATGACGAAGAAGAAGATGACTGCGTCTTTAGTCGAACGCGATAGTCGTACAAAATACCCGTCGAGGATGCACATACGACGCGGACTCGTTTGGTTAGATCTTTGTGAACGTCGTCCTCGATGGCATCTCTGTTGTTGTCGTCGTCGTCTTCTGGATTCAACGAAGGAGGCATGTTGAGAGCTGCTGCGGCTGCATCTTTCTTCTCACTGGCACTTTTTGAGCCCGCGACAAACTTTGTAGCGTCGCGATTATAATCTGCCGCCGGTCGAATGGAGACGACGTTCCATTCCACACGCAAAGGTGATGCAGATGCCGCTGCTGCCGGTGTTATTTTTGTCGTTAAAATATTAGGATTATTAACGACATCTACTTGCACGTTACTCTCGCCGCTCCCTAAACCAATCGCGAATTTCTCGTTTCTCACCACCGCCATTCGTTTATGCGCGGGTAATTTTACAATAGCCGCGGCGCGTTTCGGTTCTAATAAGCTCTTCGTGAACTTTGTAGAAACGCCCGTCGTGTGTAAAACTGTGTTTGAAACTTTCGAGAGCGCATTCACCGACGTCTTCGTAACTTTTTTTGCGCCTGTGAGCGCCAACTTGGAAACCAAGCCGCCTACGCGCAAGATTTTCTGCGCGGTGGATGCGGAATCGCCCGCGTATTTCGCCTCAATCTGTTCCACTTTTTTCTCCTCGTCGATTTCGTTCTCTTCCTCTTCTTTTCCTTCTCTACTGCTATTGTGTGTTTTACTACCAGTGCTCTCAAAGCACTGGAAGACGTGCGCTGTTCCCGAGTCCGACGATACCGCTAAAAGTTCCGGCTCGAACGCGTAAATTTCACTACTGTACGCAAACCGTAAACTCGTGATCTTCGCGGCAGTCGAACCGCGTCGAAAGATATTCCTCGGTTCCCCAGACGGCACATCCCACGTTCTCACCACCGTTCCTTTCACCGAACACGAGGCTAAAATATCTCCTTTTTGCGAGAACGCCAGCATCGCCACCGGTCCTTCGTGCGCGTTTGGAATCTCCGTCGCCACGTGAACGTTGTGCAAATCGTAAATCACCACAGTCGTCTCAGACAGGTGTGACACAAGCGCTAAGTAACTGTTGTTGTTGTTTTTCTTCGTTTTCCTTCCGTCTTCTTTTTGTTGAATCTCTTCTTCTCCGTCTTCTCCTTCTTCGCCGCTCGTGGAGGTGATAAAATCAGACGCGCACACGGCGTCGCTATTTATTGCAATTACACCGCCTCCTCCCGCGTTGTTGTTGTTGTTATTGTTGTTGTTCTCGCCGCTCGACGCTTTCCTTTGCGGCACGTTCATCACTCTCGTCAATCCTTTCATCTCAAACACCGTCACCTCCTCGTCATCGCAAACGACCAAAACGTGCCTGTTCATCTTCACCGACCGCACCGTCGTCCGAAACGCCAAGTCCGCGATGAGCGTCCGCCAATCCACGTTCAATATTTTTAACCGTCTCGGCGATAAATCCGGCGTCTCCATCCCTCCGCCGTTCCCGACGCACACGACCAGCCGAGTGTCAAAAAGCAACTCGCACGTGCGAATGGGACCAACATCGTCGAACGCGTGAACCATCTCCCCGGTATCTGTTTTTACGATTCGAAATCCTCTGTTCGTGGCCAACGCGGCGCACGAGCTATCGTGGTTGAACGAAACGCTATTTACAACCATCGTCGACGCCATCTTTTTCCTGTTTCTTCTGTGTACTTGTATTCAAACGTGTGCGTATATACCGTGGCACGTAAACGCTGTTGATGCGCACGCACTGACACGCGCACGCGCACTTCGTTAAAGAGCGACTTTGATCGGCTTCGTTCCGGTTTTTCTCCTCCGCTTTTGTCGTCTCTTTTTCAGAAGAAGAAGAAGAAGAAGAAGAAGAAGAAGAAGAAGACGTTTAATTACTCGTAACGGTCTCTCTCTCTCTCTCGTTTTATCCAAAAGCCGCGAAGGGGAAAAGAGAATTCCACAAACTCTCTCGTATCTTTTTTTTTTTTTCTCTCTCTCTCTCTCTCTCTCTTTCCCGCG
>Ga0255753_1005036_pt1 | contig 12849 bp, 11 predicted proteins | sample 041ome_10_FD_179953 | JGI IMG/M metagenome (GOLD analysis project Ga0255753, IMG submission 179953) | Coastal salt marsh microbial communities from the Groves Creek Marsh, Skidaway Island, Georgia - 041412US metaG (version 2) | ecosystem: Environmental > Aquatic > Marine > Intertidal zone > Salt...
CACGCTAGGTGTAGGAGGAATCATGCGTGCGCTTCGGACCATTCCGGTGATCAAAGGAATTCTGGAGGACATGGAAGAAGTTTGTCCGGCTGCCACCATGCTGAATTATGTCAACCCCATGGTGATGCTCTGCATGGCAATCAATCGCCTAACCCCTGAATTACCTATGGTTGGACTGTGTCATAGTGTGCAGGGAACCGCAGAGGAACTGGCCAAAGACTTGGGAGAAAACATCAAGGACATCAACTATTTCTGTGCAGGCATCAATCATATGTCCTTCTATCTTCGTTTCGAGAAGAAAACTGTAAGCGGAGTCGAAGATCTCTACCCACGTCTGAGGGAAATTGAAGCGCAAGGAAGCATGCCAGATGGAAACAGAGTTCGTTATGAGATGTTGCGTCGGCTAGGTTACTTTGTCACTGAATCCAGTGAACACTTTGCCGAATACACCCCCTGGTTTATCAAGCGAGATCGCCCAGACTTGATCGAACGCTTCAATGTACCTCTAGATGAATACATCCGACGGTGCGAGAATCAAATTGCTGGCTGGGAAAAAACAAGGCTGGAAATGGAAGATGATTCGGCAGAAATGGAGATTTGTCAGAGTCATGAATACGCTGCCGCCATCATCAATGCACTGGAAAACGGAGAATCGACTGTGATCAATGGGAATGTGGCTAATCAAGGATTGATCAGTAATCTCCCCCAGAATCTTTCCGTCGAGGTGCCTTGCTACATCGACAAGAACGGTATCCAGCCGATCATTGTAGGAGAATTGCCACCGCAACTAGCAGCAGTGATGATGACCAATGTCAACGTTCAGCAGTTAACAGTAGAGGCCGCCTTGACAGGGAAAAAGGACTACGTTTATCAAGCCGCCATGCTGGACCCACACACGGCTGCAGAACTCTCACTTGATGAAATCTGGAATCTTGTGGATGACCTACTGGAGGCTCATGGAGACATGATTCCTCCTCTGATTTGAAATGAAAGAAATTATAATTTGAACCTGCAACTTTAAAGATAGTATGGTCACCCTTGCTGTGATTTTATCGGCTGTGCTGAATGCAGATTCATATGATTCTCGCAAAGCAGTAGCTGATTCACAAAGTTTCCACAGAGAAACTTAATGGGACTAATCCCCAATTATATTCCTTGATGGAGAAAGCCATGAAGAAGTTTTTAGGGCTAATTGCTGCTAGCATAATAGCTGCCTTGCCAGCCTATGCAGGCAAATTAGTAATTAATGCAAACACCTCTGATCCAGCACCCAAACAAGCTTTTGAAAAGCTCGTGGCAGATTTTGAAAAAGAAAATCCTGATGTGGATGTTGAACTAAACATCTTCGACCACGAGGCTTACAAAACTGCTATCCGCAATTTCCTTCAAGCTGACCCTCCCGATGTTGTTACTTGGTTTGCTGGTAACAGAATGAAATTTTTTGTGGATCAAGGACTTTTCGAAGATGTCAGTGATGTCTGGCAACAGAACAACCTGTTCAATGATATGGCTTCTACCGCATCAGCTCTCAATGTTGGGGGTCAGCAATATGGTGTGCCCTACGCCTACTATCAATGGGGTGTATATTATCGAAAAGATTTGTTTGCTGAGTATGGTTTAGGCGAACCAAGGACATGGGCAGATTTCATGAACATCTGTGCCACCCTCAAGCAAAATGGGGTTACACCCGTAACCATTGGCACAAAGTATCTTTGGACTGCAGCAGGATGGTTTGACTTCCTAAATCTGCGTGTCAATGGAATGGATTTTCATATGGAACTAATGGATGGGAAGGCTTCCTATGAAGATCCCCGGTTGGATCGAGTTTTTGAAATTTGGGGAGAAATGGCGAATCAGGGTTATTTCTTAGAAAACCATGCAACATTTTCTTGGCAGGAAGCACAAGCACCGATGATCAATGGTGAGGCAGCGATGTATTTGATTGGTAATTTCATTGTTCCAAGCTTAAAGGACGCTGGTGTTGTTGATAAAGTGGGTTACTTTCAGTTCCCAGTCATCAATGCTGACGTGCGTACATTCGAAGAAGCTCCAACTGATACAGTTCATATTCCCTCAGGTGCCAAAAACAAAGCAGATGCCAAGCGCTTCTTAGCTTTTGTTGCCCGCGCTGACATCAATAACCAAGTTGCGACTTCCATTGGCAATCTCCCACCAAATTCAAAGGCGCCTGCTCCGACTGATCCATTTTTAAAGATTGGTTTTAAGGTATTGAGCGAATCCGCAGGACTAGCTCAATTTTACGACAGAGACACGACCCCAGAAATGGCTAAAGAAGGTATGAAAGGGTTCCAGGAATTTATGGTTAAGCCCGAAAGAGAGAAGCAAATTCGTGGAAGAATCGAAAAAGCCCGTAAGAGAATCTTCAAATAGATTTTCCAAGACAATTTAGAAAGACTTCTTCTCAAAATAACGAGGATTCTTTTACAGAAGGATCCTCCCCTCCTCATTTCTCAAACTTTCATGCAATTTACCTTTTGGGAACGCAATCAGTTGCGTCTAGCCCCTGTTTTTTTCTTAGCGCCAGCACTCGGAATGTTTGTTCTCTATGTAATATATCCAATCATTGGGAGTCTTTGGATTAGCTTACATGAGTGGGACGGGATTGGAGATATGATTTGGGTTGGATTTGCAAACTACATTGAAATGTTTGAAGACGAGAGAGTCCTAACTGCACTTTACAATAATATTATCTGGCTATTATTTTTTCTCTTGGCTCCTCCGTTAAGTCTTGGGTTAGCAATTTATCTGAATCAAAGCCTGCCTGAATTGAGAATCTTTAAATCTCTCTTCTTTTTCCCATTTGTCATTAGCGCAGTTGTCGTCGGACTAGTATTTTCTTGGTTCTATAACCCAAGGTATGGATTATTGGACGTTTTGGTACAGGCCCTCGGCTACGAACCTCTGGCTCTACTGTCCGATGAGGATTTAGTTACTTTTGGCATCATAGCAGCTGCTATGTGGCCACAAATCTCCTATTGCCTCATTCTTTATCTGACTGGATTGGCAAGTCTCAACAAAGATGTGATTGAAGCTGGCAGGCTAGACGGAGCAGAGGGCATATCAATGTTTTGGAATATTGTGCTACCTCAACTTAGACCAGCAACATTTATAGCTATTGTAGTCTCTGTCTTAGGTGCTTTGAGAAGTTTTGATTTGATCGCCATTATGACGCAAGGCGGGCCATGGGGCAGTTCAACCGTTCTAGCTTATGAAATGGTAGAACAAGCAATTTTTAATTATCGAATGGGGTATGGAGCTTCACTAGCAACAATCTTATTTTTAATTTTAGATGTTTATATTGCATGGTTTCTATATAGACTATGGAAAAATGAAGGACGGAGGCTTTGATGTTTCCGACACCAATACAAAAATCAGCCATATTCTCTCAGGCAAGTTATCGGATTGTTTTATATCTAACTTTATTGATTTGGCTTATGCCAATATTTGCAATCTTTCTGACCTCAATCCGTTCGCTTGCTGACATCAATGCCGGCAATTACTGGGGAATACCGAAAAATTGGGTGATGATCGAAAATTATGTTCAAGTATTTTCGACCACACCCATGCTCCTTTATTTCACCAACAGCCTCCTCATTACAATCCCTGCTGTCATCTTCACACTAATTTTAAGCTCACTAGCTGGTTACTCTCTGGCCAAACATCGTTTCAGAGGAAATTTTCTAATATTCGCAATGTTCATCGCTGGAAATTTCGTTCCAGCTCAAATTCTTATGATTCCAGTAAGAAACCTGACACTGGAATTGGGTCTTTATGATACCAAAATGGGACTAATTCTCTTCCATGCAGCATTTCAGACTGGATTCTGTACTTTTTTTCTTCGCGGATTTATCAAGGAGTTACCCCATGAACTCGTCGAGAGTGCAAGGATGGATGGTGCTTCAGAATTTGAAATTTATTGGCGCATTATCATTCCTTTAGTTAGACCCGCGCTTGCAGCACTAGCTGTTTTGGAGTTCACCTTTATTTGGAATGATTATTTTTGGTCACTGGTTCTTGTTCAGGGAGAACATGCTCGGCCAGTTACTCTCGGCATACAAGCATTAAGAGGGCAGTGGACTGCCTCTTGGCACCTAGTTTCAGCAGGTTCAATCATTGCTGCCCTACCCCCAGTTATAATGTTTTTCTTGTTACAAAAGCATTTCATTGCAGGTCTGACTATGGGAGCTATCAAGGAATAATCACAAACCGTACGACTAAAATCATTGATAAAATGCGTTTCGAAATGATTAGGAAAAGAAACTTTTAACCAGAAAGAAGCTGATATGAACCTCACGATTCTAGAGAACTGTACCCTTGTTGATGCCAATTCTCATGAACCAAGGCCTGACACCTCCATCTTGATTGAGGGGAATCGAATCAGGGAAGTCAGTGATCAACCAATCCAAATGGGCAATTCAACGCGGATTGATTTGAAGGGCAAAACCCTGATGCCCGGATTTATCGATGCCCACTGCCACGTAATCCTCAGTGACCTAAATATCCGCAATGTAGACAGCATTCCGCAAACTTTAGTGACCGCAATGGCTAGCAAGTTAATGGGAGAGATGCTCGACAGAGGATTCACTACTGTGAGGGATGCAGCCGGAGCAGATTGGGGGATTCAGGCCGCACAGGAACAGGGCTTGATTCGTGGTCCGCGTATTTGGATTGCAGGTCGAGCCCTAAGTCAAACTGGTGGACATGGGGATTTCCGTCGGAGAACCCAAGCGCACCCAGAACCCTGCGGTTGTTCGAGTGGAGCAGCACTCACCTCAAGATTAGCCGATGGCATTTCTGCTGTTCGACAGGCAACCCGAGAGGAATTGCGACAAGGTGCCAATCAGATCAAGGCAATGGTCTCTGGTGGAGTGGCCTCACCATATGACCCGATCGCTAATGTTCAGTATTCTGAAGAGGAGCTTCGTGCCATTGTTGAAGAAGCAGAGCATTGGAAAACCTACGTGATGGCTCATGCCTACACTGCTGAGGCCATCACCCATGCCCTTAACTGTGGCGTTCGTACTATTGAGCATGCCAACTTGATTGACCTCAAAACAGCTCACCTCGCAACTTCGAAAGGGGCCTACATCGTACCTACTCTGATCACTTATTTTGCCATGGAAGAAAATGGCAAAGACTTGGGGCTGCCAGAGGTGAGTATCCTTAAGCTTCAGAATGTTTTGAAGTATGGCCTCCGGTCGCTTGAGGTCTGCAAAGAAGCAGGAACCAAAGTCGGCTTTGGGACTGACTTACTAGGGCCACTTCATTCAGAGCAACGCAGGGAATTCAAAGTACGCTCAGAGGTTTTATCATCCTTTGAGATCTTGGAATCTGCGACTAAGACGAACGCTGAAATTCTTGGGATGGCTGGTGAACTTGGAGAGGTTATTCCAGGAGCTCTTGCGGATCTCCTTGTGTTAGAGGGTAATCCATTGGAAGACATCAATCTATTAACCGATGCACGTTGGCAAATGATCATTCAGGATGGTCAAATTCAACGCAACGAGTTGAATTGACATGCGAAACTTGACAATTCCTATCCAAAATATAAATCTTCTGCACCTCGCTTGAACCACTAACCCTAATTGGAGAAGCAATCATGCGAAATGTATTCAAGAAACTCTTACTAATGGGGGTTGCGTTAACCCTTGCTGGCATCGCTGAAGCGAAGACTTTCCGCTATGCCACGACAGGTGATGTCCTAGGCCTCGATCCTCACACCAACAACGAGGGTCCCACCAATACGATGAAAGGGAATCTTTATGGAAGGTTACTTCATCGGAAAGCTGATCTTTCATTGGAACCAGATCTCGCCACAAAGTGGGAGAAACTGGATGCCACTACCTGGAGATTTTCGCTAAGACAAGGCGTGAAGTTCCACAACGGAAATGCCTTCAATGCTGATGACGTAGTCTTTTCATACAATCGTCAGACTCAAGAATCATCTGATATGAGCTTTGCTCTGGCGACCGTCAAAGAAGTCAGAAAAGTGGATGATCACACTGTGGATATCATCACAAAAGGACCAGATCCGATCCTTTTGTTAAACATGCCAATCTTCTACATTGTGGACAAAGAGTGGACTGAAGCCAATAACGCATTTGAAGTTGTTCGGGCAAGTGGTTCTACCAACTTTGCAAATGTGAATGCGAATGGCACAGGCCCGTTTAAGCTTGTAGAGTGGGTTCAGGATACTCGCTTGATTCTGGAACCAAACCCCAACTATTGGAACAAAGCCAATGTACAGCACAACCTGACTCGGGCTGTCTTTACGCCAATTGCAAATGATGCGACAAGAGTAGCGGCTTTGCTTTCTGGAGAAATCGACTTGATGTATCCAGTGCCACTTCAGGACGTCAATCGTCTAGAGAACGATCCGAATACTTTGGCCATGCAGGGACCAGAACTCCGGACGATCTTCTTAGGATTTGATCAGTGGAGAGATGAGAGCTTGGACATGCCAGGCACTGGTAAAAATCCCTTCAAGGATAAGCGAGTTCGCCAAGCGGTCTTCCAGGCAATCAACATTGATGCGATCAAGAGAGTGGTGATGCGAAACGCAGCTGCTCCAACAGGATTGATGATTGCGCCAGGAATCAATGGCTTTCAGGATGACATGAATGACCGCGCTCCGTATGATCCAGATGGAGCAAAAAAATTGCTGGCAGAAGCAGGTTATCCGGACGGTTTCCCGATTACTTTCGATTGCCCAAATGATCGATACGTCAACGATGAAAAGATCTGTACCGCGATTGTACCCATGTTGGAGCGTGTTGGCATCAAGGTCACACCCAATTTCCAGACGAAGTCAAAGCACTTCAACAAGATTGGTTTGCCTGAAAAGAACAACACCACGTTTTTCATGTTGGGTTGGACTCCAGGTTCCTATGATGCTCTGAATCCTTTGATGCAGTTAATGACTATGGGCAAACCAGGTCACGGTGACTATAACTGTGGTCAATACAACAACCCAAGAGTCGATGAATTGACCGAAATGATCAAAACTGAGATGGACGAAGGAAAGCGAACTGCGATGATTCGCGAAGCCTTCCAGATCCATAAGGATGATTTCGGCCATATTCCTCTGCACCAGCAGGCACTGGCCTGGGGTGTTCGTAAAGATACCGTCAAGTCAGTGATTCAGCGTCCGTTCAATGATGTAGATCTACGTTACGTCGTGATGAACTGATTCAATCAAGTGCAGCGATCAGAACAAACTGATCGCTGCTAACTCCGCTCAAACCAACTCTCCCCCCCAAACCCATCATGCTGGCCTTCATCATACAGCGACTCCTTCAAGCCGTTGTGGTGATGTTGTCAGTGTCGTTTGTCTCCTTCGCCCTATTTCAATTTGTTGGTGACCCGATCAACAATATGGTGGGGCAAGACGCTACGGCTGAACAAAGAGAACTACTGCGTGAAAGATTAGGTCTGAATGATCCCTGGCCCCTTCAGTTCGTAAAATATGTAGGAAACATTGTGCAGGGCGAGTTTGGGATGTCTTATCGAGTGGGTGTCCCTGTTGAAGATTTGATTGCAGATCGCCTACCTGCAACGATTGAACTGGTTCTTGTTTCTGCTCTGTTGGCCCTGCTGATTGGAGTTCCAATGGGAGTCTACACCGGCTTGAATCGTAACTCTTGGCTGAGTCGATTGTTCCTCACTATCTCCTTGATTGGAATCTCCTTGCCCACCTTTGTCATTGGAATCCTCCTGATTTTAATTTTTGGCGTTTGGCTTCAATGGCTTCCGACTTTTGGAAGAGCAGGGGTGGTAGACCTAGGATGGTGGACAACCAGTTTTCTGACATTGGATGGTTGGCGCTCTTTGATCATGCCTTCGATCACTTTGGCTTTATTTCAGTTGACTCTGATTATGCGCTTGATTCGCGCTGAGATGTTAGAAGTTCTCCGAACTGACTACATCAAGTTTGCGAGAGCTCGTGGACTGAGAAACCGAGCGGTTCATTTTCGACATGCCCTGAAAAACACTCTTGTGCCAGTGATCACCATAACAGGGTTGCAAATCGGTTCTCTGCTAGCATTTTCGATCATCACGGAAACAGTCTTTCAGTGGCCTGGAATGGGGCTTTTGATCCTTCAAGCAATCCAGTTTGTTGATATCCCGGTCATGTCGAGTTACCTGGTGTTAATTGCCTTTCTATTTGTGTTGATCAACCTGATTGTCGACCTTCTCTATTTCATTGTCGATCCCCGCTTGCGCCTGGATTCATTGGGTCGGGGGGCGCATTGAATTCACAACATGACATCTTAGAGGTAAACCAAGGTCTTATCGCTCGGCTGGTTGATTCTTTTAAGCGTGCGCAAGATAGCGATCTTTATTACAGCTTCCGTCGTTCCCCTGTCATTGTGTCAGCGTTCATCATCACGATGATCATGTTTTTCGCCGCCTTCCTGGCCCCATGGATTGCCCCGCATCAAACTTTGGATCTGAAAACACTTGATTTGATGAATGCCTATTTGCCACCTGCCTGGGAGCCGAACTCAGATCCCAATTTTCTATTGGGAACAGATGATCAAGGAAGAGACATTCTCTCTGGAATGATGTTTGGTCTGAGAATTTCGCTCGGAGTTGGCTTTGCCTCCGTAATCGTATCAGCGATTGTGGGAACGTTACTGGGCCTATTGAGTGGCTATTTGGGTGGTCGACTTGATAGTTTCATCATGCGCGTTGCCGATGTTCAATTGACTTTCCCAGCGATTCTGATTGCCTTATTGATCGATGGAATTGTTGGTAGCCTGCTCCCCAAGGCTGCCTACAACGAGCTTAAACTCTATGTGCTGGTACTGGCGATTGCAGCATCGCAATGGGTTAATTTTGCAAGGACCGTTAGAGGTTCGACCCTGGTTGAGAAAAATAAGGAATATGTCCAAGCTGCCAAGGTGATTGGAGTGCATCCCTTCTGGATCATGGTTCGACATGTTCTTCCCAATGTAATCAGTCCAGTACTCGTGATTGCTACTCTCAGTCTCGCCCTGGCCATTCTTACTGAAGCAACATTGTCTTTTTTGGGTGTGGGGGTACCCCCAACAAGTCCGTCATTGGGGACACTGATTCGTATTGGTCAGCAGTACCTTTTCTCAGGAGAGTGGTGGATGACGATTTTTCCAAGCTCAGCTTTGGTAATTCTTGTGCTGGCGGTCAATCTTCTGGGCGATTGGTTGCGTGATGCCCTTAATCCAAAGCTACGTTGATGACTACTCCTGCTGAAAGCAACCTGCTTGAGGTTCGTAATCTCCGTGTTGATTTCCAAACACGTCGGGGGACTCTGATCGCTGTCGATGATGTCAGCTTTGAGATCAAAGCAGGAGAGGTTCTTGGGGTTGTTGGAGAGTCTGGTGCCGGCAAATCTCTCACTGGTGCTGCTATCATCGGATTACTTGAACCACCAGGTCGAATCTCTGGAGGAGAAGTTCGCCTTGCTGGGAAACGCATTGACAATCTTGCACAGGAGCAGATCCGGCAGATTCGAGGTAGAGAAATTGGGATGGTTTTTCAGGACCCACTGACCAGTCTCAATCCCTTGTTTCGGGTTGGAGAACAATTGATCGAGACCCTGCAAACTCATGCTGATCTAGATGAAAAATCTGCTCGCAAACAAGCGATCGACTGGCTTACAGAAGTAGGGATTCCCTCTCCTGAAGTACGGATCGACCAATACCCTCACCAATTTTCCGGTGGCATGCGCCAAAGGGTTGTCATTGCGTTGGCCCTTTGCGCAAATCCAAAATTAATCATCGCCGACGAACCCACCACCGCACTCGATGTATCGATCCAAGCACAGATCATCAGTGTATTGAAAAGACTCTGTCGAGAGTATGGAACGGCTGTGATGCTGATCACCCATGACATGGGGGTAATTGCGGAAACTGCTGATCGAGTAGCGGTTATGTACGCAGGGCGATTGGTCGAAATTGGTGAGGCCCGCAAGGTCATTCAAAATGCAAAACATCCCTACACTCTGGGACTGATGGGTTCGATTCCAACCATTGGGGACACTGAAGAGGAATTACGGCAGATTCAGGGATCTATGCCACGGCTTGCAGAAATTCCTGAAGGATGTGCCTTCAATCCAAGGTGTCCAAACGTGAGTGATCGCTGCAGAAAGAATCGACCTGAGCTGCAACCAGTTGATGAATCCAGTGTCGCCTGCTGGCTTTTCGAGGATTCAGCAGTTCCTTCGGAGCTCTCATAATGAGTGAGAATCAAGCACCCATGCTGGAAGTGCGAGGGCTCACCAAGCACTTCGATGTATCACCTCCACTGCTGAATCGTTTGCTGAATGGGACTGGGAAGATCAGCTTGAAAGCTGTTGAAAATGTTGATTTCAAGATACCAACGGGAAAAACATTCGGTTTGGTTGGAGAATCAGGCTGCGGGAAATCAACTGTCGCTCGTCTGGTCGTTAGACTTTATGAACCGACGGCTGGTTCTGTCAACCTGGAAGGAGTTGATCTTAGTGGGTTGAATTCCCGAGAGGCCATGGAACCAATGCGTCGGAAGATGCAGATGATTTTCCAAGATCCTTACGCCAGCCTTAATCCTCGCTGGCGGGTTGCAAAAATCATTGCTGAGCCAATTCGAACACATCGATTATTGAGCGATGAAAAAGAAATTCAAAAAAGAGTAGCCGAGCTGCTCATGCAGGTCAGCCTTTCGGCTGCTGATGGTTTAAAATTCCCTCATGAATTTTCTGGAGGACAGCGTCAACGAATCTCAATTGCCAGAGCTTTGGCGAGCAATCCTGAGTTTTTGATTTGTGATGAACCCACGAGTGCATTAGATGTCTCGGTTCAAGCACAGATTCTCAACTTGATGAAAAAACTGCAGAGAGACCTTGGCTTAACCTATCTCTTCATTAGCCATGATTTGGCAGTGGTCTACCACATCTCCGATTTTGTGGGAGTCATGTACTTGGGTCGGCTGGTCGAATGGGCTGACACCAAGAGTTTGTTCAATCAACCTAAGCATCCCTACACCCAAATGTTGTTGGACGCGATCCCTGACCTAAAATTCAGTGGACGCCCAAGAACCCCAGTTGCGGGGGAAGTGCCAAGTCCAATCACTCCTCCACCAGGTTGCTCCTTTCACCCAAGATGTCCATACGCAACTGCACGCTGCAAAACTGAGCTACCTTTACCAATCACCAGCCAGTCTAGTCAAGTGGCTTGCCATGCTGTTGAGGAGCAAAGACTTTGAAAAACCAACTTACTTTGCCAATGCTTCAATCCGTTCTGGGAGAATAAAATGGTTAAGCAAACGCTCTATTCTGGGGGTCTAATCTATGATGGACTTCATCAGGTACTAGAAGGTCAGGCAGTGCTCGTGGAAAACGAGCGTATTAAGGAAGTCAGCCCAGTTGGGGATTTTCAAGGCTTTGCTGGGGAACGTGTTGACTTCTCCGGAGGCACACTCTTACCAGGATTAATCGATTGCCACGTTCACTTAATCTACGGTGGGGAGGGTGATCCAAAATCCAAGGTTGGTGGATCAAAACCTGGAGAATTGGTCATGAGAGCCTTGGACCGAGCTCAAGAATCACTTCGCTCAGGGGTTACCTCCTTAAGAGATCTGGGAGGCAAAGACTTCTTGGAATTTGCTGTGCGAGACGCTTGTAACTCAGGGCGCCAACTGGGACCAACTATTCTTGCTGCTGGTCAAATGATCTGTATGACTGGCGGGCATGGAAATGCTTTCGGTAGGGTGGCGGATGGGCCAAATGAAGTCATCAAGGCAGTTCGTGAGCAGGTCCATGCAGGATCCGATGTGATCAAAATCATGGCAACCGGAGGGGTCATGACTCCAGGCGTCAACCCTGAAGATGCTCATTACAGTCTTGAAGAACTGACTGTAGGTATTCATGAAGGTCATCGTTTCAATAAAACTTGTGCGAGTCATGCCCAAGGCTCTGAGGGAGTAATCAATGCGGTAAGAGCTGGGATTGATTCAATTGAACACGGTATTTTTCTCACAGATGAATGTGTTGAAGAAATGCTGGCAGCCGGTACCTACTTGGTGCCAACCCTTTCTGCCTTGCTGAATATCGTGGAGAATAAAGATCGTGGAGTTCCGGCCTTTGCGGTTGAGAAATCTCTGCGTATCAAGGATCGCCATCAGGAATCAATCAAGATGTTTTACAAAGCTGGTGGCAAAATTGCGATGGGGACTGATGCAGGAACTCCATATAATTTACACGGCGCCAACGCCGGAGAATTGCGCTTCATGACCGACATTGGCATCAGCAACCTCGATGCTTTGAAATTCTCAACATCCAATGCTGCAGATCTGCTGACCCTCAAAGAAAGAGGGCGAATTCAAAAGAACTGCTTTGCAGACTTCCTTATCGTTGATGGCAACCCTTTGGAAAATATCCTTCAAGTGAGTGAACGAAAAAACCACCGACTGGTTGTTAAAAATGGGAAAGCCGTCGTCTGAAATCTAATTCTCCAAAGGAAAACAATGAATTCCACTGAAATGCTAAAAACTCTAGTCGGTTTCCCCACAGTTTCGAGAGATAGCAATTTACCCTTGATTGACTTTGTTGATGAATGGTTGGGCAAACACGGTGTTACCGCTGTTCGAGTTCCGAATGATGAAGGGACCAAGGCTAATCTTTACGCTACGATTGGCCCTGCTGTCGAAGGTGGGATCATTCTTTCCGGGCATACGGACGTAGTTCCAATTGATGGTCAACCTTGGAACACAGATCCTTTTGAACTGACTCAGAAGCAAGACAAGCTTTACGGGCGAGGGACCTGTGATATGAAGGGCTTCAGCGCAATTGCTCTCTCGTTAGTTCCAGAGATG
>Ga0255753_1005037_pt1 | contig 12848 bp, 12 predicted proteins | sample 041ome_10_FD_179953 | JGI IMG/M metagenome (GOLD analysis project Ga0255753, IMG submission 179953) | Coastal salt marsh microbial communities from the Groves Creek Marsh, Skidaway Island, Georgia - 041412US metaG (version 2) | ecosystem: Environmental > Aquatic > Marine > Intertidal zone > Salt...
TAATTTTTCCTCTGTGGCCGGACCGATGCCAAAAAACTCTCTTATTCTCAGTGACTTAACGAAATCAGGGCCTTCTTTTTCTGAGATATAAAATAGACCATCTGGCTTATCTTTATCTGATCCGATCTTAGCTAATAACTTATTATAGGAAACTCCAGCTGAAGCAGTGAGACCTGTCTCGCGATGAATCCTTTGCTTAATATCTTTTGCGATCAGATTACCGGATCCACGCACCGGTAGCAGTGAACTGACGTCCAAATACGCCTCATCCAAAGATAAAGGTTCAATGATAGGAGTGTAATAAAGAAAAATTTCACGAATCTGTTGTGAGACTCGTTTATAAACATCAAAGCGTGGCCGAACAAATACACCCTGAGGACACTTCCTTTTTGCCCGCACGCTCGACATTGCCGAGTGTATGCCAAACTTTCGAGCTTCATAACTGCAAGTAGCTACCACCCCCCGTTGATTAGGGTCACCCCCTACAATCACTGGCTTACCGCGTAGTTTTGGATTATCACGCTGTTCGATACTGGCATAAAACGCGTCCATATCAATATGAATAATACAGGGCATGTTCATATAATCGATTCAAATACGGCGATCATTTGGCATTGTCATCAACAACTTTCATTATGCGCATTCTTCCACATCAGCAAAACCATATAAGTGTGACTCATCCCCAATAGTGATGAAATTTTATCCCACTCTAGATTGACCATTGTCGTTGGAGCCCGTAGCATTCGGGACAGATATTTATATTGATTAAAAATATCACCATACTACTGGAGGCATAATAAAAATGAGCAGCTCAAGTTCAACTATTCCTGGCATTATCGTAGCGGCAGTGATCGCCGGCATTATGGTTTTCGCCTATTTAAACAATGACACAACCCCATCTACTGCAGAACATGCCGGTCATAGCGCAGAGCATGCCGGTCACGCCGCACATTCATCAGGTGATGAGCATACGGGTTACAGTGGCTCAATCGAAGGTTATCTAGACAAGTTCTCTAAATAAGTTGATCTAGGCAGGCTACTGATCTGGAAGTTTGGCGCGTAACTCATCACGCTCAAACCACCAATCAGTACCGACGATAGCGTCAATCACTTTACCTAGGCGAGTGAATAACTCGTCTAGGTTATTCAGCTCTAGCATCTCTATCCATATTTCTATGGATTCTTCATCCTCAATGCCACGGTGACGCTTAGCTACCAAAGCCACTAACTGCTTGGCTAAAAATATCAAATTGTCTTTCTCTTTACCCTGTTCTCTCAACTCTACTAGGTACATAGCCGCCACACTGGCTACTGCGGCGCCATCAGAATTATCTGGCGTCTCATCAATAATGTATGACAGCATATCCACAGACAGTGCCGTTTCGACTGGATAAGTCACCGCTAGCCAACAACCATGACCCAATGCTTTGATGGATTCTGTCTGCTCGGCAAGATACATAAGTTCACATGTCTCCACTGCCTGCTGAAAACAATTACTTTGAATAAATTTATTGAGTAAAGGCTGAGCAGTCTCCCAGCAAGCGCTTTTATCGCCAAGACCCATCTGGGCGCGTGCAATCTCTAATTGTATATTGGCTACATCCAATGCATCTGCCTGCGAACCTAATTCTTTCAAGTGCTGCTGATGTTGTAATAACTCGTTTTCAAAAAATGCGCGAGCATCACCTAGATCCTGTCCACTAATCGTCTCAGCCAAGGTCTGCGATAAAATTTTTCTACTCATAATAATTTTTCAGTTTAATCCACTGGTTTTGATCAATTAATTTGTGTCGCTATTTAGCATTGCAAGCGCCCATACAATTAAAGACTCAGTCTGATGTTGATCAAGGAATTATAGGCAAAAAAAAGGGCCCCGTAAGGAGCCCTTTTTAGGTACTTCTAAGTGCAGTGCTTACGCGTAACCTGCGATGTCGTTCATCTTCTTAGCGATCTTCAATTCGCCTTCAGACGCCATCTCTTCATCCCACTTGTTCATTTGCTCATTCATGTACTTGTGCCATACTGGCGGTAGAAGAGCAAGAGCAAAAAGTGTGAAGTATCCGCGACCACAGTTTGGTGAACCGACTTCGTCCAACTCCCAAAAGTGGGTCTCACCGCGGTCATGGTGATCGCCTTGACGGCCAATCTCAATGAAGAACCAGCTTGTGAATGCAGTGCTGTTGTCCCAGCTGTGACGATAGTCAATTGGCTGACCCTTCTCACGAATCAATCCATAGTGCTCTAGGTAGTTCAACGCTTCTAACTCGAAGTTTGAAATCAACCATACGATTGCTAAGCAACCCATGCCTACCCAGCCACCGACTGACCAGAATAACAACACAGTTGGTAATGCCATGAAGTAACCACGGATCCAACGATTCTGCCATGATAGGAACGGGACACCTAGACGCTCTAGACGCTGCTTCTCCATCATGAACAAGAACTTGCTCTGACCGATACCTGATAATGGGTAGTGCTTGAACAAGCTACGACCACGTGGTGATGTCGCTGGATCGTCTTGATGACCAAGCTCTAAGTGGTGGTTATAGACATGCGCATAGCAAAAGTGTGCCTTGCCTGATAATGCCATCATCCAACGAGCGATAACGAAGCTGAAGCCTTTAGTATGGGCTAGCTCGTGACCATAGATGATACCGATACCGGCAAAGATACCTGTTGAAATTGTAGCGCCAATTAACTGTGATCCTGTGATGCCGTCTTGCACCGTCAAACCAAGGATTTCAGTGGTACCGATGGGTACACCGTTCATGTATTGGAAAATGCGCCAAGCTAATGTGATTTGCAATAATGCAAACACACCTAGCATGCCGTACATCACACCATTGTGCAGTGCTGGAATACCATAGGTATCTCCATTCTCATCAAAACCAGCACCTGGTGTTTGTGCTTTAGTTAATGTATCTATGATGATACCAACGCCTAGTAATACTAGACCTGTCCATACCCACGGACCGCCTGTCATTACGCCGAACATTGACGCTAGGATCAGTAATGGCGCTAAAAAGTAACGCACGTTGATTAAAAATTTCTTCATCAAACCTCCTACGAATCTTAATCCCTTGTTAATTAATTGTGTCTTAGTATTTTTTATACATCCAAGGCTTTTTTGTGTAGCAAAAAAACCCAAACTTCAAATGGAATAACCCGATTATAGCACCAGAAATACGTAAAACCACAGCCTAAATATTAACTCAATATGCGTCTGTGAGAATATGCTTAATCAATCAATATCCAGGGATTATCTAGTACACAGCACGATTGTACAAATAATAAGCTTTCGATGTGGTTTTTTACTCCGGATGAACCCGAACTGTGGGCTTTACTTGGCTTCAAATATTAATGAAAGTGAATTAATGCAGTAGCGTTTACCTGTGGGCTGAGGGCCATCGTCAAACACATGACCCAAATGTGAACCGCAATTGTTACAACACACTTCAGTTCGTGTCATACCATGTGATTGATCAGTGATATAGACGAGCGCCTGCTGATTGGCGGCTTGCCAGAAACTCGGCCAACCGGTCCCCGAGTCAAATTTAGTCGTGGACTCAAACAAGACTGTCTCACAGCAAACACACTTAAAAAAGCCATTACCTGCTTCATCGAGTAAGTGGCCTGTGAAAGGAGCTTCTGTCCCCTTATTCCAACACACATCATACTGTTCAGAATTTAGCTTATCGGACCATTTATTTTTACTCATCCAACCCCACTTACCTGATTACAACCTATCTTTACTGTTTGGCGTCCTCTTTGCCGACTTCTTTCATACTTAATCGAATACGATTTTGTTTGTCTATTTCTAAAACTTTGACCGTCACCATATCACCTTCTTTCAGCACATCAGAGACATTTTCTACACGCTCATTTGAGATCTGTGAAATATGAACAAGACCATCACGCCCAGGCAAAATAGTAACAAATGCACCGAAGTCCATAATTTTTGCGACTTTACCCTCGTAAGTTGCACCCACTTCGACATCGGCTGTAATCAGTTCAATTCGCTTCTTAGCCTCTTCACCTGCCGCTCTATCGACTGAAGCAATCTTGATATTACCCTCATCATCGATATCAACCACGGCACCGGTCTCTTCTGTAATAGAGCGAATAACTGATCCACCTTTACCGATAACATCACGAATCTTGTCAGGATGAACAGACATAGACAGTAATCGCGGCGCATATTCTGACATCTCAGCAGGACTATTAATCACTTCACACATCTTACCCAGGATATGGATACGCCCTTCTTTCGCCTGCTCAAGTGCAATTTTCATTATCTCTTCAGTGATACCGTCAATCTTAATATCCATTTGTAATGCTGTGATACCTTCTTCAGAACCGGCTACTTTAAAGTCCATATCACCGAGATGATCCTCATCACCTAAGATATCTGATAGCACTGCAAACTTATCACCTTCTTTAATTAGACCCATGGCAATACCTGCGACAGGTGCTTTAATAGGTACACCCGCATCCATCAAGGCAAGACTGGTACCACACACTGAGGCCATAGAACTAGAACCATTCGATTCAGTGATTTCTGACACCACACGGATAACATATGGAAATTCTTCCTGACTTGGCATAATGACTTGCACACCACGCTTGGCAAGCTTCCCGTGACCTATCTCACGACGACCTGGTGAACCGGTTCTGCCAGCTTCACCGACTGAGTAAGGAGGGAAGTTGTAATGCAACATGAAGGTTTCTTTACGCTCACCTTCAATAGCATCAATAATCTGAGCATCACGCCCAGTTCCAAGAGTCGTGACCACGATCGCTTGAGTTTCACCACGAGTAAACAATGCTGAACCATGAGTTCTCTCTAGAATGCCTGTTCTGACAAATATAGGTCGTACGGTTTTAGTATCTCGCCCATCGATCCGTGGTTCGCCAGAAATAATTTTTCCGCGCACTAAACTTTTTTCCAAACTTGAAAATTCAGCGACTACATCCGCTTCGGTAGGACCCTCTTCATCACACAAATCTTGCTTAGCTTGCTCACGAATCTCTGCAATAGCTTGTTGGCGTGATAATTTTTCAGAAATCTTATAAGCATCACTCAATGCTTCTGTATATAGTGCAGCAACTTTACCCGCCAACTCTTCATTATTCTCAGGTGCAGTCCATTCCCAGCGTGGCTTACCAACTTCAGCAGCTAACTCTCTTATAGCATTGATCACCACTTGCATCTGTTGATGGCCAAACATAACCGCACCCAACATAACTTCCTCTGACAGCAAGTTAGCTTCAGACTCCACCATCAATACTGCGTTATCAGTACCAGCAACCACGAGTTCAAGATCTGATTCTGCTATCTGCGAAAAAGTTGGGTTAATGACATATTCATCATTAATGTAACCCACTTTTGAAGCACCAATTGGACCATCAAAGGGAATACCTGATATAGCCAAGGCTGCTGAAGTACCAATCAAAGCAGGTATATCAGCATCAATATCATTATTCATAGACATCACTGTTGCGATGACTTGAACTTCATTTTTGAAACCTTTTGGAAACAGCGGGCGAATAGGACGATCGATCAATCGACAAGTAAGAGTTTCTTTTTCACTCGGTCGACCTTCACGCTTGAAGAATCCCCCAGGAATCTTACCTGCGGCATAAGTTTTTTCTTGATAGTTGACGGTAAGAGGAAAGAAGCTTTGGCCCTCTTTTGCGGTTCTCACGCCTACAACTGTTACTAGTACTGTGGTACCACCCATATTCACAATGACTGCACCATCTGCTTGACGAGCGATTTCGCCGGTTTCGATAGTGACTTCATGTGCGCCGAACTGGAAAGATTTCTTTATGCTTTTCACTAGGATTTCCTATAAGAATTGACTATAACAAATGAAATTACACAGGACTGATGTAAAGTAATTCACATCTTATTCTGCATAGACGATTCATTCTTGTGCCCTCACGAGAATGAACTAAAAAATTTTTGATTGAAGCTGATACATCAACTTCACAATGTGGGCGTCGTACGTTCGACAAAGATGACCAGACATGCGACAACAGCTGGAACATTAATCTTTTATCGACGCAGACCTAAAGATGAAATCAATTGTTGGTAACGACTCTGGTCTTTACGTTTGATGTAATCCAGTAACTTACGACGTTGGTTGACCAACTTTAAAAGACCATGTCTTGAATGATGATCATGTATATGATCTGCAAAATGGTCACTAAGATATTTAATTCGGGCAGACAGAAGTGCCACCTGTACTTCGGGTGAGCCCGTATCATTGGCTGACTGTTGATACTGTTCGATAATGCCTGACTTGTCTTCTGCTGTTAGTGCCATGTTTTATTATTTCTATCTTAAGGGTTTATAACGATGCGCGATTCTACCATGTGAGTCAGCTCATACAATACTTAATTTAGCCCCGAGTGCCAAAAAATTGATTAAATTTCACGGCCTTACCCTGTTCCAGCTGAGCTAACCCCCTTAAAACCCCCTGTGTATCAAATATACGCAGATATTTTAGTGAATGTGTTTGCTCTAACTGCAGACCAATACCCTGTTGCAACATTTGTACAAAACCCTCATTCAATGTCTTGCTTGGATAGCCTGAATAAGCGGTTTCAATTGGTAAAACCAGCGACTCAATGTTCTTATGGTGCTGCAATACGGATTCCATTTCTTGCATAGTGACCATGGGATATAGTGTGCCGAAATCTCCAACTGACAATCTCCTCAACAATTTCACATGCGCATAACAACCAAGCGCCCGGCCCATATCTTCAACCAATGTTCTGATATAGGTGCCTTTTGAACACTTCACTGTCATCTCCACGGTATCATTAGTCATCTCGCCTAACATGATGTCATGGATTTTTACCAAACGAGAACCACGCTCTACCTGTTGCCCCTGCCGAGCAAGCTTATAGAGGGGCACACCGTCTTTCTTAAGTGCCGAATACATCGGTGGCACCTGCTCAATATCCCCAAAAATTGTGGGATTAGGGCTTGAAATCCCTCAATATGATGCTGTTTGACGTCAGCTTGACGAGTTACCTCACCTTCGCTGTCACCAGTAGTGGTCTCTTGGCCTAACTGAGCGACCACTGAATAACACTTTTGCATGGAAGTAATATGTTCTGCGATCTTGGTAGCACGACCAAAACATATAACTAATGCACCACTTGCTAACGGATCTAAAGTGCCCGTATGTCCCGCTTTGCGAGCATTAAATAAGCGTTTAACTTGTTGAAGAGCGTGGTTAGAACTTAGCGCTAATGGTTTATCCAATACCACCAGACCATGCATATCAATTCCACGCTTTTTTTTATTTGCCACGAATTATAATTTTGTGTTGACTGAAACTAAAAACGAGTTTTGCTAATTTTTTCTTGTGTTAATATTTCTTCCAGACGGGTGGATCTCTCAGTCGTATCGTCGAAATAAAAAACTAATTTAGGAATCACTCTTAAACGCAATATTTTTCCTAATTCTTTCCTTAAGTGCGCAGCGCAACTATCCAAACCTTGTTGTAATTCTTTAGTATCTTGTGAAGTTGAAAACGGCGTGTAATAAATCTTAGCTGTAGATAAATCCTTATTTACAACCACTTCAGTAATGGAGAAATCACTCACGCGTGGATCATTGATATTTTCACGCAGCATGACAGCAATTTCACGATGTATTTGCTCAGCAATACGTAATGAACGAGGATAATCTCTAGGCATTATCAATCAATTGTCCGTGCCACTTCTGTACGCTCGTAAACCTCTATCTGATCTCCCGCCTTCACATCATTATAGTTTTTAACTGCGATACCGCATTCTGTACCGGAGCGAACTTCATTAACATCATCCTTGTGTCTACGTAGCGATTCTAACTCCCCCTCATAGACAACGACATTATCACGCAGCACTCTGATTGGATTGCCCTTTTTCACCGCACCATCGACTACCATACACCCGGCCACAGCCCCTAATGCTGATGATTTAAATACATCTTTCACTTCAGCAATACCAACAATCTCTTCACGGAGCTCTGGTGACAATAATCCACTCATCGCATCTTTAACGTCATCGATGGCTTCATAAATCACACTGTAGTAACGCAAATCGACACCGGTATCGTCCAGAGCTCGCCGCGCACTGGCATCAGCGCGCACATTAAAGCCAATAACAATAGCTTTAGAAGCCGCAGCGAGGTTGATATCAGATTCAGTAATCCCGCCCACTCCAGAACTCACTATAGTAACTTTAACCTCTTCAGTTGAGAGTTTTGCTAAAGAATCTTTTAGTGCCTCAGCACTACCTTGGACATCGGCCTTAATCAGAATATTTACACTGACTACTTCGCCATCTTGCATTTGATTGAAAATATTCTCGAGCTTCGCGGCTTGTTGAGCCGCCAACTTAGAATCTCGTGTCTTACCACGACGTAATTCAGCCACCTCACGCGCTTTACGATCGCTCTCAACGACAATAGCATCCTCACCCGCATTGACCGTGCCGGAAATACCCAGCACCACAACAGGCAGTGATGGGCCAGCAGATTCTATTGCCTCACCCTGCTCATCAAACATAGCGCGAACACGCCCATATTCCTCTCCACATAATAAAATATCGCCGCGATTGAGTTTTCCTTCCTGCACCAAAATAGTCGACACTGGACCACGTCCTTTATCTAATGAGGATTCAACTACGATGCCAGATGCAGGACCTGTGGGTACACCTTTTAATTCCATAATTTCAGCTTGCAGACTGAGCGCACTCAAAAGTTCGTCAATACCCTCACCCGTTTTTGCGGAGACGTTAACAAACTGCACATCCCCTCCCCAATCTTCTGGTATTACATTCAATGCAGACAGATCATTGCGGACTCGATCTGGATCGGCTTCAGGCTTGTCCACTTTATTCACGGCTACGACTATGGGTACCCCAGCAGCACGCGAATGCTCAACCGCCTCGGCCGTCTGTGGCATGACGCCATCATCGGCTGACACCACTAAAATGACAATATCAGTTAGCTGCGCACCTCGAGCACGCATAGCAGTAAAGGCCGCGTGTCCGGGAGTATCCAAGAATGTAATCACACCATTTGGCGTATCAACATGATAAGCTCCAATATGTTGAGTGATGCCACCGGCCTCACCCGCCGCCACACGAGAGTGGCGAATATAATCAAGTAGTGAAGTCTTACCATGATCCACATGTCCCATCACAGTCACTATCGGCGGTCTTACTACCGATGCTGCACTGTCGTACTCAGGCTTGATTAAGTCAGTTTCAACATCATTATCTTCATATGGCTTAGCGACATGACCCAACTCCTCAACGACTAACACGGCTGTATCTTGATCAATCACTTGATTGATAGTGGCCATCACACCCATATTCATCATTACTTTAATCACTTCAGCCGCTTTGATCGCCATTTTTTGCGCTAGATCTGCCACTGAGATGCTATCTGGGATCATCACCTCATGCACAACAGGTGCTATAGGTTTTTCAAAACCATGCTTAGAAGTACTCTCAACTTTTTGTGGTCGTACCTTAGCTTTAGTTTTGCGCTTACCACGCTTGTCGGTGGACACATGCAGTTCAGCACGCTTACCTTGATCTTCTGATTTATCACGCTTGCGGGTAGAACTCTTTCTTTCTTTGGTGGGTGACTCTTTGACTGGCTCAGCCTGAGCAGCTTTTTGTTGAGCTTCCTGCAGTGCCTGTTGTTCCGCTATACGTTGAGCTTCTTCAGCTTCTTGTTTCTCTCTCTCAATTCGCTCTTGTTCTTCTCGCTGTTTTTCCTCAGCTATACGTTGAGCCTCTTTTTCTGCCTCAACACGTTCTTGTTCGGCACGCTTTTGCTTTTCAGCTTCCTCTTGTCGTTTCTTTTCTTCTTCCTGTTCTATCAACTCACTACGTTTTACATATGTTCTTTTCTTGCGTACTTCTACATTGACCGTTTTTGTAGCAGATGCACGGCCTTGCCCACCCGATACTTTGAGCTGAGATGTGCTTTTTCTTCGCAAGGTGATTTTCTTTCCATCACCCGAGCCTTCTAGTTTAGAACCTTTACTTTGACGCAGATATTCAAGCAACTGAAGCTTCTCACTATCAGAAATTTCATCGTCGGGTGCTGTGAAGCTTAAGCCAGCATCTTGAAGCTGCTGTAGCAGTTTATCGACAGGAGTTCCAACGACTTCCGCAAGTTGTTTTACAGTGACCTTTGCCATGTATCCTCTGTTTATTTAGTTATTCTTCTGCAAACCATGGAGCACGCGCTTGCATGATCAATTCACCTGCCCTGTCATCATCCAACCCTTCGATATCCGCAATATCATCGATAGATTGTTCAGCCAGGTCTTCCATAGTAATAATTTTACGTGCAGCCAGTTCAAAAGCTAAATCACGATCCATACCTTCCATATTTAGAAGATCTTCAGCTGGCTCTGCCAACTCATCTGATTCACCAGAAATCGCTTGTGTCAGCAGGGCATCTCTGGCCCGACCACGCAGCTCATCGACGATTTGCTCATCAAACTCTTCCACTTCAAGTAGTTCCTTCGGTGGCACATAAGCAATTTCATCCACCGTTGAAAAACCCTCTTGAACAAGGATTGCGGCGACTTCTTCATCAACATCAAGTTTCTCCATGAATAGTTCTTGGAGTACTCGCATTTCACCTTCACTCTTCTCTTCAGCCTGACTTTCAGTCATAACATTGAGCGTCCAACCAGTCAGCTCACTGGCCAGCTTAACATTCTGACCACCACGCCCAATCGCTTGCGAGAGTTTATCCTCCTCCACTGCAATATCCATACTATTGGATTCTTCATCTAAGACTATCGACAGAGTCACAGCAGGCGACATTGCATTAATTACAAACTGTGCCGGGTTCTCATCCCATAGAATAATATCAATACGCTCACCTGCCAGCTCATTTGAAACTGACTGAACACGCGAGCCACGCATACCCACACAAGCACCAACAGGGTCTAATCGAGGATCAGATGAACGCACAGCAATTTTAGCGCGCAAGCCTGGATCACGGGCAGCACCCAGTACATCAATGACATTCTGACCCACTTCAGGCACTTCAAGTTTAAATAATTCAATCAGAAATTCTGACGCTGTTCGTGTAAGAAATAATTGAGGACCTTTCATTTCAGAGCGCACTTCTTTCAAGTAAGCACGGACTCGATCACCAGGGCGAATAGATTCACGTGGAATCATATCCTCACGAGGAATAAAACCTTCAGCATTCCCTCCCAAGTCAATATATATGCCATTATGCTCTGTGCGTTTTGCTACACCCATCACTAATTCACCGACACGATTACTATAAGCATCTACGATAAGGGCTCTTTCAGCCTCACGGACTTTTTGCACGATCACTTGCTTAGCCGTATGCGCAGCAATTCGTCCAAATGAAACCGACTCGATGTCTTCTTCTATGTAGTCACCTACTTCAGCATCCGCTTTTTTCTGAATAGCGTAGCTGTAAAGTATTTGCTTTTCCGGTGACTCAAATTCTGGATCTTCATCATCTACCACCAACCAGCGACGGTAAGTATTGTAATCACCAGACTCACGATCAATTTCCACACGAACCTCAATATCCTGCGTATATCTTTTACGAGTGGCTGTGGCTAAGGCTGCCTCTATTGCTTGAAAAATTACTTCCTGATCAACCCCTTTTTCATTTGAGACTGTTTCAGCAACCATTAAAATTTCTTTATTCATACCTGCATATTCCTACTCTTAGCTAATCCTGAGAATGTATTCTTAGAGATAAATCAAATGTGCTCTTTTTACTGCATCTATGGAAAAACTCACCTCAAGCCCATCTACCATCATGATGATGTTATCTGACTCAATTCCAATGAGTTCTCCTTTAAAATTCTTACGTCCTTCCAACGCCCAAGCCAGTCTTACCTTAATTTCAAAACCCAAATAACGCTGATAATGCGCCAACTTCAATAATGGACGTTCAACACCTGGTGATGACACCTCTAAAGTGTATGGCACCGCAATTGGATCTTCCACATCGAGCACTGCGCTCACTTGATGACTGACCTCTGAGCAATGATCCAGTGTGACTCCATCCTCATGATCAATATATATTTTTATGAGTGCATGTCTCTGCGAACTGCGGTATTCAAGTCCCCACAGCTGATAACCAAGACCAGTAATAATCGGATCAAATAAAGATTCTAAAGTTTGCGAATCGACCCTCAAAACCAATCTCCTCAAAATGCCAGTCGTTTTTAACCAGACAACAAAAAAGCCCCATGCGGGGCTTTAAAAAATTCTTTACTGATCGTGTATATCCAATATCACACTGATTATATTTAACAGTTTAACAATGAGCAAGCAGTATTCACTCTGCCAATCGGAAAACCTAGATTTAAATGACATCATCCTTTAATTTCGACAAGATACCACTGTATCCAAGTACACTATATGGCGGTCTTAATAAAATGCATCTATGAATCAATGAATCCATTACATAACAGGGGTATCTGGACAATAAAATCAACCTTCGAGTATTATAGAGAAGCTCGAAAAGGTTCAGCTGAATTGGCATTAGGGCTATAAAAACAATTACTTACATATTTTAATCTAACACGGAATCTAACCACAACAAGATAGACTAGATCTCATAGAGAAAGCATCTCACAACACAATGCTAGAGAACCTAGCAGCCTCTAGATCAATATCTACTCAGCCTCAGAATACTGCAGAAACCGATACATTTGCCCTTCCGCCATCACCTAAGGACATGCCATCCACCGGAGACAAATCAACAGTGATCCTTGCTGACTCACTATCATCTAACCAACGATTAAAGCCAATGTACCAAGAGG
>Ga0255753_1005038_pt1 | contig 12847 bp, 10 predicted proteins | sample 041ome_10_FD_179953 | JGI IMG/M metagenome (GOLD analysis project Ga0255753, IMG submission 179953) | Coastal salt marsh microbial communities from the Groves Creek Marsh, Skidaway Island, Georgia - 041412US metaG (version 2) | ecosystem: Environmental > Aquatic > Marine > Intertidal zone > Salt...
CTGCCATTCGGTTGCCTTTTTCGTCTAGCAAAGGATTGATTTCAGAAACCTCCAATGCAACAACTTTATTGCTCGCCTTTATTCCTTGTATAAGCTGTATTACTTCTTTGGGATCAAACCCTTTAGAAACTGGAGTTCCTGTTCCATGAGAAATTAAATCACAATCCAGAGCATCTACATCAAAAGTGATGTAAATCAAATCTACTTGAGCCAATTGGTTCAAGGCTTCTTCGACACATTGGACCAATCCTCTATGGCGTACTTCATGGACTTTGTAGTTGCGAATCTTTTTTTCTTTCATGATTGCCTCTTCTTCTGCCTCAGTATCCCGTACACCAAAATAAATGAGATGCTCAGGTTTTATGATGGGACAAATGGCTCCTAAATTTTTCATATGAACCCAATCGGTCTTCGTTTGCTTACTTATTTCATTCACTTGATAGGTTGTATTGTTGTGACCTAAAGCTGCAGCAAGGGGCATGCCGTGAACGTTTCCAGAAGGAGTACTTAATGGTGTGTGTAAATCTGCATGAGCATCTATCCAAACCACTCCTAATGTTTTATTTGGATAAGAAGCTTTTATTCCGGCCAAAGACCCCAAAGCAGAGGAATGGTCTCCGGAAAGGATCAATGGAAAACAATTGTCTTCTAGGGTTATCTGGGTTGCCTCCTTTACCCTTTTACATTGTTCCAAAACAAAATTGATTCGTTTAGCAGTAGTATTTTTTACCTTGTTGTAAATAGTTTCATTGTGGGTCTTTATGTCGAGATAGGGATACCGGTTAAAAAAATCATTATTTGCATTTATAGCAGCAATTTCTAAAGCATCGATTCCTAAATCAGAGCCCCGAGTACCTGCTCCAATGTCTGATCTGTTTTTTAAAATTCGAATTGGGTTCATAATATTTTTGATAGATATAAAATTACATTAAAAATAGAGCGTCGTGCCAATTCCATTTTTTATATTTAACAAAAAATATACTTATGTCCTTCTCAGACCTGTACACACCTGGATTTAAAACCCGCAATAGAGACCATTTTGCAGCTATTGTTCGCGTAGCACTTGCAGACGGCAGAATATCAGAGGAAGAACAAGCTTTTATCAGTCGTACAGCAATAAACCTCGAAATTGAAGAAGAGGAAGTTGCGAAGATTATTGAGCATATAGAAGAGCATCCCATCAATCCTCCACACACGCAACAAGGCCGTTTGGAAAGGCTGTATGACCTATCTCGTATGGTCTTTGCAGATGCTATTGCAGATGCAGCTGAAAAAAAGCTCATGTTACGACTTGTGGTAGGGCTAGGATTTGATCATCATGAAGCAGAAACAATTATAGAGAAAGCTTTTAAGGAAATCTCAAAAGGAAGTGACCAGGATCTTTTTATTGCTGCTTTTCATTAAATCTCATTTTTACTTTAAGCACAATAGCCTCTCCTACTAAACCTATACCTGCATTAAAAGTAGTCAGAGCAGCAGTTCCCCAATAAAACCAATTAAAATCATCATTGGATTTATACAAGATCGCCTCCCCTAGAAAGGAAAGACCTAAACCTAAAAGCAACATTCCTGCTACCGAGTAGATGAACCATTTTGTTTTCATAAATTGTGATTTGATGTTGTAAACTGGGTTTTAAATATGATCTTTAAAGACCAATTTTAAGGTAACCTCTTTCAACTAAAATATAAGTTTAAATTTCTTTTTTTATAAAAAATCAATTCAAAGCTGTTAAGTTACTTATTGAATAATTTATTTCTTCATCAGCCATTTGAAAACTCAAATCGAAAAAAATGGAAGTTGGATAGCCCAATTCAGGGTCGAAGGTGATGGCTTCTTTATCGGGAGTTTGTTTTCTGATTTCTCTAATCAAATCAAAATAACCCTCAATAGTTCGAAAAGCCGGGTCGTTCAAATCTTCAACTGACACGCCATCTACAGAAACAAGCTTTTTATTTTTCACTATGAGCTGTTTAGGTAGGGTATATTCTCGAACACAAAAACAAGTGATTTGTAGTGTAAACTCGTAATTTTCAATTTTTTGATCTACCCATTTTTGTTCTTGAGTGGTTAACTCGTCTTTAGAAGCAATTGGTTCTTTCTCACATGAGAATTGTAAACCTATGACAAAAAAAAGAAGAGAAAAATAGCGCATAACCAAAAGGATTATAAATTATTATTCTATTGTGATGTACTTTATTTTAAATAAAGCTTCCTTGACTTAAAATAAGAAGCTGTCCCCAATAGAGCAACTACGACAACAGCGTAATAGACAAAGCTAGGAGTTATAATTTTATCACCACTAGCATAGGAATGCAGTCCCACTAAATAGAAATTAACACCAAAATAGGTCATTAAAATACTTGCAAAAGCGACGACACTCATCAGGTTGAAAATCCAGGCTCCTCTGAGGCCAGGCACTAGACGCATGTGAATCACAAAAGCATAAACCATTATACTGATCAACGCCCAAGTTTCTTTCGGATCCCAACCCCAGTAGCGACCCCAACTTTCGTTGGCCCACATACCACCCAAAAAATTTCCTATCGTAAGCATAATCAATCCTACAGTAAGAGCTAATTCATTGATTATGGTCAGCTCTTTAATTTGAAGTTTGATTTTATTTGCATTTTTATCTGAACTCAAAAGCATGAGCAGTAGTGCAACTACACCTATAATCATACCCAAGGCAAAAGGTCCATAACTTCCAACGATAACAGCAACGTGAATCATCAACCAATAGCTATCTAATACAGGAACCAAATTAGCAATGGCGGGGTCCATCCAATTCCAATGTGCTATCATCAATATCATACCCGATACAAAAGTAGTTGAAGCCATAGTAAGAGCTGACTTTCTTCCAAAGACTAACCCAAAAAACTGAGTGGCCCAGGCTACATATATCATAGATTCGTATGCATCACTCCATGGAGCATGCCCAGAAATATACCACCTAGCAATGAGTCCCAATGTGTGTAGGAGGAACAAAAACACAAGCAGTACTTTAAACCCTTTTACCAAATAAAAAATCAAACGATTGGGTTTGAAAATTTGAATGAGAAGTACAATAAAAAATAAAGTCCCAGCGTAGATATACCAACTGTATAGTTTTTTAAAAATATCATAGCGATTGTAAGCGATTTCTGCTTTTACCCTGTCTTCACTAGGCAATACCTTATTTCCGAATTTTTTTTGAAAACCATAAATACTTTCTAATAAATTATCCGCCTGATCGTAATCTCCATCTTTTTGTGCTAAACGCAACGATTGAAAATACAGAGGTAGAATATTCCGCACATAAAGAGAATCTTTACCTTTAAAAGGTGCTTCAGCGAGTTCAGGATAAGAAACCCACTTGTTGTTTGAATCTTCAGGTATGGGGAATATCCGCATCACTTTTCCCTCTAAAGCAGAATATAAAAGATTAACTTTCCGATCCAGTTCTATGAAATCCTTTTGAAATTGATTGGGAACCGCTGCACGATAAGCTTCTTCAAGAGGCTCAGCCAGCTTGTAATTTCCCTCTAGGTCGAAAAAAGATAGCAGAGGAGCATATTTTGCATTGAGATTGAGACCTGCAATTTTTCGAATACTATCATTTCCTCTTTTCAAATAGATAAGAGGAACATTATACCAAACTGCTGGATTATTCATGATCGACAATAAGACTTGATCAGAATTTAATCCCATATAGGTGTCGCTTTTACTTACTTTTCGCAATAGCTCAGAAGAAAAGGTGTTGGCTGGTTTCATCCGCCCTCCTGCATCTTGAATGATGAGTGAAGCAAATTTGGAGGCATGTTCTTTTGAAAAAGCGTCAGCTTTAATGATGGAATCAAAATCGATTGCACTGGATTGATTATGAACAGCTGTCTGGGCATTCAGAGTAGTCGCAGAAATGCTGAATATTAAAAGAAGAACTGTTAATACACTCTTTTTTAAATTTATTTTTTCCAAAGCTTTAGACAAGTCTTTAAAACGTGTTTTACCAATAAAGAAAATTCCTATCATACTCAAATATAAAAGGAGATAGCCCGCATAAGTGATGTACGTCCCCCACCAATCATGGTTGACAGATAATATAGTTCCTTTTTCATCTGGGTTAAATGAAGCTTGAAAAAAGCGGTAACCCTTATGATCCAAAACGTGATTCATGTAGATGTCGTAGTCAAAAGATTCTGTATCCTCAACAGTAACCCTACTCATAAAAGAAGCATAGCTTTTTTCTGTACCTGGATACTTTTCTGCAATAAAATCATTTAGCTTTATAGCAAAAGGGAGTTCTACAGCTAGGGAACCATAGGTTAAATAAAAGTCAAGTCCCCCAAGTGTGACTTTTTTGGGATCATTTATCACCCCTTTTCCTCCCAAGAGAGTAATTTCTTCACTTGAACTTCCTGTTTGTATGGCTACTCGTAATGCGTTTTGAACTGCCTCTCCCTGTGTATCTGCCTTTACGATATCAAATTTTCCTCTCAGAGCCGGTTCTGGTATCACAAACTGAAATCCCGGAAGGGTATACAATGATCGCAATTGCAAAGGACTTTCTTCATTCGAATTTAATGTTCCTTGAAATTGATCTGCCATTCGCATAAATTGACCCTCAAAGGGAGAGTTTATGGTATAAATTCCATCCTTTAAAAAAATATTGATCGCTCCTTCTTGTGGTGAATTTAAAGTAAAAAGGATGTTGTGTATACTGGCTATATCTCCTTCTTTAATATAATGATCATGACGAGTACCATCACCTGCTTCTACAATCTTTAAGTACCGTTCACCAGAATCATCTAAAACAAGTCCCTCTGTAGCGTTTTCTAAAAAATCAATATAGCTTATTTTAAATTCACGTCCATTAAAATCACTTTGCCAACTGAAATCATTTGCTACATGTTCCGATAACAAAAGATCATCTTGAAGCTTTTTTCTTCGCGGCTGACCGTCAATTTCCCCATCGACAAAAACAGTGAGATAAGTTTTTTCTGTAAGCATTTGACTTTCAGTAGCCCCTTCACGAATGGGAAGCACCCCCTCATACCCAATGTAACGCGTCACAAAAGCACCCAAGAGAATGAGTAAAAAAGAGAGATGCAGTAACAATACAGCCCATTTTTCTTTACTAAGCAAGCGGTATTTAAAGATGTTTCCAATAAAATTAATTGCCATTAAGACCATCAAAAGTTCAAACCACCAGGCATTGTAGATCAATATTTTTGCAGTGTCTGTACTGTACCAACTTTCAATAAATGTTCCAATAGCCATGGCAGATGGATACAATAAGAAAAGAAGAGCAGTTAATCGAGTGGAAAATAAAATTTTACTGAGTTTGTCTTTCATCAAAAATCTACATCAAAGAGATGCAAATATAGGGCTTGTAAGAGAATTCTACCTAGTTAAAAGACCTTAAAAAACCTTAGAAACAACAAGTAAGGCCAACTCTACTATCATTCCAATAACAAAAAGCAAAAAACTAACCCTCCTAGACAACTGCGCCAAAACAGATGCCAAATAAGACATTGAAGCAGTTGTACATAGAAAGAGTAAGAAAAAATTGACTGCGTTCAGACCCTCCAATGTCAAATAATAAACTACAAAAGAGCCGACACATGCTATAATGATGATACATGCAGAAAGGAGCTGTAAATAATTTTTAACATAAAAATTCTTGAAAGAATTGTAGGTATTCATCATACTAGATTTGGTGTTTTAAAGATACATTTTTTTCCAAAGCTATTCTAGAACTTTAAAACTTTGCTTTAGACTCAACAAGCTTTTTGTATTTTTAAAGCCGGTATGAAAATAACACTCATTGGGTCAGGAAAATTAGGAACTCATCTCTATAAAGCATTTGCTACTAATGAGAAAATACAGCTAATACAGTGGGTTAACCGATCTTCAAAGAAGCAAAAAACTAAAGAAGGTATTCCTTTGAACAAGCAATGGAACCCTAATTTAAAATCAGATTTAATTCTTTTAGCAGTAAGCGATCAATCCATAAGCTCCATTTCTAAATCCTTACCCAAAGAAAGCTTTGTAGTCCATACTTCTGGAGGAATTTCTATTGATGCTTTAATTCAAAAAAGAAGAGGTGTTTTTTATCCAATTCAAACTTTTAGTGAAGGTAGAACTGTCGATTTTTTAAAACTTCCAATTGGTATTGAAGCAGAAAATTCTCAAGACCTTAAAAACTTGAACGAACTGGTAAAAAGCATCGATGCTACTGCTGTAGAAATTAGCTCAGAACAAAGACAGCACCTTCATTTGGCTGCTGTTTTAGTGAATAATTTCAGCAATCATTTGTTTTTTGAAGCGGCAAAATTGTGTGAAGAAAACCAGATTGATTTTAGGCTTTTACTTCCATTGATGCTTGAAACAGTTGAGAAACTAAAATCCCTTGAACCCCAAGAAGCCCAAACAGGTCCGGCATTTCGCAGAGACCAAGAAACAATTGATCACCATTTGAAACTTATTAAAAATTCGCAACTTAAAGAACTATATTCCTTAATGACCTCTGCTATTCAAAAAAATCATGACCAATAAAAATTACAAAGCGATACTCCCACAAATAAAAACCTTCATCTTTGATGTAGATGGTGTTTTGACCGACGGTAAATTTTTAATAACCAATGAAGGTGAACTCTTGCGTTCTTTTGATTCAAAGGACGGATATGCAATAAAATGTGCCCTTGTACAGGGATATAAAGTTGCAATCATCACCGGAGGAAGAAATGAGGGAGTACGAGAACGATTTAAAGAACTGGGTGTCTTTGATATTTATATGTCTTCACATCATAAAATAGAAGCATATCAGGATCTGCTGGACAGCTACAATCTCAAACCCGAAGAAATACTTTACATTGGAGATGACGTTCCAGATATTCCTGTCATGGAGCAAGTAGGATTAAGCTGCTGCCCCTCTGATGCTGTCTCTGATGTAAAAGCTATGGTAGATTATGTTTCTCATAAAAAGGGAGGTGAAGGTTGTGTAAGAGAAATTATTGAACAAGTACTTCGTGTTCAAGGCAAATGGCGATTGGACATAGGGGCAGGAAAAGACTGATATGATTGATACAAACGGCTTTGAACTTATATTGGCCTCTGGCTCTCCTAGACGGAAGGCTTTTTTTGAGGAAATGGATCTTCCCTTTCGGGTACAACTGCTGCCCGTTAATGAAAATTTTCCTAGCGGACTAGATGGCATTGCCATTGCACAGCATATTGTTCGTAAAAAAGCAGAAGCTTTTTTAGAAATCATTAAAGAAAAGCAACTGGTAATTACTGCAGACACAGTAGTATGGCATAAAAATCAATTTTTAGGTAAACCTCAAAATAACGATGAGGCAAAAACGATGTTGCATTCTCTCTCAAACGACACTCATGATGTCATCACAGCAGTAGGTTTTTTACAAAAAACAAATTGGGAGATGCTGTTTGAGGTGTCACAAGTTTGTTTTGGACCTCTCTCAGATAACGAAATAGATGCATACGTAAAAACAGGTTCTCCGCTGGACAAAGCAGGAGCCTATGGTATTCAAGATCCTTTTGGAATAAGAAATGTCACTTTCATTAAAGGAAGTTATTCTAATATCATAGGACTTCCTGTTCCTCAAGTATTGAAAAAAATAAGAGAAATAACCTCTAAAAATTAGTGCTTTCCCTAAAATCCCAATATCTTGAAGTCATGAAAAAAATAAGTCTGTTATTCGCTTTGTTTTTTTTGAACTGCAACCTGTCCGAAGTACCGGATTCATCAGCAAATACATTTCCCTTAACTCAGGATTTTAAAACATATTGGTTTGACGGAACAGCAGAAATCAGTAGCTATAAACTAATTCAATCACGCTACAGCGAGCCAAGGGAAGGGAGTGCAGTACTGATCTATGTTACCGAAGATTTTTTGGCAGATGCGCAAGTCAAAGCCAATCAAAAGAGTGATAAAACCCAAACGGTACTTAAACTAAATCGCACAAAAAACTTTTTGACTGGCATTTATCCCTATTCAATTATGAGCAGTGTTTTTTCTCGTTTAGGCCAAACTGCTCCTCTAGTAAAAACAACTACCTCCATCCAGGAGTGGTGTGGACAAACTTATCTACAACTTAACAGAAAAGAAGATATTAAGATTGAAAGTCATTCCTATTTTGAAGGTGAAGCAGATCAAACCCTGACCTTTCAAGAGGGGCTAACAGAAGATGAATTATGGATGTGGATTCGCACAAATCCCGATGAGCTCCCACAAGGAAAACTAGAATTACTTCCAAATTTTGAATATCTACGGATGAATCACTTGCCCATAAAATGGTATCCCGCAGAAGCGGAACTAATTGAAAAAAATAGCGAAAAAGTCTATACCATTACTTTTCCAACCCTGCAACGTAAACTCTCCATCCATTTTGAGGCCGCACCTCCTTACCCTATATTAGCATGGAAAGAAACCGATTTACAAAATCCAAATCTTACCACTTATGCAAAACGAATAAAAACTTTAAAACTCCCCTATTGGAGATTAAATAATCTTGGAGAGGAACATTACAGAGATTCTTTGGGATTAAATCCGTTTTAAAATGAAGAATATCATAACAGCACTTCTGCTTGTAAGCTCCCAGTTCCATTTCAGTCAAGATGGAGCTCGTATCTATAAGAAACTAAAAAAACTCAATACATTGAGTTCTGTATTGTATGTTGCAGCCCATCCAGACGATGAAAACACGCGCTTGATAGCTCTTTTTTCCAATCATTACAATGCGCAAACTGCCTATCTTTCAATGACTAGAGGAGATGGAGGGCAAAATCTTATTGGAACTGAACTTCGTGAAAGCTTGGGTCTTATCAGAACGCAAGAACTACTGGAGGCTAGAAAAATAGACGGGGGACAGCAGTTTTTTACCACTGCAAATGATTTTGGCTATTCCAAGCATCCAGACGAAACCCTTAAAATATGGAATGAAAAAGAGGTCCTAGCGCAGATAGTCTATCGCATACGTGCTTTTAAACCCGATATAATCATTCACCGATTTGATCACAGAACTCCAGGAAGTACACATGGTCATCACACCAGTTCTGCTATCCTTAGCGAACGCGCTTTTAAGCTTGCAAACGACCCCAATGCCTTTCCAGAACAATTGAAATATGTAAGTTTATGGCAGCCCAAACGTCAGTTTTACAACACCTCCTGGTGGGCCTATGGCAGCAGAGCTCGATTCGAACAGGCAGATAAAAGTAATAGGATTGAATTAGAGAGCAATCCTGTGGATTTACTCTTGGGTCGAACCAATGCGGAAGTAGCTGCTCTCAGTAGAAGTCAACACAAGTCTCAAGGATTTGGAAGTGCTCCAGAATTGGGAACTCAAAAGGAATACTTGGAATGGATCAATGGAAGCCAACCTAAAAATCAAGATCCCTTCGATGGCATAGACACTAGTTGGAATCGGGTTGAAGGTGGCGCTTTATTTCAAAAGCAAATAGATCAAATTAGCAGGTCTTTTGACATTGAAAAACCCTATGAAAGTGTACCCGCTTTAGTGGAATTATATCATTCGTTAAATCAACTAAAAGACAACCATTGGAAAACCATTAAACAAAAAGAAGTAACACAGTTGATCCAAGACTGTTTAGGTCTGAGATTGCAGTTTAATACTGCTCTAGAAAAGGGTGTTACAGCCACAGATCTTAACGTGTCTATTAAAGCTCTAAATCCCAGTCCTGTCTCAATTGGTCTAGAAAAAATAACGGGGAGTTTACAGCTTGACCCCAAGGAAGTTTTAAAACAAAATGAACTTTGGGAAACAGGTTTGACCTTCCTGGTACCCGATGTAACTACTGTGCCCTACTGGCTAACGTCAGAGGGAGATCTAGGAAATTACAACGTACAAAATGAAGCACTTAAAGGTCTACCTGAAACACCAAATCCTATTTTAATAGAGTTTCACTTATCTATAAATGGACGGAGAGTTTCCTTTGAGGTACCCCTCACTTACCGAACTACAGATCGTGTTGCTGGAGAGGTTGTTCAGAATTTTCAGGTAGTACCAAGAGCAACGACACAGCTGAGTGAAAAAGTACTTTTGTTTCAAAATCAAAATCCCAAAAAAGTACTTCTTCAGGTTCAAGCCCATGTGGAAAATTTTAAAGGTGAAGTGGAACTTCTCACTCCCAAAAATTGGTCGGTAAATCCTTCTAAACAAGAGGTATTCATAAAACAAGCAGGTGCAGTTCAAGAATTTGTTTTTGAAGTAACACCACCAGAAGGAAGCAGTACAGCTGTTCTTTCCTCCATAGTAAAAGAACGAGGCATCAACTATGGTATGTCCCTTGAAACCATTGATTACCCCCATATATCAAAACAACACCTGCTACAACCAAACAAAGCAATAGCATCAAAAATTGACTTAAAAAGCAAAGTTCAAAAAGTAGCCTATCTAAAAGGGGCAGGCGATAAAGTTGCTGAAAACCTAAGAGCTATTGGTATTGAAGTAACCGAATTTGATCCAGAAAATTTACGATTAGAAGACCTTCTACCCTTCCCTACTTTAATAGTAGGTATTCGTGCCTTCAATGTACACAAGGAGCTGACTTTTAAAAATAAAATTTTATGGGATTTTGTTTCCCAAGGGGGAACTGTAATTGTTCAATACAACACAAGTCGGGGTTTTGATGCCTCTATTAGTGCTCCTTATCCTATCGAGCTCTCAAGAGACCGAGTTACCGATGAACAGGCAGAGGTTCGTTTCTTGAATCCACAACACCCCATTCTCAACTCGCCAAATAAGATCACAAGTGCGGACTTTGAGGGATGGGTACAGGAAAGAGGACTTTATTTCGCAAGCAACTGGGACAGCCGATTTGAACCTCTCTTTTCCATGAATGATCTCGGTGGATCTCCAAAAAAAGGAAGTCTCCTTGTGGCGGATTACGGCAAGGGCAAATACATATTTACAGGTTTGAGCTTCTTTAGGGAATTGCCAGCAGGTGTACCGGGAGCCTATCGTTTGTTTGCAAACTTAATTTCTTACGGTCAATGAAACGAACGACCTATCAATTACTAGTTGGAATAAACATCCTCTACTGGATCGTCTTTTATCTCTTTATGATTCGATTTCGCTAATGGGACTTCTGGATTGGATCATACTGTTGAGTACTCTGGCTTTTATCGTTACATACGGTATCTGGAAAAACAACTCTCATAAAAATATTCAAGAGTACCTAAAAGGAGGTAACCAAGCCCGCTGGTGGACCGTTGGGCTTTCCGTTATGGCCACGCAAGCCAGCGCCATTACTTTTTTATCCACTCCTGGTCAGGCCTATCACGATGGAATGGGTTTTGTTCAGTTCTATTTTGGATTGCCATTTGCAATGCTCATTATTTGTTTATTTTTCATTCCAGTGTACCACCGACTCAACGTTTATACAGCCTATGAGTTTCTGGAAAATCGTTTCAATCTCCAGGTACGTTCTTTAACCGCTATATTGTTTTTGATCCAGCGTGGGCTTGCTGCAGGCATTACGATCTACGCTCCTGCAATAATCCTTAGTGTGGTGTTGAATTGGGATTTAAAAGCGATGATCTTTGCTGTAGGAACTGTAGTGATAAGCTATACTTTGATTGGAGGTACAAAAGCAGTAAACGTAACCCAGAAACAGCAGATGTTCATTATTTTTCTTGGAATGTTTCTCGCTTTTGGCTACTTACTTTACCTCTTTCCACAAGGAATTTCTTTTTCAAAGGCACTTCAAATTGCTGGAAAAGCAGGAAAACTAGATGTTTTAGATTTTAGCTTGAACCTCAATAACCGTTACACCTTTTGGAGTGGCTTAACGGGCGGCTTATTTTTAGCCCTTTCCTATTTTGGAACAGATCAATCGCAAGTACAGCGGTACCTCTCCGGAAAATCTCTCAAAGAAAGTCAAATGGGACTGATCATGAATGGAATCCTAAAGATCCCCATGCAGTTTTTCATTCTTTTGGTAGGAGTAATGGTTTTTATTTTTTATCAATTTGAGCCAGCTCCAATCAACTTTAATCCCAAAGCAGTGGTAGCAGTAAAAAATTCTGCTGAAGCAGCTACTTTTCAAAAACTTGAAATCGAAAACTTAAAAACACAAACTGAACTGAGATCAGCACTGTTAAAAGGAGAATCACATGATGAAATTCAAAAATTAAGTACTGCTGAATTGAATCAAAGAGAGCAAGCGAAAGAGCTGATTTTAAAAGCGAGTCCAGAACAAGAAACTAACGACAAAGACTATGTGTTTATTACCTTCATAATCAATCATTTACCTTCAGGACTTATAGGCCTTCTCCTCGCTGTAATTTTCTCTGCTGCCATGAGCTCTACAGCTTCAGAGCTCAATGCACTTGCCGCCACAACCACAGTCGATTTGTATCAAAGAAATAAAAAAGGAAAATCTGCAAAACATTATGTTCTTGCTTCAAAAGGTTTTACTCTTGTTTGGGGTTTAATTGCCCTATTGTTTGCCAGTGTGGGCAACCTATTTGAAAATTTGATTCAACTGGTCAACATCATTGGTTCTCTTTTTTACGGTACTATATTAGGTATATTCTTAGTGGCTATTTTTATCAAATACATCAAGGGAAAAGCGGTGTTTTGGGGCGCCTTACTCTCTGAATGTATCATCTTAATACTCTATTTTCAAGATGTAGTGAGTTTTCTTTGGTTGAATCTTATAGGGGCTTTACTTACGGTATTCTTTAGTCTACTACTCCAAAAAGGTATGGGCAAGAAATAAAAAAAGACCTCACTATTGCTGTGAAGTCTTGATTTGTTGTAGCGAGAGGGAGACTTGAACTCCCGACCTCCGGGTTATGAATCCGACGCTCTAACCGGCTGAGCT
>Ga0255753_1005045_pt1 | contig 12841 bp, 7 predicted proteins | sample 041ome_10_FD_179953 | JGI IMG/M metagenome (GOLD analysis project Ga0255753, IMG submission 179953) | Coastal salt marsh microbial communities from the Groves Creek Marsh, Skidaway Island, Georgia - 041412US metaG (version 2) | ecosystem: Environmental > Aquatic > Marine > Intertidal zone > Salt...
TTGATGCAGTGCGCTGGGTGCTGGGTGAAAGTTCTGCCAAGAACCTGCGTGGCGAGCAGATGACGGATGTCATTTTTAATGGTTCCAGCAGCCGTAAACCGGTTGGCCAAGCCTCTGTGGAGCTGGTTTTTGATAATAGCGACCGCACGATCAAAGGGCAGTATGCCAGCTTTAATGAGGTGTCGGTTAAGCGTGTCGTAAATAGCGAGGCGCAATCCACTTATTTACTGAATGGTGAGAAATGCCGTCGTCGGGATATCACGGATATTTTTCTGGGCACTGGTCTGGGTCCGCGTTCTTATTCAATTATCGAGCAGGGCATGGTATCCCGCTTGATTGAATCCAAACCTGAGGAGCTGCGGGTATTTATCGAAGAAGCGGCAGGCATCTCAAAATACAAGGAAAGGCGTCGTGAGACTGAAAACCGGATTAAGCGTACCAAAGAGAACCTTGAGCGTTTAACAGATATTCGTGAAGAACTGGAACGTCAGCTGCAACACCTGCAACGACAGGCAAAAGCAGCAGAAAGGTATAAAGAATACAAACAGCAGGAACGTGATACCCAGGCTAATTTAAATGCGCTGCGTTGGCAGGCGTTCAATAATGAAGTGACAAAGGCTCAGCAAACCATCCGCGAACTGGAAGTTAAACTGGAAGCCAGTATTGCCTCATTTCGAGCCTTTGAAGCTGAGATAGAGGAAAAAAGAGAAGCGAATACAGAGCTGCAGGAGTCCTACCAGAAAGTACAAGCCAATTTTTACTCCCTGGGCAGTGAAATCAGCAAGATTGAACAGAATATTGAACACCAGCGTCAGCGTCAGTTGGAGCTCTCAGAAGAGCTGGGAAATATTCAAGTCAATCTCAATAACGCCGAACGGGAACTGCTTGAGGATAAGGAGCAAATCACACAGCTACAGGCGACGATCGCACAAATTGAACCTGAACTGGAAAAAGCTTCAAAGCAGGAAGAGTTGTCATCATCTGTTCTGGAAGAAGCTGAAAAGGCCATGTCTGTCTGGCAGCAGGATTGGGATCATTTCAATACGGATTCGGCAGAAGCAACCCGTCTGGCTGAAGTGGAACAGCAACGCATCAGACACCTTGAAAATATTGTTGAACGCAGTATCCAACGTCAGGGCACGCTGAGTGAAGAACTAAACGGATTGCATACAGCTAATGATGAAGCTGAAGTCATTAGCCTGACTGAAAAAGCCAGTGTTATTGAGACAGATACAGCAGCCTTACAGGAAGAAAATAAAAAGCTGCTTAATCATATTGATGAAATAAGAGGCAAGATAAAAGAGTCTAATAATTCACTTGCTCACTTACGTAGTGAGTTACAGACCCAGGTTGGACGCCAATCGTCCCTGGAAGCTTTACAACAGTCTGCCCTAGGCAAGGAAGAAAAAGCCCTTGAGTGGTTGGAACAGAATAATTTCAGTAACAACAAGCGACTGCTGGATCAGATTAAAGTGGAAGCAGGCTGGGAATTGGCCGTTGAAACTGTTCTGGGTAAACACATGCAGGCAGTCTGTGTTGATGACTTTGCTGCCCTGGATGATGTGTTGCAAAGCTTTAGCAGCGGCTTGTTACAGTTTATTGAGCAAAACCATACCGACGCCGGCAATACCGCAAACTCCATAGCAGGCAAGGCTTTAAAAGATAAGGTGACGAGTGAGCAAAACCTGGGAACGTTGCTGGATGGTATTTATGTCACTGAAACCTTAAATGAAGCGCTGGAATTACGTTCACAGCTGTTAAACCATGAGTCACTTGTTACACGCGGTGGCATCTGGTTGGGTAAAAACTGGTTGCGTGTGGCCAAAGGCTTTGATGAAGAAACAGGTATCCTGAAACGCCAGGAAGAGCTGCTTGCGCTTGCATCCAGCATTGAGTCTTTAAACCAGCGAATCAAAGAAAGTTCAGTTGACACAGAAACATTACAGGCTGACCTGAGCAAGTACGAACAGGAAAAGGAAGCTTACCTGGATAAATTAACTGCCTTGAATAAGAACGCAGCAAATTTAAATGCAGAGTGCTCTGCAGTAAAAGTGAAAATTGAGCAGACTAATCAGCGTAGGCAACGCATCCAAAAGGAAATAGAAGAATTGCAGGAGCAGGTGGCGCTGGAACAGGCAAATATTGCAAAGGCCAGGGTTAATTTACAGAGTGCCCTTGATCGGATGGCGAAAGATACCGAGAAGAGGGAGGAGCTACTTCAACAACGGGAGAAAGTTCGTTCGGAATTGGAAAATGCCCGTCAGAAAGCAGCGCGCGATAAAGATAGCAGCCATGAATTAACCGTCAAACATCAGACTCAATTAACTCAACTGAGATCATTGAACACGGCACTGGACAGGATTACGACTCAGGTTCAAAGCTACGTTGAGCGCCAGCAGCAGATTCAAAATAACCTGAAGCAGAATGATGATCCGATACCGGCGTTGAAGCAGGAACTTGAAGAGAAACTATCTTCAAGAGTTTCTATAGAAAATGAAATGAAAGAAGCAAAAATGCAGGTTGATGAAGTGGAGCATCAACTTCGTGAGTTGGAAAAACGGCGTACTGAAACTCAGGAAAACAGCCAGGGCATCAGAGATGAATTAGCCGGCAAACGTTTAAGTATCGAGGGCGCCAGTGTCAAACGTGAAGCGTTGGAGCAGCAGATAACACAGGCTTCTTATAATCTACAGGATGTTATAGCTGCCTTACCTGAAGTGTTAACAGTAGCGAGCTGTGAAGAAGAGTTGGAAAAACTGGCCGCCAGAATTCAGCGCCTTGGCCCGATTAACCTGGCAGCGATAGATGAATATACCAGTCAGTCCGAGCGTAAGATTTATCTGGATCAGCAGAATGATGATCTGGAGAAAGCCTTGCAGACCTTGCAGAATGCTATTCGTAAAATTGATCGTGAAACCCGAACACGATTTAAAGAAACCTTCGACAAAATTAACAAGGGTCTGCAGGAGCTCTTCCCCAAAATTTTTGGCGGCGGTCACGCTTATCTGGATATGATTGGCGAAGATTTACTGGATACAGGTGTTGCGATTATGGCAAGGCCTCCTGGTAAGCGTAATAGCACAATCCACCTCTTATCGGGGGGTGAAAAAGCCATGACTGCTATTGCTTTGGTGTTCTCTATCTTTCACCTTAATCCTTCACCTTTCTGTATGCTGGATGAGGTTGACGCCCCTCTGGACGATGCCAATATTGCGCGTTACGCTAACCTGGTTAAAGAAATGTCAGGTCTGATACAGTTTATATTTATTACTCACAATCGTTTAACCATGGAATCAGCTAATCAGTTAATGGGGGTCACCATGCAGGAGCCTGGTGTGTCGAGATTGGTATCTGTGGATATTGATGAAGCGGCTGAACTGGCTGCCATGTGAGCGGGTTTTAAATTAGGTCCAAGACAGATAAGATATTCAGATATTTGAAAACTTTTGTCAGATTTCCGTTTAATGAATTTCAATAATAAGAAAGTGCGAGTTTAAGCCATGGGGATGAGAGACTGGTTAATTATCATCGTTATCGTTGGTATTGTTCTCATTTTGTTGGATGGATACAGACGAAAACGCAAAGACAGCATCCGGGTGAAACTGGAAAAAAATATTCCTGATCATGACGTTGAACTAGATACCGCAGCAGAATTGCCAAACGGTGGAGCGAGGGTAATTTCGCGTTATGAGAGTTCAGGGATGATTGAAGATGATTATGCAGATGATTATGACGAATATGATGAAGAAGACGAGGACGAGGACATCGAAGAGGAAGAAGTAGTTCCTGTTGTAATGGATGCTGTTGATCTGGAAAATGTAGCGGCTGCTAGCAATAAACCAAAAAATGATAATTTAGACAGCGAAGATTTTGCTGAGCCTTCTTATGAAGACGATGACATAGATGAGATAGATGACATAGATAACGACGAAGACAGGGATGACCTTGATGAGGCCTATGTAGAATATGAAGAATATGAAGAATATGAAGAGTATGCCCCCGTCAACGAAGACTATCTGGAAGCAGATAAAACAGAAAAACCTAAAGCGCCATATGCTGATGAGCAGGTACACGCTGAATTAGCAGAATTAGATGATGATGACGTTTCTGTGGTTCGCACAAGTCCAAGAAACGCTGGCACCAGAGCAACGGAAAATATTGGAAAGACTAAAGCATCAGACTCAAAACGTATCGAACCGACACTGGGTGAATTAGGTTCTCTTACGGAAGCTGAATTGGAAGACAAACCAGCTCATTTAAAATCCAAGCAGAAAAAGCATAAGGCTGACGCGGTAGAAAGCGGTAGTCAGGCTGAATTATTTGCAGAGAGTCCCGAGGATTTCATTCAGGATGAAGAACACGATGAGAGTGAAGGGGAATATCTGGAGCCAGAAGAAGTTATTGTTATCAATGTGATGGCCAAGCAGGGTGAATTATTTGCCGGTAGTGATCTTTTACCAATACTTTTACAGCAGAATATGCGCCTGGGAAAAATGAGTATTTTTCATAAGCATGCAGATAGCAGTGGCAATGGTCCGGCCATATTCAGTATGGCTAATATGGTAAAACCAGGAACCTTTGATGTAACCCAGATGGAAGAATTTACAACACCGGGTGTCAGTTTCTTTTTACAGCTGCCCAATGCTTTCGGCAATATGAAGAGTTTTGAGCAAATGCTGAAAGCGGCTGATGCCATAAAAGATAAGTTAAACGGTGATTTAAAAGATGAACACCGTAGTGTGATTACACGTCAGACTATTGAGCATTGCCGTCAGCGCATCCAGGATTTTGAGCTCGCCCAGCTTTCAAAAAAATAGTCATATGAGCACAGCAACAGATGATTTGAAGTCAGAGCTTATCGAACTTCGTCAACTGATTGAACGTCATAATCGACTCTACCATCAGCAAGATGCCCCCGAAATTCCTGACCAGGAATTTGACCGCTTATTTGATCGTCTCCTTGAAATCGAAAAACAACACCCGGAACTGGTAACAGCAGATTCACCGAGTCAACGTGTTGGGAGTGAACCCTTATCCGGTTTCGTGCAGGTAGCCCATAAGATTCCCATGCTTTCTCTGGAAAAGGCCTTTGATGCTGAAAGCCTGAGCAAATTTGAAATCCGTTTAAGAAAACGATTACCCGAATATGTAAAAACTATTGAATACAGTTGCGAGCCTAAAATAGACGGTGTGGCTGTCAGTATACGTTATGAGAAAGGGATACTGGTTCAGGCAGCGACCAGAGGTGATGGCACGACAGGTGAAGACATCACCCATAATGTAAAAACAATAAAAGACATTCCGCTAAAGCTAAAGGGGGGGAATTATCCAGATGTGCTGGAAGTACGGGGCGAAATATTTATGAGCAAGTCAGGTTTTGCCCTGATGAATGAAGCGGCCCGAAAAAAAACCGAAAGAACTTTTGTTAATCCGAGAAATGCGGCTGCTGGCACCTTAAGACAACTTGACTCCCGCATTACAGCAAAAAGACCCCTGACAATGTTTTGTTATAGCCTGGGTGAAACCAGTATTGCTTTACCTTCCCGTTTGAGTGAAGTCTTTTCTCTATTGGCTGAATGGGGGCTGCCGGTCAATCCTATTCGCAAAGCTGTCGAAGGTATCGATGCCTGCTACAGCTATTGTGAAGAGATTTTAACTAAACGTAATGATCTGGATTATGAAATTGATGGTGTTGTCCTGAAGGTTAATGATTTTACTTTACAGGACACGCTCGGAATTAATGCGCGCACCCCGCGATGGGCTATTGCCTTTAAATTTCCGGCAGAGGAAGTAAGCACAGTCTTACAGGATGTGGAATTTCAGGTAGGCAGAACCGGAACAATTACACCGGTTGCCCGGTTGACTCCTGTTTTTGTCGGAGGCGTGACGGTAAGTAATGCAACTTTGCATAATCTGGATGAAATTGAACGGCTGGGAATACAAATAGGGGATACTGTCATTATCAGGCGTGCCGGTGATGTGATCCCTAAAGTGGTCAAGGTGGTACTTGAGAAACGACCGGTCGATGCCCGAGAGATAGTTGCGCCACTGCAGTGCCCGGTCTGTCATTCCGATATTGAGCAAATTAAAGGTGAAGTGCTTATGCGCTGCACAGGCGGGCTTTACTGTAAGGCGCAACGTACGCAATCCATTATTCATTTTGCGTCGCGGGCAGCGATGGATATTGATGGTCTGGGCGTGAAGTTAATTGAGCAGCTGGTCGAAGCAGAGCTTATCAATAATGTTGCAGATATTTATCGTTTAAATCTGGCTCAGCTATCAGCTTTGGAGCGGATGGCAGAAAAATCAGCAAGCAATTTATTGGAAGCCATTGAAAACAGTAAGCATATCAGTCTGCAGCGTTTTATTTATGCTTTGGGAATCAGGGAGGTAGGGGAAGCCACTGCTTTAGCCCTGGCAAAGCATTTCGGCTCATTACAAGGCATCATGCAGGCTGATATGGAGGCTTTGATTCAGGTACCAGACATAGGGGAGGTTATGGCACAGCATATTGTGGCTTTTTTTGCGGAAGCACATAATTTGTCTGTGATCGAAGCCTTGATAAAAGCCGGCGTGAGTCCCTCAGAGCTCGAAATCAACGCGAGTGAAACCTTGCCTTTAAGTGGCCTGACTTATGTCGTGACAGGAACCCTTGAATTAATGGGGAGATCAGAAGCAAAGCAGTATTTGCAGCAGCTTGGAGCAAAAGTCGCTGGCAGTGTTTCCAGCAAGACTTCCTGTGTCATTGCGGGCCCCGGTGCAGGCAGTAAACTGAGCAAGGCTGAGGAATTAGGGATTGAAGTGATTGACGAAAAAGATTTTGTGTCATTGCTTACACAACACGGCATAACAGTGTAAAGTATAGCCCCATAAGCTAGTAAAGCCAGTACTTATTGGGCTTAATGACATTAACATGATTAGAGGAATTCAAAAATGCGCCTGATTTTTGTATTCACGATGCTAACTATACTGTCTTCCTGTGTTTCACCGCCGCCAGAAAACACAGCCAATATCTGCAGTATGTTTGAAGAACGTCGCAGCTGGTACAAGGCTGCCAAGAAAGCAGAAAAGCGCTGGGGCACACCTGTTTATGTCAGTATGGCAATCATAGAACAGGAATCATCATTTCAGGGGCGGGCCAAGCCGGAAAGAACCAAATTACTCTGGGTGATTCCCTGGCGTCGACCATCTTCAGCTTATGGTTATGCCCAGGTACTTGATGAAACCTGGACAGACTATAAGGAAGACGCCGGAAACTGGGGAGCACGGCGTTCCAGCTTTTCCGATGCGATGGATTTTGTCGGCTGGTATACCAATAGCTCAACCCGCCGTAATCGCATTGCGCGAAATGATGCATACAACCTTTATTTAGCTTACCACGAGGGCAATGGCGGCTGGGCCAGAGGTTCATATAACAGCAAAGGCTGGCTGATGGATGTTGCCCGTAATGTTCAGAATACGGCTAACGTGTATCAGAATCAGTATCAAAGTTGTGAGCGTGAACTGGGACGAAACTGGTTTATGAGGCTGTTCTTCTGAGCTGGTGGGGCAAAGTATTCGGGGGAACTTTCGGGTTTATGCTGGGCGGGCCTCTAGGGGCCTTGCTGGGTGCATCACTCGGGCATAATTTTGATCGTGGTATGGGGCGCTTAAATGGTAATAAGGGCGCAGAACAAGTAGAGACTATTCAGTCTGCTTTCTTTACAGCTACTTTTTTCATGATGGGGCACATCTCCAAGGTGGATGGCAGAGTGTCTCAGGATGAAATCCATATTGCTCAGCATGTTATGCGGCAAATGAATTTGAATGCGCAGCAGAAAAAAGCCGCCATTAATTTATTTGAGCAGGGTAAAAATCAGGATGTTGAGGTGGTGGAGGTTCTTGAGCAGTTCCGCAAGGAATGCCATCGACGGCGCAATCTGATGCAGATGTTTCTGGAGATTCTGGTAATGACTGCATTTGCTGATGGTGCCCTGCATAAAAGTGAGGAAAATGCACTCTGGCAGGCCGCCCGAACCCTGGGGTTTTCCAAAATTGCTTTTCAGCACATTTTGCAAAGAGGGCAGGCACAACAGCACTATCAGCAGAATCGGCGCTCGCAATCCCAGCGCAGCTCAGATCGTGGCAGGCTAAATTTAGCTGATGCGTATAAGTTACTGGGTATATCCTCTTCAGCCAGTGACGAAGAGTTAAAGAAAGCCTATCGGAGGCAAATGAATCAGCATCACCCTGACAAGCTGGTGTCAAAAGGACTGCCCCAGGAAATGATGGATATAGCCACCCAGAAAACCCAGGATATTAAAGCAGCCTACGAGTTAATTAAACAAACCAGAAAATAGAGATTACTTTAAGTATTTATTGTATTTAATTGATTATTCAAAGTTTATTTATATCAACTTCCAGCTTTTCTAATTCAGCAGCATGCTCAGAATTGCTGATAATACCAGTGCTGCGATTCTCTGGGGTCAAGTAGTGGGCGGCCACTTCCTGAAGTTTAGGGATATCAACTTCAAGCACCTGTTGCCTAAATCTAGCCCGGTGTTCTTTGTTTCTGCCAAATAGTTCATTGTAATAGGCCTGTTTGGCCGTCCCTGCCGGAGATGCGGGTTTATCCAGGCTGGCTATTACCCCCAAAATGGCTTCTTCCAGCTGACTCTGCTTGTGAGTACTGTCATGAAGCCAGGTGATTGCACGCTCAAAGTCGTTCAGTGTTTCTGACAGGCGTGGATCCCGGTAAGAGTAAAATCGAAAGCTTGCTGAGCTTGAATCCTGAGTGGCACCACCGCCATAAGCACCACCTTGTTCTCTGATGGCGCCGTGCAGATAGCCATTGCGCAAGAAGCCACCAAGTACAGTCAGAGCAGCTGCATCTTCATGGGCAGCCGGAACTGTCCGATAAGCTGTGGCACAAAAATTAACCTGGGTATTATGCAGCCAGGCTATGCTGACTCTTTCACGCACAGGATCCATGCTAAAGGGGCTAGTCTTATTGGTATTGTCAGTGTGATGCCATAATTCATCCAGACCACTGATTAATGCCGGTTTTCCACTTTCTTCAGCGATGCAAAGCAGCCGTTTATCCCCCTGGATAATTAACTCATGCAATGTCTGCAGCTTTTCCGCATAAGCAGACAACTGGGCCTGGTCATTAAACGCCTGAACCATGGATTTCAACTTGCTTATCCCCTGCATGCCTGAATTTTTATAATTCAATGCAGCAATTGCATTCATTTGGCTGGTGGCAATGCCCATAGCCAGAACATGCCCCTGATTGGTTATGTTTTGTTCCTTATGACTGGAGATTTGCTGCATAAGTTCTTTAATTCTATTCAGCTCATCAAAACGACATGAATCAAGCATATCCTTCATTAATTGGCTTAACTTATCCTGGTTGCCATACAGTGCTTTACTGCTGAGAATCATGTAGGCGTCTATGTTTTGCTCGTTTTGCAGGTGATTGCGCATACTGATATGGGCGTTAATGCCACCACATATTGATGCCTGCAAAGCCTGAATTTCCAGATAAGAGGAAGTCCCAACACCGAGTTCAGGCAAACAACTGCTATAATGCGGTAATAAGGATTTAAGCTCCTCGGGAAGGGACGGCAGAGTGGTAATAATATCCTGATAACTTAAACCATTCGTTCCCTGCGAATAAAAAGCCAGCGGTATTTTATTGATGTAGCTGGACTCGGCCTGTGGCCATTTAATGTCAGCAGGAACGTCATCAAGATCGACTTTCGGCAGGATGCTCATGTCGTCAACCTGTTGTTGACGCCTGATTAAGGCCTCAGCCTGTTCAACTAGCTTTTTCTTTTCGTCATCATCGAGTCTGCTTTTTATTTGGGCCAGCTTTTGCCTTTCTTCAGCTCTGGTTTTCTTGGCCAGTTCAGGATCAGGTTTAACGGTTAAGGTGACCCTATGCGGATTATCCAGCAAAAAGTCTTTCACCAGCTTGGGTAAAAAATCAGGCTTCTGTATTTCCTGTTTTAAGTTTTTTAGTACAGGGTCAATATCAAGCAGTTCCAGAGGGTCACCCCGATGCGTAGCTGTGGAAAGTGAAGATAGTATTAACTGCAGTCCATAAGGGTAACTGTCCCCTGTGATTTCTCGCTGGTGAAGTTCAAGGCTGTGTAAGGCGGCTTCTACCATACTTTGTTCTACCCCTTGTTCTGCGATTTTCTCCAAAGTATTTAAAATCAGCTCTTCGATAGCCCCGGTATCATTTGCATCACAGGACTCAAGACCGCAGATAAAAGTCATTTCACGATGGGAATCTTCGAGACCACACAAAGAGGAGGGTGACATCCCCAGCTCGGTTGTTTCCAGAACCTGTAATAAGGGACTGGCACTATTATCCAACAACACAGAAGAAAGCAGTTGAGCTTTGAAAAGATCTTCCAGGCTGGTGCTTTTACCTAATAGCCAGGCCATCAGCACATGGCTTTTGTTATTTAAATCAGTTTCAGCTTCACCTTTTTCCAAAGGAAAGTATTCAGTGACTTTGAGTGGTGACTGATAGCGTTTTTCATCACCGACGGCTATGTGGACATCAAGTCTGCTGAATTCTGCAAGTGCCAGGTTTTCAAATTTTTCCTGGTGCTCAATAGCCGGAATATCGCCGAAAGTCATAAAAATGGCATTACTGGGGTGGTAGTGAGTTTTGTAGAATTTCAGTAATTGTTCGTAACTCAACTTGGGTATGTCTGCAGGATCGCCGCCACTGTTGTAATGGTAAGTTGTGGTTGGATACAGGTGTTTGCATAAATGCTGCCAGATAATACTGTTCTGAGAGCTCATGGCTCCTTTCATTTCATTATAGACAACACCTTTATATTCCAGCTCTGATTCAGGGTTGGAGGCTTCTGCAAACTCCAGACGATGACCTTCCTGGGAAAAATCCAGCGGGTCAAGCCGGGAAAAGAAAACGGCATCCAGATAAACTTGCAGCAGGTTATCAAAATCTTTTCGGTTTTGGCTGGCAAAAGGATAAGCGGTCCAGTCGCTGCTGGTCATGGCATTCATGAATGTATTCATGGAGCGACGGATCATCATGAAAAAAGGATCCCGAACTGGAAATTTTTTACTGCCACATAGCGCGGTATGCTCAAGGATATGAGCAACGCCTGTTGAATCCATCGGTACGGTACGCAGAGCAACCATAAAAACATTTTCAGGATTGTCACTGGCTAAATGGAAATGCTTGGCGCCGGTGACTTTGTGGTCATACTCTTCAACCGTGATATTCAGCGTTTCGAGGAACCGGCTGCGGATTAGTGAAAAAGATGAGTTTGGGTTGTGGTCTACTTCTGACTGCATTAATGCTTTCTCGAAAGTTTACGAAGCGCTAATTCTAGCGTATTCATTATTAAAGATCAGGAAATTGTCTCTTCAGGATAGAGGCTTAAAGTGCTGGTTCAGGTTTTTCCAGACTTATTTTACCAAGCGCTCCACTGCGAATGTCATTAAGCAAAACTTCGCTGGCTTTATGAAAGTCAACACCACCTTTTCGCAGACAGCCGCGTTGTCTGGCTATCGCTTCAAGCAGGCGGCTTGCCTCCTGTTGAACATCATCAAGCTGATAGCGCCGAATTAAACTTTCGGGATAAGCCTTGCTGAGAAATTCGACGGCAAACAGTGCGATGTCTTCAAATTCAATGGCTGTATTTTTGATGGCGCCGGTAACTGCTAGACGATAAGCGGAGTCCTGATCTTCAATTTTGGGCCATAAAACTCCTGGCGTATCAATGAGTTTGATTGAATCATTCAAGCTGATTTCGCTAGCCGCTTTGGTGATAGCAGGCTCATTGCCGACTTTAGCAACTTTTTTATCCAGCAGGATATTTAAAAAAGTGGATTTGCCGACATTTGGGATGCCGACAACCATAATACGCAATACCTGATCGCTTTTTTTATCTGAAAGTTTACGGGCAGTTTTCAATAATTTTTTAATGCTTTCTTTTTGGGTTTTATCGAGTGCATAGGCTGTAATATTTCTATGCTTATAATATTCAAGCCATAATCCGGTAACCACGGGGTCAGCCAGATCAGACTTATTGAGTACTTTCAGATGGGTAATGTTGGCTATCAGCGCATTTAATAAGGGGTTTTCACTGGAATATGGGAGGCGAGCGTCTACCAGCTCAACCACCAGGTCAATTTGCTGGAGTAATTTAGTGATATCTTTCCGGGCCTTGTTCATATGGCCCGGATACCAGCCAATCGTCATATATATTCTCAATAATTAAAAGTTGGGCTATTGTAGAGCTATTGTAAAATTATTGTAGTGCAGAAGTGCTATGGAAGTAGTGTGGACATAATTAACTCAATAGAATGACTGGAACTTAGAGGTAGGCAATGACTTTAGAAGAGCAGATAAAATTAAAACTATCCGATGCCTTTGAACCAATGCATCTTGAACTCTTAAATGAAAGTCATATGCATGCAGGTCCAGCAACCGATTCACATTTTAATTTGCTACTGGTCAGTCAGGCTTTTACAGGCTTAAAAAAGGTGCAAAGACATCAGGCTGTTTACAAGTTGTTGAAGCAAGAGCTGGCAGGGCCGGTGCATGCTTTGGCTTTGCATCTCTATAGCCCCGCAGAGTGGGAAGCTGGAGATAAGGAAATTCAGAAATCGCCAAACTGTGAGGGTAAAAACTAATATAAAACAATATATTAAGGTAATATATTAAAGTAATTTATAATTAAAATAAGCTTGTGTAGGGATGCAATTATGGTAAGATTTGCCAGACTTATATTGGCGAATTATACGAAGTTCTAGGCGCAATTCCGATGGCAGCCCGACCTGGCAAGGTCAGGCAAGAGGAAGGCTAAGAAGA
>Ga0255753_1005046_pt1 | contig 12840 bp, 13 predicted proteins | sample 041ome_10_FD_179953 | JGI IMG/M metagenome (GOLD analysis project Ga0255753, IMG submission 179953) | Coastal salt marsh microbial communities from the Groves Creek Marsh, Skidaway Island, Georgia - 041412US metaG (version 2) | ecosystem: Environmental > Aquatic > Marine > Intertidal zone > Salt...
CAACGACCTAAAAGTTCGATCACTGGGCGCTGTAAGTTGAAGCCTTGGTTCTTTTCGACAGCATTCAAGCTTTTATCCAACTCGTGATTACACACCTCGTTGACCTCGCCACAGTCAGTGCAAATTAAAAACTGTCCTGCATGAGGATGCTCAGGGTGGTTGCAGCCAACAAAGGCATGCAGGCTCTCAAGCTTGTGAATCAATCCTTGTTCTTGAAGAAACTCTAACGCGCGATATACGGTCGGTGGTGCCGGTGTTTTGTCTTCTTGGCGCATGCCTTCAAGTAACTCATAAGCGGTCAGTGGCTTTTTAGAGCGCATAATTAATGACAACACTTGCTCGCGCTGCGGAGTTAAGCGCGCACCTTGAGAGGCGCATAAGGTTTTGACTTGCTTAAGGTGCTGAGTCAGTTCTTTTTGATTCATGCATTACCTCCACGTAAGTGGTGCCATAGGCTGGATAAAACATAAGCTAAACCGGTAACCAGAACGATCACAGGACCAGTGGGTAGATCGGTAGGGTAGCTGACGGCAAGGCCGATGAAGCTCATTAGTATGCCAATAAGTGTGGCGAGCCACATCATGCGATGCAGTGAATTCACATAATGACCTGCCATTGCTGCTGGCAGGGTGATCAGCGCAAGCACGAGGATTAAGCCAACCACTTGAATCAGTAACACTACGGTTAGCGCAACCATCACTAGGAGCAGTAAATAGAAAAAGCTCGCGGGTATGCCGCGAAGGCGTGCGTGCTCTTCATCAAACACCACTGCAAGTAATTGGCGGTGATAAGCCCAAACGATGGCTAAGAGCACAACATCAAGACCTGCCATGAACCAGAGACTGGAGTGAGGTACCAAAAGGATATTGCCAAACAGATAGCTTGTGAGATCAGATTGATACCCTGGCGTTTTGGCGATAAAGATCACTCCAATCGCCATACCAATCGCCCAAAGTGCGCCGATGAGCGTGTCTTCTTGCTGTTTCCAGTAAAGACGGATGCCGCCAATTAATAATGCAGCAATAATTGCGGCAATCAAGGCGCCAATCAGTGGGTCAGATCCCATATACAGCGCGATACCCATGCCGCCGAGTACAGAGTGCGCGATGCTGCCAGCGATAAAAGTAATGCGTTTAACGACAACATAGCTGCCCATGACACCGCAGCCAATGCTGGTCAGTAGTCCAGCAATCAGAGCGCCTTGTAGAAAGCCGTAACGGGTGAGTGCGTCGATAAATTCCATCATGATTAATGCTTATGCGCGACCATGCGCACATCCTCACCGTATAAGTTATGAATGACATCACCATCAATAGCATCGGTGTGATGACATACGAGTGTTTGATTTACACACGCCACGCGATTCACATAGCTTGAGATGAATGCCACATCATGAGAAACCACTAAGATGGTCATGCGGTCATTAAGTGACTTGAGTAAGTCGAAGATGTCACTCTCTAAGCGTTGATCGATATTTGCAGTTGGTTCATCAAGCAGTAGAACCTCAGGCTCAGAAGCAAGCGCTCTGGCTAATAAAACACGCTGTAGTTGTCCGCCTGATAAGCTGCCAAGCTGCCGATTAATGAGGTTATCTGCTTCGACCTCTTCGAGTGCCTGTTTGACAATGGCTTTATCGCTAGCTGAGTAGCGACCAGGTAACCAGCGCTGCCAGCCTGATTTATTGTGGTTTAAGCGACCAAGTAAGACGGCTTGTTCAACCGATATGGGAAAGTCGCGAGCAAAATTAGGATATTGCGGTACATAGCCGAGTCGATGGCGTGAATCGTCGGGTGCTTTATCAAATACTTCGATGCGACCTTTCGCAGGCTCAAGTAAGCCTAAGATGAGTTTCAGTAAGGTGCTTTTTCCGCCTGCATTGGGACCTACGATGCCTAAGAATTCACCGGCATTGACCTGCATGGAGATATCTTCAAGCACCTTCAGCTTGCCGTAGCGATAGCTTAGATTATTAATCGTTATTTGAGGTTTACTCATGGCTAAAGGCCTTCTTCAATGCGGTTGCTGCATCAAGTAAATTCGTTGGGTAAGTTTCGCTTAGAGGATCAATGGTGACAACATGACCATGAATTTCATCGGCGACACGTTGCGCTAAGCGACGATCAAATTGCGGTTGTACAAATAAGACGCGATGGGTGTTGTGGCGTGATGCTTCTAAAACATGCTCTAGTGCATGTGGCCCAAAGTCTTTACCGCCACGTTCTAATGAGACTTGGTTTAATTGATAACGTTTAGCGAAATAACTCCAAGCAGGGTGGTACACATAAAAGGTGTTATTTGCATAAGGTGCAAGGAGCATTCTGATCTGGTTATCAATACTCAGTAGTTGTTGTTGATAACGCAGCTGGTTTTGTTTGATTACTAGTTCGCGATCTGGCGTTAACTTGATCAGTGTTTGAGCAAGCTTATTCAATTGATTGGCAATCAGAGACGGGTCGGTCCATAAATGAGGATCAGTATCCTCGTCATGGCCTTCATGGTGATGGTGTTCGAGTAGCGCTATGCCGTCGCGAAGGTCAACAATCAGGATACTTGGATTCACCGACTTGATTCGATTCATCCATGCGGCTTCGTAGGGTAGGCCGGAGCGAACAAAGATATCGGCATTGCTAAGGGCAACCAGCTGGCGAGGTGTGGGGCTATAGGTGGCAGGGCTGTAACCGGCGGTAACCAAGCTTTCTACCTGATTATCAGCATCAAGTGTTTTAAGTACTGGCACCAAAGGTGGCACGCTCACAAAGATGCTGGCAGCCTGCGTGACCGTGGCAGCAAATAAGCAAAAAAAGAGACTGAGAAGTCGGATCATGGTGAAACGCTAGAATAATTCTTAATTGTTATATTATAACATATATATTACTTTGAACTTTCATCGTGAGAAAACTGCACGAGTGCTTGGTATATAATCCAAAAAAACGAATTAAGGCATAGTGATTTATGAACCACAAAATATTTCCCCTAAATATTGTTGTCCTATTAGCTTTGACCTTGCTACTAAATGCATGTAGTTCATACAGTTCAAATATGAGAATTGGCAATGAAATGTCGGAGGCTAGTTTGGAAGATCAACGCAATGCCTCAACTACAGTTTCTGTCCTAGATGAAGAGCCTGTAAACGCTACTTTTTTAGGCAATGTTGATGCAGGACGATGTCATCAGAGTATTGTCGAAGTAACACCTAATGAATCGTCTTTGATGCTTGATTTGAAAATTGCAGCTTATGCCCTGGGTGCAGATGCAATTGCAGAAGTTGAAATCAGTAAAAAAACGGCATTCAGCAAAGACTGCTGGTACATGCTTGACGGTGAAGCTAAGGCTTATAAACTTAATAAATAATTATTTTTTTACACCATCTAATTCTTTAGAAAAGTGAGCTGCGATTACCCCCGCAGGCATTGCTACTACTCCGATCCCTAATATAGCTACTACGCTAGCTAATATTTTTCCGATAGTTGTTATTGGGTAAGCGTCTCCGTATCCAACGGTGGTTAGTGTTGCCATTGCCCACCACATTGCTCTTGGGATACTGCCAAATACTTCAGGTTGCGCTTCTGATTCAGCAAAATAAATTAAAACTGCGCTTATAAACAAAACAAAGATGCTAACTGAAAGACTAGCAATTAATGCGGCTTTTGCATGATAAAAAGCGCGCACAAGGGCGGCTAAGTAAATGTTTTGACGTAATAGATGAGTTATGCGAAGAAGACGCAACAATCTTACGCTTCTTAAAATCATGAACTCGGGACTTAAAAGCGATAAAAGCGATGGAAAAATAGCTATCGCGTCAATTAAAGCATAAGGGGTGAATATATATTTTACTCTGCCAGAAATACCTGAGAATTTTGGGTCGTCAGCGCAAAAGATAATCCTTAAAAAATACTCAGTTATAAAAAGCGAAAGAAAGAATATTTCAAATAATTCAAACCACTTTTCATGGGTGTTAAAAATTGATGGCTCTGTCTCCAGTACAACTTGAAAAACAGATAAGACAATAAGAACACCTATTAGCTTTTCTAGAGTGGTAGGAGCCTTAGAGCTATCAGAGCCAAATGTTGAACGCAGATAATCAATGAACATATATTGTTTCAATCAATTTTTCCTGGCTTGGAATGATGAATTCATCACCAGGATTGATAGCGGTACTTACTTTATTACCGTTGCTGTAGCGAACACCGATCAACACGCCTCCTTTGCCGTTGAGGTGGTTTCGTAATTCGCCGAAGTTCAATGATGAGGGCTGTGTGGTTACTCTTTTCAGAGCAATGCCATTTTCTCCATTACTTACAAGCTTATTAATGATGGCAACTAGGTGAGGATTTTCTGCGTACTGAGCAAACACTTTACTACCTATTTTATCGCTAACAACAAAGTCGAGCTCATAGAGCTTTGACATCATGTCTCTTGTGTCTGATGCATTTAATTCTGCAATTAGGTGAGGGCGATTTTCTTGAGTCGTGTGATTAGTGATGGTGATGATGGCTTGTATAATATTTAAATCGGAATTATTTGGTGCATCTGTATCGAAATTCGATACGATAATTGTGTCAGCATCATATGCTCCAGATGCCAATATGTCTTCATGATTATGAAATGCACCCTCAATGAGTTTTACAGATCCTTGTGAGATTAGCTCCACAACGGAATTGTCTAGCTTTTCTACACTATCCTTTAAAATAGTAATCGAGCATTGATTGGATTTAACCAGTCGAGCAACGATCTCGGCGCTTGATTTGGAACTCCCAAGTAGAAAGACGTTACGTTTTAAAGTCGACTCATTAGTATAAAGATCTAATGCGTAGCCAGAATTTTTTATGGTCGAAGGTTCTTTCTGTTTGGCGGTTATAAGAGAGTCATCTTCAGCAACCACGATAAGTCTATCTGTGCCGTTGAGAGTTGCGTTAATGTCAGGGTTGATGTGTACATTGCCATCATGGCTCAAAAAGCCGATAGGGATAGAAGTATCAAAGCATGATGAGACACTTTCAAAGGTGCCTTCGCTTATCTCTTTGAACTCAGATATAGGGTTGGTTAGATAAATCTCATTGCCTTCAAAGCTGAGTAGTTCTTCATATACTTTAGGTAGCGTTGGTTGAAAAACGGTCTCCACAATTAATCTCGCTGGCAGTGTTGAAACGACAACGGGAATGGCTGTTTTTTGTGTTGCTGAATTGATCAATTCTGCTTCATCGTGATCACAAGCTTCAACAATAACGTCTTTGCAATCACGTTGATGATTTCGCAAATAATTCCTGAGGTTAATGGTGATTTTTAAGCGGTCTAGAAGTAGTGTGTCGTTATCATCGCCAAGAACAATGATTCTCTTGGCATCCAATATGCTTAAGTTTCTAAAAGTATCTTCGGAATCAAGTTTTCTACTTCTAAAGTTGATGTAAGTGTTTTTCAGCTTTGTGCTGCCAATCGTGTTCTTTACAAGGCCTTCAAGTTCTTCGTGGTCCATGTTTGAGGCAATTAAGACATGTGATGCGCCTTCACTCTCATTGGCAATAACAAGCTCTTCGATAATGGCTGGCACTCTCGAAGACCAGCCTAAGATGACAATGTGGTTGTTGAAAGGAAAGTCTTGAGTGCCTTTAGAAACAGCTCTTACGCGTGCATCGATAATTGCAGACAAAAGACTAATGAGAATTGATAGTACAAAGATGCCAAATAAGGTGACAGTCAGCAGAACGAGCAGATAGGGTAGGCTGCCCATGCTCGCCTCGATTTCCCATGGGGTTACAGCCCTCATGGTTAAGTCCCAAAGCAAGTCGCCAAATTCTTTGTGCTCACTTAGTCCGGAAGCCCATGTGAAAACGGTAATGATGACAACGAAAACAAAAGAGAGTAGGGCTAACCAACCTAATAGGCTGTTGGAGCCAGAGCCCAATAAATTATCAACATGGTATTTAATTCTTCGCGTGTTAAAAAATAACATCTTTGTTTTCCATTTGTTTTAAGAGTCAAGGCTTCCCGCGTCGTCGTCTATACGAGACTTTTGTTCCTTGTCGGATTCGGAGCTAAGGTTACTTGCAAAATAAAGCGTTGCCGCAAGGGTAGGTATAACGTAAATCATTTTGTCAGTAAAAAAGGCAACAATGTATGCTGGACCAGCAATGAGTAATGCTTTAAAGGCCAAACTTAAAAGTTTCATTTTCTAACCGATTTAAACGTTGTTGTTCTTAAAATTATGCATCAATTTTAATTCTCTAATCTAGTTTTTTCTACTATAGTGGTTGGCTAAAAGGCGTGTAAGAATCATTAAAAATTTATGGACAGAAATCCGAACGGGTATTTCATGAAGCACTTATATTCCAAAGTTAAAAAACCCTTACTAGCCTTCTCATTGTTGGTAGCAAATGTTAACGCTGCTTCTAGCTATGAGGAATATCAGCAGCAAATGTCTAGCACTCAAGATCAGTTTCAGGCGTATAAGCAAGAACTATTGAGTGAATTTGAAGAATCTAAAAAAGAATATGCGGAATACGTAAAAAAGGTTGAAGCTGAGCTAGAGGATTATAAAAGCTCCCTATCTAAATATTGGGAAGACCCAGAAGTTTTTTCTAAAGAGAGATGGATTGAATACAGCCCGGATCAAAAATCACGAAGTGAAGTGGATTTTGAGAAAAATGAAATAACAATACAGACAATTGCAAAATCTGCTGATGCTGCCACGAAAAAATTGGAAAAGGTTCTAGAGCGCGCTGTAACGATAGACACTCAAACATACCGAGAGACTAATGCAATTGAACAAAAAATCGAAAAAATAAAGCGAAAGGTTGCAAAAAAGCCAATTCAGGCTAAGCCCGTTACTGAAGCGATCATCTCTGATGTTATTTTCGACGTTAAGCCCAAAGTTAATCAGGTGATTAATTACGTAAAAAAACACGTATTACCTAAAAAAGTAGTCGAGTCACCAGCCAAGGTTCCTGGGGAGAAGACCTACACGATTAAAATTAAATTGCCTCCGGATACGGCTGTCAAAAAAGCACAAAAATACATCGCAAAAATTAGAGAAGAGGGTTCCGGTCAAAAGGTTTCAGAGTCTTTGATATTAGGCATCATGCAAACCGAAAGTTATTTCAACCCATTAGCTCGATCGCATGTTCCTGCATTTGGCTTGATGCAGATAGTCCCCAAAACTGCAGGAGTAGATGCTTACAATCATCTTTATGGAAGCAAAAAGGTGGTGAGTGCAGATTATCTTTATAACAGTGACAACAATATCAAAATGGGCGCGGCGTATTTGCACATCCTTTACTACAAATATTTTAGTAAAATAAAGGATCCGCGTAGTCGCTTGTATTGCACTATAGCTGCCTATAACACTGGCGCGGGTAACGTGTCATGGGTGTTTAACCGTGGTAAGGGATTCAAGTATACGTTGTCAGTTGTCAATGCGGTGCCAACGATAAATGCCATGTCGCCAGATCAGGTTTATGAGGCACTGGTAAATGGTCTTAAGCATAAAGAAGCGAGAGATTATTTGGTGAAGGTCACTACAAGAGCTACCAGATTTAGTAATCTGAATCTGTAAATCGTATTTAAAATTCTTTTAGCAATGGTATAGATGAATGAAAGTATTGTTGGCCTGTTTGGGTTTAGTTGCTTCTTTAAGTGTTACAGCGGAAACAGAAGCTATTAAGACTCAGATTGATTCTGAGGCGTGCCACGAAAGTAATGGTAATTTGACCGATGCTCAAGTTATTGAGCAAGCTATCTCGAATGGTAAAAAGATGGCGGCACGTTCGGCGTTTACGACTATTAATTTATCCACAGTTGATAGTTATTCTGAACGTTCTAAATATGCGGGTAGCAGTAATAATGAATCTGCCGAAGCTGTTAGTAATATTTCATCAAAAGATAAAAGTTCTACTAATGCAAATGTCAGAGAGCTTTCCAAGCCAGTAGGTAACTGGCTGACAAAATTGGGCAAGCGATGTTATCTTGTTCATCTTGAGCTTGAGATAACGCGTCTAAATACTCTTATTAACAACTTGGACTCAACTACTCAGCCGTTATCTGTCAAGCTTTGGACAGGTGATGCAGGTCCAGGTGAGATCTCTCATCTTAAGGTAGGTGAGGCGCTTACTTTCTTCATCCAAGGAAACAAGAATTTTTACGCACGGGCCATATACGTTGATGCTGCGGGTGACTTGAATTGGGTCATTCCTAGCGATCTTGTTAAACAGAGTTTTTTCACGGCCGGAATACCTCACCAGCTTCCCCAAGATGATAAGAATCAGTATTGCAGTTTTGGCCAATGTGATGTCCTGGAGATGGTCATTGGACCACCTGCCGGCTTATCGCGGTTATTTATATTTGCGAGTGAAAAGCCATTTAGTGGAAATATTGAAGAAGAACTCGGCTTTAGTCGCCAAGTTAGAAAAATGACTAAAGTTTCACATGCTGAGTTTCAGGAGCTAAGTCAGAGTGGTGGTGTCAAACTCTCTAATAAGGAAAAGGCCTTAAGTAAATTAGACCAAGAGGTTGTTGTTTCTGGTTCCAAATACCCAATGAGCGTTGTCGATATAGTTATATCAGAATGAAGTCATTTCAGAGCTTGTTCTAACCTCTGTAATGCCTTTTCTTTGTGATGAAGAGTTATTTCTTTCGCTATTTTGCTAGCGCGCTCACTTTGGTAACTGCTAAGTGTGGGCTTGTCGATACAGACGCGAACAAACCCAGTTTTAATAGATGTTTCGTACTTGATGTTTTCGTAGATAACTCTCGACTCTACAAATGTTGATAGATTCTCATCGTGACTAAACTGTTTTACGAGCATTTTTTCTTTAGCTGAATCAAGCTCTCGATAATTGTTATAAATTACCGCTTGAATACTTTTGTTGATTCGAGATTCCATTTCGCTACGGGCATTCTTTTTCGCCAGATTAATAGCTTCAAAGCCTCCGGTCGCAAAGCCTGAATTACAAATATGCCCCGTGGTCTGTTGATAGTACCAGCGAGGAGCGCCTTCAATTTTCACCGATTCTATGTGTTCTAAGTGCTGTTCGAACATAAAAGAAATAAGTGTTTTGGCTAAGGTGAGGGCAATTGTTTCGATCATCAGGCTAGCACTGTAAAAAAATTTAAATGAAAATCGGGGCAAAGCCCCGATATTACTTTACTCTTGTGTGAGTGCTTTTTTGGCAACTTCTTCTTCGAGTTTCTGGTGGCCTTTGAATGCGGTAAATTGCTGATACAAAGCCTCATCATTATTCCGGCTAGTTTTAATAGCTTTCTTAAAAGTTTCCGACTTGGCTTCTGGATTTATACCTAATAGAACACAAGTTTCTCCAGTCGGGGTCTGAGGTATAGTATCGATCATATCCATATTTTTCAGAGCTACTACAGATAATGCTTTTGAAATGCTCTCTATAACAGCTTCTACAGCATCAGGTTTGTTAACGCCTGTCTCACGATAAAAGTCTTCAATGAGCACTTTCATATCAGTCTGTAAAAGTTGAGCTAAGTTTTGTTGAGCTTGATTAATTGCAAATTGTTCTTGTTTGCGTTTTAGAACTACATTACTGCAGCCTTTAGATTGACGTGCAACACCATCAACCTTCTTGCCGCAATACCATTTAGGTGCTTCGTATTCTTTTTTGAATGTGTAAAAACATTTCTCAGCTGGTGGGGGTAACAAAGATGAAGCTGATTTAGTGTCTCCAGAAGTCATGCATCCAGTAAGTGTTAGAGAAGAGACTAGCAAAGCCGAAGTTGTTAAAATTCTCATTTTTTATCCTCTTAATTAAGTTATGCGTTAATTGTTAAGTGGGACAAGCCATATCCAAAGGGTGCCTGTCTGTGGGTCGTACCATTTTTCGTTGATATGCGCCTGTATTTTTTGCTCTATTCTAGTAATTGAATTAATCGATGCAAAAGACTCGCTAGTATTACCTTCAACATAATCGTCAACGATAATACTTTTGACGTCGGCATTCATTAGGGTGGCCAGTTTGACAATAGCGCGGTTAGTCGCAAGTTCATCTTGAGCACTTAGACCTTCCCAATGTCGATCAGCAGAGGCTACAACACCATTTTGAGGTTTAAATATCCAATCAGGTGCGGATATTGGAGTATTTGATAAACAGCCAGCAATCATCAGCATAAGGGGGATAATTAAAACTTGTTTATTCATCGATAGACTATTGATATGTTAGTAGATTTATAAATAGGTTATCTCAAAAAATAGAGTTAGTGTATTTTAATTCCATTTAAGCTCAAAAATTTCCTGTAAGTCGGCTTTTCCAGCGATCTCGATTTTACCCATGGGTTCGCACGGCAGCGTAGGTTTAATTTTGTTATGGACATTTGTGCTGATGAGAATATCGGCGCCACATTTTTTTGTGGAGCTTTCAAGACGTGATGCCATGTTTACCGTATCGCCGAAGGCGGTATAACTAAATCTTATGGAAGAGCCAAAATTTCCAATTACTGCTGGTCCTGTATTTATCCCTATACCGGTTTTGATGGGGCTAATGCCTAATGCAGCTAATTGGTTGTTAATTTCTTCGTGAGCGCGCTGCATCTCAATTGCGGCTTTGCAGGCGGCAAGCGGGTGATTGGGTAATTCAATTGGCGCGTTAAAAATAGCCATAATGGCATCACCAATGTATTTATCTAACGTACCGCCGTATTTGAAAATGATTTTTGTTAACGGGTCAAAATAAATATTCATCACTTCGGCCAAGAGCTCTGGTGGAATCTTTTCTGACATGGAAGTGAAGCCACGGATATCTGAGAAAAGTATTGTCACATCCTTTTTTTCCCCACCCAGAGACAGTTGATCCGGGTGTTGGCTGATTTTCTTTGCAAGCGGGGCGGGTAGATAGGATGAGAAAGCGGTCTCTAGTTTTGCGATCTGATGCCTTCCATGGGTCAGCAAGGTTATTTCTATGAGCACTGCCGTGATAAAAATTCCGATCAGTTGAAAACCGGGTTCAATCCAAACATTTAATTTTGTAGCGAGAACAAGGCCGGTAACCCAATAGGCTGAAAGCAGTAAGAGATAAAGGAAATAACGTACAGGTGTTTTTTGAGTTGTTAGGGCAATTAACGTCAGTAACATCACTAACGCCATCAAGCCTGCTTTTTGTAATAGTGTGATTTCACTGTGAATCTGATTATCAAGTACAGAAGAAATGAAGCTGGCATGAACCAGAGGGCCGGGATATAGGCCTAAAGGCGTTGAGCGAATATCGGTTACGCCGGCTTCTGTTATACCAACAAGAACAATCTTGTCCTTAACCAACATCGGGTCGAAGGATGGTTCGCTTAATTCAGCAAAGGAATAGGTTGTAAAAGCGCTTTCGTGATAAAGCGTGGGCTTGGTGAGCCCATTCTCGTTGAAGGGAACTTTGTATTTCCCTAGGAGTAAATAATTGTCACTGGCATCAAATTTTACGTCTTGATTGAGATGAAACCTCAGGGCTTGTAAGCCCAGGCTTGGGATGATCGCATTGTTAAATGTAAACCCTAGTGGATACTTTCTTAACCGACTGTCGGAGTCGTTAACAGTGTTCAATGCGCCTACGAGAGACAAGCTTGAGCTTATGCTGTCAATATTTGGCTCAATACTTTGACTCTGTATCCAGGAAACGTTGTTTTTATCAATTAGAGCTGAGTTTAAAAGCTGTTCGTCAAGCTCATAAGTGCTGAAGGTCTTAAGATCTGAGTCTAAAAATACACCACCCAAACTGTTAATTGACGATAGCGTTGCAGACAGTTTGTTGTCTGACTCGGTTGTGGTTGTCTCAGAGAAAACAATATCGAGCGCAACAACACTTGCGCTGTCTAATTTGCTCAAGCCGTTTGCTATGGTTTCTCTAGGCCATGGCCACCTGCCGTGCTTTTTGACTGACTTGTGATCAATGGAGATAAAAACAATGTCAGCATTAGCTTTTTGTGATGAGTGGCTGTAGTAGTTATCACTTACAGCGCTAATAATTGAGGTAAGTGCTTTTGGCTGACTATGATTTATTGCTAATAAAATGAGATAGGCAGCTGCGAGGCCAAAGAAAAATAGAATTTTTTCGTTTTTATATAAATTTGGCATCAGATTGGATTAAGGATTGAAGAGATTTTTAATCCGATTCATCTCATCGATTCTTTTGTTTGAAATGGCTTGTTTAATGGCGGTATTGCCTTGAATCATGACTTCTTTATTTTTAGATAGCGATAGGTTGTTAACATAACCCTTAAAGGCTTCTTCGTTTTGTGTGACCCAAGAGTCAAATTCATTCAGCATCTCGTTGACGCCTTCTTGTTGTGCTTGAATGTATACTTGATATTCAGCTTCTAGTGACCTTTGAGATGCTTCAATTTGGGCGTTAAGTTTCTCGTAAAGTTTAAAATCGCCAGTTTTTGGAGTTAGCGCGACTTCACCTTCATTCATGGTTACGCTGATTGTTTTTTTATCATCAGAGATTAAAAAGGATGTGCCTTTAACGCCAATGGTGGCGAGTCTTGTGGTGAAGTTGATAGTTGCCCCACTGGCCACTCGATCGATTAGAAAATAACTGTTACCCGAAAGCAGTTCCGCACCGCTAGATTGAATCTTCACCTTTGTATGGTTGCTTAACGTTATTTCTGATGTGTTTGATCTGACTTTTGCTGCGCCCTTGAACGTGATGATGGTGTCATTTTCGCAAAGAGTAATTGGCGTTTTATCGGGGGTATATCGCTTAATGCTGTTTGCGGGTTTTATCGACACCTGTCCTTCCGTGTGTGTAAGGGTGGCAATAGACATACATTCTTGTTTGCCAGTAAGGGTGTGGCTAAAAGATGTAGTGGGTAGGGCTAAAAATATGACGATAACAAAAAGCA
>Ga0255753_1005067_pt1 | contig 12802 bp, 13 predicted proteins | sample 041ome_10_FD_179953 | JGI IMG/M metagenome (GOLD analysis project Ga0255753, IMG submission 179953) | Coastal salt marsh microbial communities from the Groves Creek Marsh, Skidaway Island, Georgia - 041412US metaG (version 2) | ecosystem: Environmental > Aquatic > Marine > Intertidal zone > Salt...
GGTAAACGGCGCCACCGGCAGCAGCACATCGGCGCTGTCCATGTTGGTGCGAAACGCATTCAGCGAAACCACCATGTCGGCTTGCGCCAGCGCGTGATTTGAGCCGGCAGCGGTATCGGCGTGTGGCTCCACGTGCAACAACAACACCGCCTTGGCCTGGCCCGCAAGTATTTGTGCGGCGTTCAAGCCGCCCGCCTTGGGCTGCGCGCCCACAAGCTGCGCGCCCACGGTGTTGGCGGCTTCGGAGAGGTACCCGACCCGAGCGCCTGTGGTTTGTGCAATAAAGCCCGCCAAGGCGAGCAACGACTCGGCTTGTGCATGATGCGCCGCGGCATTGCCCAGCAGCACCGCCGCCCCAACGCCCAGGCCTTGCGCCATGGCCAGCGCGGTGTCGGTTGGCGTGACCGCCACCGGCGACGCCACGCCATGTTGCTGCGCCACCGCCGCAGCCACCTCGGCCAGCGCGTGCACCCATTGCGACGCCTCAACCAGTTTGGCATGGCGCACGGGCATGGCCCAGTCCTTGCCGCCACGCCATTCACGCGCCGACGCCAACACATCGATTGAGCCACCGCGCCTCACCGCCTGCCGCAGGCGTTGCGCAAACAGCGGATGGTCTTTACGCAACCGGCTGCCTACCACCAGCGTGTGCTTCAAATGGCTGAGCTCGGCGATCTCCATGCCCAGCCAACGCACGCCGTCTGACGTGCCGTGCTGGGCGTGGCGCAAGCGGTGGTCTATGCTGTCGCTGCCCAAGCCGCGCCAAAGCTGCGTCGCCAACTGCAGTTCTTCTAGCGTGCTGTGCGGGCTCACCAAGGCGCCCAACGACTCGCTGCCGTGCTCGGCCTGAATTTGTTTGAATCCGCGCGCCACGTAGTCGAGCGCGGTTGTCCAATCCACGCTTTGCCACTGGCCGTCTTGCTTGATCATGGGCTCGGTTAAGCGCTGCTCGCTGTTGAGGGCCTCATAGCTGTAACGGTCTCGGTCGGCGATCCAACATTCGTTGACCGCCTCGTTTTCGAATGGCACCACGCGCATCACGCGCCCACTTTTCACTTGCACCACCAAATTCGCACCGGTGCTGTCGTGCGGGCTCACCGATTTGCGCCGAGACAATTCCCACGTACGCGCTTGGTAACGAAACGGTTTGCTGGTTAGCGCCCCCACCGGGCAAATGTCGATCATGTTGCCCGAGAGTTCGGAGTCGATGGTGGCGCCCAAAAAGGTTTGAATCTCTGCATGCTCGCCCCGGTTCGACATACCCAGCTCCATGTCGCCGGCAATCTCCTCGCCAAAGCGCACACAGCGCGTGCAGTGAATGCAACGGCTCATTTCCTCCATGCTGATCAGCGGGCCCACGTCTTTGTGTGGCACCACCCGCTTTTCTTCGGTGTAGCGCGAGCCGTCGCGGCCATAGCCCACGGCCAGGTCCTGCAATTGACACTCGCCGCCTTGGTCGCAAATGGGGCAGTCGAGCGGGTGGTTGATGAGTAAAAACTCCATCACCGACTGCTGCGCTTGAACCGCTTTATCGCTTCGGGTACGCACCACCATGCCGGGGGCCACCGGCGTGGCGCAGGCCGGCACCGCCTTGGGGGCTTTCTCTACGTCCACCAAGCACATGCGGCAGTTGGCCGCGATTGAAAGTTTTTTGTGATAGCAAAAGTGCGGCACGGCGATGCCGGCGGCCTCAGCGGCGTGCATCACCATGCTGCCTTCGCTCACCTCAACCTTTTGGCCGTCGACTTCAACTTCAATCATGGATTGGCTTACCTTTGCGATGCCTCATACCAAAGACCGCACCATGCAACTTTGGTGGGCAATGTGGTACTCGAATTCGTGCCGATAGTGTTTGAGCATGGCCCGCACGGGCATGGCGGCGGCGTCGCCCAACGCGCAAATGGTGCGCCCCTGAATGCCCTGCGCCACCGCATCGAGGCGCTCCAAATCGTCGGCGGTGCCTTGGCCATGCTCAATGCGGTGCACCATACGCCAAAGCCAGCCGGTGCCTTCGCGGCACGGCGTGCACTGGCCGCAGCTCTCGTGCATGTAAAAGTAGCTCAGGCGCAGCAGGCTGCGCACCATGCAGCGTGAGTCGTCCATCACGATCACTGCGCCCGAACCCAGCATGGAGCCGGCTTTAGCAATGCTGTCGTAATCCATGTCGGTCTCTAGCATGACCGAGGCCGGCAGCACCGGCATGGAGGAGCCACCCGGAATCACGGCCTTTAGCTGCCGCCCCTGTGGCACACCGCCGGCGAGCTCGAGCAACTTAGCAAAGGGCGTACCCAGCGGTACCTCGTAGTTACCGGGGCGCTGCACATCGCCACTGACCGAAAAGATTTTGGTGCCCCCGTTGTTGGGTTTACCCACCTCAAGATAGGCCTCGCCACCGTGGCGGATGATCCACGGCACGGCGGCAAAGGTTTCGGTGTTGTTGATGGTGGTGGGCTTGCCGTACAGCCCATAGCTGGCCGGAAATGGTGGCTTAAACCGTGGCTGGCCCTTTTTGCCCTCCAGCGACTCAAGCAAGGCGGTTTCTTCGCCGCAAATGTAGGCGCCAAAGCCATGATGGGCGTGCAGTTCAAAGTTAAACGACGACCCAGCGATGGCCTGCCCCAATAACCCCGCGGCGCGGGCTTCTGCCAGCGCCTCTTCAAAGCGCTCGTACACCTCAAAAATTTCACCGTGGATGTAGTTGTACCCAACACCGATGCCCATGGCGTAGGCGGCAATGGTCATACCCTCAATCACGATATGCGGGTTGAAGCGAAGAATGTCTCGGTCTTTGCAGGTGCCCGGCTCGCCCTCGTCCGAGTTGCAAACCAAATATTTTTGGCCTGGAAACTGGCGTGGCATGAAGCTCCATTTCAAGCCCGTGGGAAACCCGGCACCACCGCGACCGCGCAACGACGAGGCTTTGATCGTGGCAATGACCTCGTCGGGGGTCAGCCCAGGCCCACCATCTTGACCCAGCACCTTGCGCAGGGCTTGATAACCCCCACGGGCCTCGTAATCACTCAGGCGCCAGTCGTTGCCTTGCAACCCAGCATAAATTTGCGGTGTGATGTGCCGCCCGTGAAAGCAGCTTGCGCTGCCATCGGCTTGAAACGTTTGCAGCAGTGTGGCCAGCGTCATGCCGCTTCTCCTGCCGGCGCCGTAATATGGTCGCGCAACGCCTCCAGCATGGCGTCAAGGCGCTCGGGCGTCATGTGGCTACACATGTGGCGGTCGTTCACCAGCATCACCGGCGCGTCGGCGCAAGCACCCAAACATTCGCTGGGCTGCACCGTGAACATGCCATCGGCGGTGGTTTGACCGGGCGCCACCTGCAGGCGTTGGCACACGTGTTGCATGGCCTCTTCGCCGCGGCGCAGTTGGCACGGCAGGTTGGTGCACACACTCAACTTGTAGCGCCCCACCGGCTGCTGGTTGTACATGTTGTAGAAGGTCACCACCTCGTGCACCGCCATGGCTGGCATGCCCAAGTGGTTGGCCACATCCACCTCGGCTTCGGGCGAGACCCAGCCTTGCTCGTGCTGAACAATCGCCAAGCACGCCATCACCGCCGACTCCCGACGCTCGGGCGGGTACTTTGCCAACTCCCGATCAAAGCGGGCACGCATGGCATCGTTGATCATCGGTCAATTTCTCCAAAAACAATGTCCATGGTGCCAATGATCGCCACCGCATCGGCCAACATATGGCCACGCGTGAGCTCATCCAGCCCAGCCAAATGGGCAAATCCAGGGGCCCGAATTTTGAGGCGGTAGGGCTTGTTGGCACCGTCGCTTACCATGTAAATACCAAACTCACCCTTGGGGTGCTCGACCGCGGCGTAGGCTTCGCCTTCGGGCACGGCAAAGCCCTCGGTGAAGAGCTTAAAGTGGTGGATCAACGACTCCATGTTGGCCTTCATGGCCTCGCGCGCAGGCGGCGCGATTTTGTGGTTGTCGGTGATCACCGGCCCCGGGTTGGCGCGCAACCACGCAATGCACTGCTCAACGATGCGATTGGACTGGCGCATTTCTTCAACGCGCACCAAATACCGGTCGTAGCAGTCGCCCTCGGTGCCCACGGCAACATCAAAATCGATGTCGGCGTAGACGTCATAGGGCTGGGTTTTGCGCAAATCCCAGGGCAATCCGCTGCCGCGCAACATGGGACCGGTGAAGCCCAAATTCAGCGCCCGTTCGGGTGAGACCACGCCAATACCTACGGTGCGCTGTTTCCAGATGCGGTTGTCCGTGAGCAGCGTTTCGTACTCATCGATGTAGGCCGGAAAACGCGCGCAAAAATCTTGCAGGTAATCCAGCAAACTGCCTTGGCGGTTGGCGTTGAGTGCGGCGATCGCCCGCGCGTTGCGAATTTTGTTGGCTTGGTATTGCGGCATGCTGTCGGGCAGGTCGCGGTACACACCCCCCGGTCGGAAATACGCCGCGTGCATGCGCGCGCCAGACACCGCCTCGTACGCATCAAACAACGCCTCGCGCTCACGAAAGCAATAAATTAGCACGGTCGAGGCGCCGCAATCGTGGGCGTGCGCGCCAAGCCAGAGCAGGTGGTTGAGAATGCGCGTGATCTCGGCGAACATCACGCGTATGTACTGCGCGCGCAGCGGCACCTCTAGGCCCAGCATTTTTTCGATTGCCAAGCAGTAGGCGTGCTCGTTGCACATCATGGAGACGTAGTCCAAGCGATCCATGTAAGGCAAGGACTGAATGTAGGTTTTTTGCTCGGCCAGTTTTTCGGTGGCGCGGTGCAACAAGCCAATATGCGGGTCGGCGCGCTGCACCACCTCGCCGTCGAGCTCGAGCACCAAACGCAACACACCATGCGCCGCCGGGTGCTGCGGCCCAAAGTTAAGGGTGTAGTTTTTAATCTCAGCCATGAGAGACGTTGTCCTGGCGATTGGCGCCGTAGTGCGGCTCACGAATCACGCGCGGCGTGATTTCGCGCGGCTCGATGCTGACCGGCTGATAGATCACCCGCTGCTGCTGCGCGTCGTAACGCATTTCTACGTGTCCGCTGACTGGAAAGTCTTTACGCATGGGGTGCCCAATAAACCCGTAGTCGGTTAGGATGCGCCGCAAATCGGGGTGCCCTTGAAACAGAATCCCGAACAGGTCAAAAGCCTCACGCTCGTACCAATTCGCACCCGACCAAACCGCCCCCACCGAGTCCACACAAGGGGCGTCGTCGTCCTCGCACCACACACGCACCCGCAGGCGTTGGTTAAGGGACACCGAAAGCAAGTGCAGCACCACCGCAAAACGCGGACCTTGGCGTTCACCCTCAGCGTAGCCTTGGTAGTCCACACCGCATAGGTCGATCAACTGCTCAAAAGCGCAGTCGGGATGATCGCGCAGCTGTTGTGCGCAGCGCAGGTAGTCGGCCGCGCGCAGCTCGACGGTGCACTCTTGCAGTGATTGACCAATGCTGAGTGCAACATTGCCCAGCACATGCTCAAGGGTTTGCGCCAGATTTGTCATGGCTTAGACCCGTGCAATGGTTTGGGTGCGGCGGATTTTGTCTTGCAACTGAATGATGCCGTACAACAACGCCTCGGCGGTGGGCGGGCAACCGGGCACGTAGACGTCAACCGGCACAATGCGGTCGCAACCACGTACCACCGAGTAACTGTAGTGGTAGTAACCACCACCGTTGGCACACGACCCCATGGAAATAACCCAGCGGGGTTCGCTCATTTGGTCGTAGACCCGCCGCAGGGCCGGCGCCATTTTGTTGCATAGCGTGCCGGCCACAATCATGAGGTCGGATTGACGCGGGCTGGCGCGAAACACCTCGGCACCAAAGCGGGCCAAATCGTAGCGGGCGGCACCGGCATGCATCATTTCTACCGCACAGCAGGCCAGGCCGAAGGTCATGGGCCATAACGAGCCGGTCTTGGCCCAGTTCACCACCGCGTCGTAGCTGGTGGTAACAAAGCCTTTTTCCAATACCCCTTCAATTGCCATGCACGTACACCTTGGAGTTATTCCCAGTCAAGGGCGCCCTTTTTCCACTCGTAAATGAAACCCACCACCAAAATACCCAGAAAAATCACCACCGCCCAAAACGCCGGGGCACCCAAATCTTTGAGCGCCACCGCCCAGGGAAAGAGAAAAGCGATTTCGAGGTCGAACAATATAAAAAGAATGGCCACCAAGTAATAGCGCACATCGAACTTCATGCGCGCGTCTTCAAACGCTTCAAAGCCGCACTCGTAGGGCGCGTTCTTGGCCGCGTCGGGCCGATTCGGGCCCAGCACATACCCAATAACTTGGGGCAACACGCCAACGGCGAGGCCGACCAAGATGAACAGGATAACGGGTAGGTACTGCTCGTAATTCATGTTGTCTCGCCACCCACCCCTGAAGGGCACGGGTTGCGCGTTGGTGCCGACGGCGAGACTCGAACTCGCACAGCTTTCGCCACTACCCCCTCAAGATAGCGTGTCTACCAATTTCACCACGTCGGCACGGGGTATTTGCCATACCGCGCATTGCTCAATGAGGGGTGCAACGCACTTTGGCAAACCTAAGAAGTGTACTCCGAAAAACCCCTGATTCGGTGTCCACTTGAGCCTTTGGCATCAGTTCTTGGGGATGGCGTCCACCCCAACCGCAGGGGCTTGTGCTGGCTGCGTTGCCGGCGCGGGTGCCACCGTGGCAGGCACCGGCACGTTGGGCGCTTCGCGCTCCAGTACGCTGCTGCCGCCCTCACCGGCGCGGTCAGGCACTGAAAAGCCAAAGTATGCCAAGGCCAAAGTCGTACCCAAGAAAACCGCGGCCAACACCGCCGTGGTGCGCGACAAAAAGTTAGCGCCACCGGAGGCGCCAAACAGGCTGGCCGACCCGCCAGCGCCACCACCACCGCCGCCGCCGAAAGCGGCCCCGGCATCTGCGCCTTTGCCATGCTGCATAAGGATAAGACCCACCATGGCCAAGGCCGAGAGAATTTGCACCACCAACAAAAGATTCAACGCAAACTGCATGACGTCACCGTCCGTGAAAAATTGAAATTAATGCCCCGCCAACGCCACCGCCGCTTGGGCAATGGCTAAGAAATCCTCTGCCGCCAACGACGCGCCGCCGACCAAAGCGCCGTCGATGTCGGGCTGCGCCAGCAGCAGCGACGCGTTGCCTGGATTGACACTGCCACCGTATAGCACCGGCACAGAAGACGCACCGCCTTGCTGCAAACGCGCGCGCAACACCGCGTGCACCGCCTGCGCCTGCTCGGCCGTGGCCGTTTGCCCGGTGCCAATGGCCCAAATGGGCTCATAGGCCAACACCATGCGACCTGCGTCTTGTTGCAACGCCTGCAGCACCGGCTCGAGCTGGGCCAACACCACCGCCTCGGTTTGTTGCGCTTGGCGCTGCTGCAGCGACTCGCCAACGCACACAATCGGCACCACACCCTCCGCCAGCGCCGCCCGTGCCTTGGCCGCTACCGCTTCGTTGCTCTCACCGTGGTACTGACGCCGTTCAGAGTGCCCCACAAGGGCAAAGCGCGCGCCAAACTCTTTCAGCATGGTCGCGCTGACCTCGCCCGTGTATGCCCCGGTGGTGTGCGCTGAAACGTCTTGGGCACCCCAGGCCACCGCCCCGTTTTGCAGGGCTTGTTGGGCCTGCTGCAGGTACGGCATTGGCACGCACACCGCAAGCGTCACGCCTGGCACGCTGGCACCGTGCTGATGCAGCGCCGCCAGGCGCTTGGCGTTGCTGTGCCAATCGCCGTGCAGCTTCCAGTTACCTACCACCAGCTTGGTCATGACTTAGGCCTCGGCTGGACCTTCGTCGGTGGCCGCCGGGCTGGCCGGGGCCTCGCGCTCAAGCAAAACCTTCATGGACAGCTTGATGCGTCCACGGTCATCGGTTTCTAGTACCTTCACGCGCACCACCTGACCTTCTTGCAGCACGTCACTGACACGCTCAATGCGCTCGTGTGCGATTTGGCTGATGTGCAGCAAGCCATCTTTGCCCGGCAACAAGTTGACCAACGCACCGAAATCCAAGATTTTGGTGATTGGGCCTTCGTAAACCTGACCCACTTCCACCTCGGCGGTGAGTTCGGTGATGCGGCGCTTGGCCTGCTCAGCGCGCTCAGCGTCGGTGGAGGCGATGGTGATGGTGCCGTCTTCGCCGATATCGATGGTGGTGCCGGTTTCTTCGGTCAGCGCTCGGATGGTGGCGCCACCTTTGCCGATCACGTCGCGAATGCGCTCGGGGTTGATCTTCATCACGTACAAACGAGGCGCGTAGCTCGAGATATCGGTGTTGGCGCTGGCCTGAGCCTCGTGCATCTTGCCCAAAATGTGCAGCCTGGCCTCTTTGGCCTGTGCCAGCGCCACTTGCATGATCTCTTTGGTGATACCTTGGATTTTGATGTCCATTTGCAGCGCGGTTACACCCTCGGTGGTACCCGCCACTTTGAAGTCCATGTCACCCAAGTGATCCTCGTCGCCAAGAATGTCGGTCAACACCGCAAAACGGTTGTCTTCTTTAATCAAGCCCATGGCAATACCGGCCACGTGCGCTTTCAGTGGCACCCCGGCATCAAGCATGCTCAAGCAACCACCACACACCGAGGCCATGGAAGACGAGCCGTTGGATTCGGTGATTTCGCTCACCACGCGCAGCGTGTAGGGGAAGTCTTCTTTGTTGGGCAGCACCGCCACCAGCGCCCGCTTGGCCAATCGGCCATGGCCAATTTCACGCCGCTTGGGGCTGCCCACGCGACCGGTTTCGCCGGTGGCAAAGGGAGGCATGTTGTAGTGCAACATAAAACGGTCGCTGAATTCGCCCGCCAGCGCATCGATACGTTGCGCGTCTTGCTCGGTACCCAAAGTGGTAACAACCAACGCTTGGGTTTCGCCACGCGTGAACAATGCCGAGCCATGGGTGCGCTGCAGCACGCCGGTGCGAATTTCAATCGGGCGCACGGTGCGGGTGTCACGGCCGTCGATACGCGGCTCACCTGCCAAAATTTGACTGCGCACGATGTTGGCTTCGATATCGTGCAGCAAGCCCTCTACCTTGACCCCGTCAAAGGCCATGCCGGCCTCGGTAAGGCCTTGCATCACGGCTGCATAAGCGGCACGGCAGGCTTGGGTGCGAGCTTGTTTGCTGCGAATTTGATACGCCGCCTCGAGCGCACCACGGCCGAGTTCGGTGACTTTGCTCACCAGTGCCTCGTCTTGCGCGGGGGCCTTCCAGGTCCAGGCTTCTTTGCCGCCATCGCGCACCAAGTCGTGAATGGCGTTGATCACCACGTTGCCTTGGTCGTGACCAAACACCACCGCACCCAACATCACGTCTTCGGTTAGTTGGTCGGCCTCGGATTCAACCATGAGCACCGCGCTTTCGGTACCCGCCACCACCAAGTCGAGTTGCGATTGCTTGCGCTGGGTGGGGCCCGGGTTGAGCACGTATTGACCGTTGATATAACCCACACGGGCCGCGCCAATTGGGCCGTTGAACGGCAGGCCAGAGACCGCCAGCGCCGCGCTGGTGGCAATCATGGCGGCAATGTCGGCGTCCACTTCGGGGTTGAGCGACAGGGTGTGAATCACCACCTGCACCTCGTTGTAAAACCCCTCGGGGAACAGCGGCCGAATGGGACGGTCGATCAGGCGCGAGGTTAGTGTCTCGTGCTCGCTGGGTCGGCCCTCGCGCTTAAAAAAGCTGCCGGGGATTTTGCCGGCGGCGTAGGTTTTTTCGATGTAATCGACAGTCAGCGGGAAAAAGTCTTGCCCCGCTTTGGCCTCGGTGCGGGCCACCACCGTGGCCAAGACGGTGGTGCCGTCCATGTCCAGCAACACCGCGCCGCTGGATTGGCGAGCGATCTCGCCGGTTTCCATGGTGACGCTGTGGTCGCCCCACTGGAAGGTTTTGGTGACTTTGTTAAACATGCTCATGATTGACTCCGGTTCTTAAACAAAGAAACGGGCGCACATATGGCAAAGACGATGCCATTCCAGCGGTGCGGCTGCACCGCACCCCTGGAATGACACAGCTTCGTTGTGCCCATTGGCTGCGCGCCACGCCTTGGGCCGATGAGGCCCGAGAGGACGGGGCCATGCCTTGGCCCCGCATGACGGCTTACTTGCGTAAGCCAAGTTTGGCAATAAGCGCCAAATAACGCTGCGAGTCACGCGACTTGAGGTAGTCGAGCAACTTGCGACGCCGGCTCACCATGCGCAACAAACCGCGCCGGCCGTGATGGTCTTTGGCGTGGGTTTTGAAGTGCGGGGTGAGTTCGTTGATGCGGGCGGTTAATAACGCCACCTGCACCTCGGGGCTGCCGGTGTCGCCGCCGCCGCGCGCGTTGTCTTTGATGATGCTAACTTTATCCATGTTGATTCCAAGCAAAAGGTTGCCACGGGCGCCGCCCATAGGAGTTTGATCCCAGCGAACGGCGTGAAAGTGCGGCAGCGACCGCTGCAGCACGCGCCATTGTAGCGGCTTAGGGTGCCTCGGTCGTTGCCAATGCCCAACGCGGCTGCACCGGCAGACCACATGCCGGCGCCAGGTTGGCCAAGCCTGCCTGCCAACGCATCGCCGCGGCCCAGGCAATCATGGCACCGTTATCTGTGCACCATGCCAAATCGGGGTAGTGAACGCTTACTTTTAAATCATGACCCATGGCATTTAACGCCTCCCTTAGGGCGCGGTTGGCCCCCACGCCACCGGCGACCACCATGGTGGTCAAGCCGGTTTGCTGCAACGCGCGTCGACTTTTTTCAACCAAGACATCCACAATCGCGGCCTGGGTGCTGGCCGCCAAATCGGCCAGCGCTGGGGCTTGCGGCAACTCACCCAGCGCGCGCCGGCGCGTCGCCACCGCCGTTTTAAGACCCGCAAAAGAAAAATCGAGGTTGGCTTGGTGCAGCAACGGCCGAGGCAAGGCGTGGGCGCAAGCGTTGCCTTGTTGCGCCAAATCGGCCAAGGCGGGCCCGCCGGGGTAGGGCAACCCCAGCAATTTGGCGCTTTTGTCAAACGCCTCGCCGGCCGCATCGTCTATGGTTTGTCCCAGCAACTGATAACGCCCCACACCGTGCACCGCCATCAACTGGGTGTGTCCGCCAGAAACCAACAAGGCCAAAAAAGGAAAATTCAGCTCCGGCTGCCCAATAAACGGCGACAACAAGTGGCCCTCGAGGTGGTGCACCGCCATCAAGGGCACCCCCCACGCCTCAGCCAAGCCAGTGGCAAACCCCGTGCCCACCAACAACGCCCCGGCCAGTCCAGGGCCGGCGGTTGCCGCCACCGCGCCAACTTGTTGGGCGCTCACCCCAGCCTGGTCCAGCACCTGCTGTGTCAATGGCACCAGGCGCTGAATATGGTCGCGGCTGGCCAGTTCAGGCACCACCCCCCCGTAGGGCGCGTGCGCGGCGATTTGGCTGTGCAGCGCGTGCGCCAACAGGTGGGGCGGGCGCGCACTGGCGTCAACCAGCGCCACGCCGGTCTCGTCGCACGAGGTTTCAATGCCCAACATCAGCATGGGCGCAGTTTACGTGCCCGGGCGCGGCTACCCCCGGTTTTTGCAGCCCCAGGGTTAGGCCGGGCACAAGGGCTTGAGGGGCTTGCCCAAAACAGGCTACAATTGCCGGCTCGCTCGGATACATTCGGGCCAACCCCGTTTAACTGAACACGAACATCCAGACATGACAACGGTCCGCGTAAAAGACAACGAACCCGCCGAAGTGGCACTGCGGCGCTTTAAGCGCTCAATTGAAAAACTCGGTTTGCTCACCGAGCTGCGCGCTCGCGAGTTTTACGAAAAGCCGACCACCGAGCGCAAGCGCAAAAAAGCCGCTGCGGTCAAGCGTCACCTCAAACGGGTACGCAGCATGCAGTTGCCCAAGCGCATGTACTAGGGCCAGCCGCTTGCCTCATTCACACCCGCAGCGCCCTGCCCTGCGGGTGTTTTGTTTTTGTCCATCATGAGCACGCTTTACCAAACCATTCAATCCGACATGAAAGACGCCATGCGCGCCAAGGACGCACCGCGCCTGGGCACCATTCGCATGCTGCTGGCCGCTTGCAAGCAAAAAGAGGTCGACGAGCGGGTGGCACTCACCGACACCATGGTGGTTGGGCTGGTGGACAAACTCATCAAGCAGCGGCGCGACAGCGTACAGGCCTACAGCCAAGCGGGACGCACCGACCTTGCCGAGATCGAGGCGGCTGAAATTGAGGTATTGCAGGCCTACTTGCCGGCTCGGCTCAGCGCCGCTGAGGTGCAACAGGCTGTGCTGCAATTGGTGCGCACGCTTGAGGCCAAGGGCCCGGCGGACATGGGCCGGGTCATGGCCGCTGCCAAAGCCGAATTGGCCAGCCAAGCCGACATGGCCGAGGTCTCTGCCGCGGTCAAACGCGCGCTTGCGCAAACCAATTAGTTGCCGGCCACCTTCATGCGCTCGATCAATACCGAGCCGGTGGTTTTGGCCCCCATGGTGTAGGCGTCGGCCCCCATGGCCACCACGCGCTGAAACATTTCACGCAAGTTGCCGGCAATGGTGATTTCCTGCACCGGGTAGGCAATGCGGCCGTTTTCCACCCAGTACCCTGCGGCGCCACGCGAGTAGTCGCCCGTGATGGGGTTGACGCCTTGCCCCATGAGCTCGGTCACGAACAAGCCTCGATGCAATTGACGCAGCATGGCGGGCAGGTCGTCAGTGGCTTGGGTGAGCCGACTGTGCCAGCGCAGATTGTGGCTGCCACCGGCGTTACCGGTGGTGCGCAGGCCTAGCTTGCGCGCGGAATAGGTGCTTAAAAAGTAGCCCCGCACCACG
>Ga0255753_1005072_pt1 | contig 12798 bp, 13 predicted proteins | sample 041ome_10_FD_179953 | JGI IMG/M metagenome (GOLD analysis project Ga0255753, IMG submission 179953) | Coastal salt marsh microbial communities from the Groves Creek Marsh, Skidaway Island, Georgia - 041412US metaG (version 2) | ecosystem: Environmental > Aquatic > Marine > Intertidal zone > Salt...
TGGTGGCGGTCAGGTCGATATCACAAACGGCAAGTTCGTATTTTCTTGCACCGAAGCATACCGTATGGAAAACGGCAAAGTCGGAGCTGCCATCAAAGGCGCAACGCTCATTGGTGACGGCGCGACCGCGTTAAAACATATCCGCGGATTGGCGAACGATATACAACTTGATCCCGGTATGGGCACCTGCGGCAAAGCGGGCCAATGGGTTCCCGTTGGCGTCGGTCAACCCAGCGTTTTGATTGGCGGTCTCACGATTGGAGGTGCAGGGCGTTAAGCGCTTAATCTAACGTTAACCATCGCTGGTCTATATATGATTCTGTAAGACGACGGAGCGACAATGGTTGACAATATGATTTCTTCCGCTCACCCCCTACTCCCACCCACCCAGGAAGAGGACCAGCTGGCGTGGCTCCGTCTCTTACGATCTCGACGCGTTGGGATTGCAACTTTTTATCGCCTGTTGGCCGAATATGGCACCGCGCAGACCTGTCTGAACGAACTGCCCAAAATCGCCAAAGCCGCAGGCGAAGACAAATACGAACCGTTTTCGGAACGCGCAGCCGTATCAGAATGGAAAGCGGGGCACCAATTTGGCGCAAGATTGGTGTTTCGCGGAATGGTCGAATATCCGCGGTCCCTCACAGATCTGGTCGATGCGCCACCAATGTTATGGGTCAAGGGCGATTTATCGCTCTTATCCAAACCTATTCTTGCCCTTGTGGGTGCGCGAAACGCATCATCGCTTGGCATGCGGATGTCGCGGTTTCTTGCCACCGAATTGGGTGAGGCGGGGTATGTCATTTGTTCAGGTCTGGCGCGGGGGATTGACGCTGCGGCGCATTCTGCGGCGCTCGGCACCGGAACCATCGCCGTCTTGGGTGGAGGGATCAACATCCCCTACCCTGCCGAAAACGCGCAGTTGATGCAGTCTATTGGCGCTCAAGGCGTTTTGGTGTCTGAACAACCCGTAGGCATGACGCCGATGGCGCGCCATTTCCCCATGCGCAATCGCATTATATCAGGCCTATCCCAAGCACTGATCGTGATTGAGGCCGCTTCAAAATCTGGATCCTTAATCACGGCACGCAATGCGCTTGACCAAGGGCGTGATGTTTATGCCGTACCTGGCCACCCATTCGATGCACGTGCATCTGGGTGCAACATGTTGATCCGCGACGGCGCGGTTTTGGTGCGTCGCGCCCAAGATGTGATCGACGCGCTGGCCCCCACGATTGCGCCATCGCATGAGAAACCACAAGACCGATCCTTGCGCGAGGTTGCCGATCTGCACAGTCAAATCTTGTCCCGTCTCTCACCATCACCAATGGCAGAGGACCAAATCATTCGCGATTTGGGCATCAGCGCAGCACAGGCTGCATCGACAATCGTGGATTTAGAAATAGATGGCAGAATTCAACGCCACCACGGTGGCATGATTGCATTGAATGTGGGACCCGCAAAACACTAATCTCACAGGGTCCTTGGTAATAAAATATTTCTGGCATTGACAAACCTATCGCTTCGTCGGCATTTTCCGCCGCCATAACGCTCGGTTCGAGTCGAAAGGAAATTATATGCCAGTAGTCGTCGTAGAATCCCCAGCCAAAGCAAAAACCATCAATAAATATCTGGGGTCCGATTATACAGTGCTGGCGTCTTACGGTCACGTGCGTGACCTGCCTGCCAAAGACGGATCCGTTGACCCAGAGAACGGGTTCGACATGACATGGGAGATCGGCGCAGACAGTCGAAAACATGTCAAAGCCATTGCAGACGCTCTCAAGGACGACAATGCCTTGATCCTTGCGACCGACCCTGATCGCGAAGGTGAAGCCATTTCATGGCATCTCGAGGAAGCTTTGCGCAAACGCAAAGCGATCAACAAAAACACCCCCGTCAGCCGCGTTGTGTTTAACGCGATTACAAAATCTGCAGTGACCGAAGCGATGAAGAACCCGCGTGAGGTCGACGCCCCCTTGGTTCATGCCTATCTTGCACGTCGTGCTTTGGATTATCTGGTTGGGTTTAATCTGTCCCCCGTTTTGTGGCGCAAATTACCGGGGGCGCGGTCTGCGGGACGTGTACAATCGGTATGTTTGCGATTGATCGTTGAGCGTGAAATGGAAATCGAAGCATTTCGTGCCAAGGAATATTGGAGCGTAAAGGCGCTTGTTTCGACGCCACGCGGCCAAGAGTTTGAAGCGCGGCTTGTGTCTTTGGCGGGTAAAAAGCTTGATAAACATGATTTGCAAAACTCAACCCAAGCCGAGCTTGCGGTTCAAGCGGTAAACAGCCGTGATCTGTCGGTCACCTCTGTGGAAGCCAAGCCCGCATCGCGCAATCCCTCGGCACCGTTTATGACGTCAACCCTGCAACAAGAAGCCAGCCGAAAATTCGGGATGGGCGCGCGCCAAACTATGAACGCAGCGCAGCGTCTGTATGAGGCGGGTCACATTACCTATATGCGTACTGACGGGATCGACATGGCACCCGAGGCTGTGATGGCCGCGCGCGACACAATCAAGTCGCGCTATGGCGACGAATATGTGCCCCAAAGCCCCCGTATGTACAAGAATAAGGCGAAAAACGCGCAAGAAGCACACGAGTGTATTCGCCCAACCGACATGAACAAAGACGCAGCTGCGTTGAAATTGACCGATGCAGATCAGCGAAAACTATATGATCTGATTTGGAAACGCACAATCGCGTGCCAAATGGAAGCGGCGCGGATGGAACGCACAACCGTTGAAATCGGCAGTGCCGATGGACAGGTCGGGTTACGCGCCACGGGACAGGTCGTGTTGTTCGATGGCTTTTTAAAAGTCTACGAAGAAGGCCGCGATGATAGCGTGTTGGATGATGATGACAAACGGCTGCCACATGTGGCGCAATCCGACAAATTGGCCAAGCGCAACGTCACCCCCGAACAACATTTCACGCAACCGCCCCCCCGCTATACCGAGGCGACATTGGTCAAACGGATGGAAGAATTGGGGATCGGGCGGCCGTCAACCTATGCCTCTGTCATTACAACGATTCAGGATCGCGAATATGTCCGCAAGGAAAGCAATCGTCTGTTTCCAGAGGACAAAGGTCGCATTGTAACGATCTTTTTGCTTAATTTTTTCCGCAGATATGTCGAATATGATTTTACCGCAGATCTCGAGGACCAACTCGACCATGTCAGTGCAGGTGATGCAGATTACAAAGAGGTCTTGGGTACATTTTGGCGCGACTTTTCCGCGGCTATTTCGGAAACATCAGAGCTTCGGATCACAGAGGTTTTGGATGTTCTTGACGACGCTTTGGCGCCGCAGCTTTATCCACCACGCGAAGATGGCAGCGACCCGCGTGTGTGCCCAAAATGCGGTCAAGGTCAGCTGCATCTGAAATCGTCACGCACCGGCGGTTTTGTCGGATGCGGAAATTATCCCGAGTGTAATTTCACACGCCCAATTTCTGGTGACACAGAGCAATCGGCGGACCGTATTTTGGGTGAAGATGAAAACGGCGTTGAAATAAGCCTGAAGTCGGGTCGCTTTGGTCCTTATGTTGAACGCCCAAATGAATCTGCAGCCAAACCAGATCGTGCAAGCCTGCCCAAAGGGTGGGATGCTGCCGAGATGGATTTGGAAAAAGCGATTATGTTGTTGAACCTTCCACGGCAGATCGGGCCGCATCCAGAAGATGGTGAAATTGTCGAGGCTGGCATTGGACGATATGGCCCGTTTGTCAAACATGGCCGTGTATACGCCAATCTTAAAGATGTCGATGACGTCTTTACAATCGGGATGAATCGCGCGGTCGAAGAATTGGCGAAAAAGAATTCACGAGGCGCATCCCGAACCGCTGCCGCACCCATCAAGGAATTGGGCGAACACCCCGAAGGTGGCGGTGCAGTCAATGTCATGGATGGACGCTATGGACCCTATATCAAATTCGGCAAAGTCAACGCAACATTGCCAAAAGGTACGGAACCTGCGGATGTGACCATGGAACAGGCGGTGCAGCTGATTGCCGAAAAATCCGCAAAAGGTGGGAAAAAGAAAACAGCCCGCAAAACACCGGCAAAAGATTAATTATTTTCGAATTGCTTCGCAATCCGACAAACGCGCGGGCCGATGGCCTGCGCGTTTGTGTGAGTATTTATGCAAAAGTGAAATTATCAGCTGATTTTAATAGATCACGTCCTTGATCGCGCGGCGCCCTAGAGTTACGCAGTAATACGTAGTTATTCTACGTAGTGAGATCTGGAATTGACGCATCCCACGTCTTGGGGCAAACCAATGTCAATTCTGACTGAGGAGAGTCTTATGAAGAAAGTCTATTCATCCGCCGCTGAGGCGTTAGATGGCGTGCTATTTGACGGGATGCTGATCGCATCGGGTGGTTTTGGCCTGTGCGGTATTCCAGAGTTGTTGTTGCAAGCCATCAAAGATGCAGGAACGAAAGATCTCACATTTGCGTCGAACAACGCAGGCGTTGATGATTTTGGCATCGGAATTCTGTTGCAATCCAAACAAGTGAAAAAAATGATTTCATCTTATGTCGGAGAAAACGCCGAATTTATGCGGCAGTATTTGTCTGGTGAGCTGGAACTGGAATTCAACCCACAAGGCACATTGGCCGAGCGCATGCGCGCAGCCGGCTGTGGCATTCCTGGGTTCTATACCAAAACGGGCGTGGGCACCGTGATTGCCGAGGGCAAAGAGCACAAGGATTTCAACGGCGAAACCTATATCTTGGAAACCGGTATTTTTGCTGATCTATCGATCGTGAAAGCATGGAAAGCCGACGAAACGGGTAACCTTGTTTTCCGCAAGACTGCGCGTAACTTTAACCCACCTGCTGCGATGTGCGGTAAGATGTGTGTGGTTGAGGTTGAAGAAATCGTACCAACAGGTTCGTTGGACCCGGATCATATTCACCTGCCGGGGATCTATGTGCATCGCATCATCCAAGGGCAACATGAAAAACGTATCGAACAGCGCACTGTTCGCCAACGCGCGGAGGCTTGATCATGGCTTGGGATCGTAATCAAATGGCGGCACGCGCCGCACAGGAACTTCAGGACGGATGGTATGTGAACCTTGGCATTGGCATTCCGACGCTGGTGTCGAATTATATTCCAGAAGGTATCACAGTAACCTTGCAATCCGAAAACGGAATGTTGGGGATGGGGCCCTTTCCATTTGACGGGGATGAGGACGCTGACATGATCAATGCGGGCAAACAAACCATCACCGAACTGCCGCATTCGGCCTATTTCGACAGCGCCACATCCTTTGGGATGATCCGTGGCGGCAAAATTGCAATGGCAATTTTGGGTGCGATGGAAGTTGCGGAAAATGGCGATTTGGCCAACTGGATGATTCCGGGAAAATTGGTAAAAGGCATGGGCGGCGCAATGGATTTGGTTGCCGGTGTGGGCCGCGTCGTGGTCGTGATGGACCACACAAGCAAACATGGTGATTCAAAGGTTCTTCAATCCTGCACCTTGCCGTTGACGGGCAAAGGCGTTGTGGATCGCATCATCACAAATCTTGGTGTTTTTGATGTGGTCGAGGGTGGTTTAAAGATCGTGGAATGCGCCGATGGCGTGACCGAGGACGCGTTGCGCGCAGCCACCGAGGCGACAATCGTCAATTAATTGCTTGCGGGCAATTGAAAGATACAGCCGTCGGTCACCAAGACCGGCGGCGTTTTACATAAAAGCCGCGCGACAGAATAGGCGGCCAACACCTTGGGCACATATGCGCGCGTTTCTGCGTAATTGGGCACGCCCCCCGCCGATTTGATGGCATTTTCCCCTGCGTTATAGCTAGCAAGTGCCAAAATCGGATCACCCTTGAATTCATCTAGCAACCATCGCAGATACGCGGCCGATCCAGCGATATTCGCAGCCGGATCAAACGCATCTGTCACGCCAAACCGCTCTGCGGTGGCTGGGATTAACTGCATCAGACCTTGGGCGCCTGCATGGCTGATGGCTTTTTGCTGACCGCGACTTTCCACCCACATCACCGATGCCAACAGCGCAGGCGACACCCCGTGTTGTGCACCCGCACGCAAAAGCGGGGCATTCCATTTTCCGATCATCCCATTGAGCGCAGACACCGACGGGGTCACGGACGCCCCGATATCATTTGACTTGATCGATGCGATCGCTTTGTCAAAATCCGAATGCAAAATGCCATTTCGATCCTTTGCGGGGATAACGCCCCAAAACCAATCAAAAGGAATCGCTTTGCCTGTGGCCTTTTGGGGCGTCTGCGGCACAATCAAAAGCCGGCCTTTATCCGTAGAAATCGTTACATTGATCCGTTTTTTTGCGTTTTTGGCAGGGGGTTTTCCAAACTTTGGCGCGAAATCTGAGTCTTTTGCCGTGATCACAGACGGAATCAGAATCGTCAAAATGACTAAAAAGTTAAAAATTAACTTCATCTCGCCCTCAGTTTTTGGAATGCTCGCGTAAAAATAAGCAAATTTATCGCCCTATTCGGTTATTTTTGTCCAATTCTTGTCTTAATTCAAAGATCCTAGAAAAAATTTTAGCTCTTTTTCCATTATATTTCCAACACTTAACCCATCTTAAACAAAAAATATCCTTATGGCTATAAATTAATCCTTTTACGCCCAATTTGCGCCCCATTTCAGGGGCAAATTCAGGTCATGCCAAGCAGCAAGGCAGCAAACAGAAACGCCTGAGCCGCTGCCAAGCTACGAAAAATTAAACAAACCTAACGGAGACTATAAAATGTTGAACTTGATCCAAAACTTCCGCAATGACGAATCTGGCGCAGTAACTGTCGACTGGGTTGTTCTGACAGCAGCTGTTATCGCCCTAGGCATCGCAGCATACGGCAAAATTAAAGACACAGCGATGAACATCAACGACAGGTCAAACACAGAAGCAACCAAATTCGTTAACGATATCTTCACCGCGCCAGCAACCGAGCCATCAACCACGACAACACAATAATTTCGCAGAATTAAGTTAAATTCACCCTTTGCGCGCCCACGCGCAAAGGGGTCCACTAAAGAGGCGCTTATGATTGATCTGTCTGTTCCCAATCGTTCTTTGGCTTGGAACTATGTGTCATTCGTGATCATTGCGGCTACTGCTATCGTGGCTTCAATCGTTCTCTTTTCGTTTCTTGTAGCGTCAAATGAGCCTGCAGGACTTAACTTACTCTGATCTAAGTTATGCTGCCCACCCCCTCTTGAAAGGTCACGCCATGCGATCCGTATTTAGTTTGATTTTGCTTGTCGGTATCATTCTGGCAGGCGTCGGCGTGTATGTTGTGCAAAATTATGTGAGCGGATACCAAGCCGCCTACAATCGCGCTGTCGAAATTGCCAACACCCGCACCGAAGTAAAAGTTGTCGATGTTTTTGTCGCCAACCGTGATCTTCGCTTTGGCGAAGAAATCAAACCCGAAGATGTCCGAATGATCAAATGGCCCGCAGAAGCGTTGCCAGAGGGTGTGTTCACATCGGAAAACCCAATGTATAAAGAAGGCGAAGAGCCACGCGTCGCGCTACGTGCAATCGACACGAACGAGGCGATTTTGCTGGCAAAAGTCACTGAGCCTGGCGCAACTGCTGGCCTTATCTCGCAGATCGAGCCTGGAATGCGCGGATTTGCCATTCGTGTCGATCCTATCACGGGCGTTGCGGGGTTCTTGCGCCCCCATGATCGCGTCGATATTTTTTGGACTGCAACCCCTTCCGTCACAGAGAATAATGAAAAAGTCTTCTCCATCACGCGCCAAATTGAAAGTGGTGTGAAAATCATCGCAGTCGATCAAAACTATAGCGTTGATGACGCGGACAAACCGCAGTTGGCCAGCACGATTGTTGTGGCGGTCACTGCTGAGCAAGCCGCATCTTTGACGCTTGCGCAAGCACAAGGACAACTGTCGATGACCTTGATTGGTGTGGACGAGACTGACAGCATGAATGCCGAAATGGTAGAAGTCAGCCAGCATCGCCTTTTGGGCATTTCGCGGGACGAAGCTGAAAGCGCTGTCTGTCATATCAAGTCGCGCCGTGGTGCCGACGTTGTAATGACAGAGATCCCGTGCACAAACTAAGATCCTAAATGAAACACTGTTTAAAAGGCGCAAGTTCTGCGCCTTTTTGATTAACTTTCGATAAGTAAGTTATCCATTAAATCCAGCATCACCTCCATTTGTCTTGCAAAACGATACAATTTTCGTCACAGTGATAATTAATACGGGCGTTAGACCCAATTCTGAGGCGTGATCGATTAAGGGCAGGTCACATGACAATGAAAAATTTCTTACGGGCCGCTGTTATCGGTTTTTGTGTTATGGGCTCGTTCGCCCCTCAATTTGCGTATGCTGAAACCCTTCGGATTGTGAAAAACGGCGGGACAACCGACCTGAACGTGTCGATGAACCGCGCGGTTGTTGTCGAAAGCGACAAAGCGTTTGCAGAATTGAGCATTGCAAATCCAAATATCGCGGATTTTTCAACGCTTTCTGATCGTACCATTTATGTTCTTGGAAAAACTCCGGGAACCACGACATTGACGCTTTTGGATGCGCAGGGCCAATTGATTTCCAATGTCGAAGTCAAAGTGACCGCAGATATCAGTGAATTCAAAGAGCGTTTGCGCCAAATTTTACCCAACGAGAAAATCGAAGTCCGTACCGCCAATGACGGGATCGTTTTATCTGGCAGCGTGAGCAGCGGTCGCGCCGTCGATCAAGCCATCGAATTAGCGGGCCGTTATGCGGGTGATAAGGTGTCAAACCTGATGACGGTTGGTGGCGTTCAACAGGTGATGTTGAAAGTGCGCTTTGCCGAAATGCAGCGTTCGATTGCAAAATCACTTTCCTCTTCTGTCGCATTGCAGGGCAATGTGATGAACAACAATCTTGGCGTTGCTGCAGGGTCAGGCCTAGGGACAACTACGTCAAATCAGTCCACAATGCTCAGCGGCAATTCCCCCGGATCGCAGGGTGGAAATGGTACCGCTTTGCTTGGGTTTAACGCAGGCGCATTGCAAGTATCCGTTCTTTTGGAAGCCCTTGAAACCAAAGGATATGTGCGCACGTTGGCCGAACCCAATTTGACAACACTGTCTGGCAAACCTGCGTCGTTTTTGGCAGGGGGCGAATATCCGGTGCCTGTTGTCACAGACGGCACAGTCGCGGTTCAATTCAAGCCAGTCGGCGTCAGCCTGGATTTCACACCAATTGTGTTGAGTGATAATACAATCAACCTGCAGCTCAAGGCCGAAGTTTCTTCAATCGATTCAAGTGCCGCTGTGACAGTCGGTGGGACAACAATAACAGGGACAAAAACGCGTCGCACAGAAAACACAGTGGAATTGCGCGACGGCGAAAGTTTCGCAATCGCCGGTCTATTACAAGATGACTTTCGCGATCTGAGCGGACAAGTGCCATGGCTGGGCGACATCCCTATTTTGGGCGCATTGTTCCGCAGCGCGGATTATTCGCGCAACCAATCTGAACTGGTCATTATTATCACTGCGCATTTGGTGACGCCTGCAAAATCGTCGTCCTTTGCATTGCCGACGGACCGCATCGTTCCGCCCACGGAAAAAGATTTGTTCCTGTTCGGCAAAACTTCACGCGCTGCGCCAAATTCTGCTGCGGGCGAAGTCGCGCGCCAAGATTTCAACAGCGCCTATGGCTACGTATTGGATTGAAAATGACCGGGATGCGTCACACTTTCTTATGCTTGGCGATTGCACTACCGATTTTGTCGGCGTGTGGTGGCTCTGATCCGTTATATAATCAATTCAACTCGGAAGCGGGTTCCGTGATCGGAAAAGCCGGTTATGCAACCTCGCACAACACGCGCGTCATGACCAAAGAGGATTATTTTGGACATGAATTGGGCGTTGTACCCCCACTACTGATGATCTTGGTCGGCCCGTCTATCATGAGTCTGGGCGATCTTGGGGGATCTGGTTTATTCTAGGGGATCGACATGCGCCACAGTTGGCTGTGTTTTGTTGCGGTGTGCATCTTGGCGGCTTGCGGTCCGACCATGCGTGTTCCGACGGATGCTTTCGCCCCCGGCATTGACCCGACAGGACAAGAGGTTGACGGGCTTATCGTTGGCCAACGCTTGATGGAAAATGGCGAATATGAATTGGCGCTCGATGCCTTTCATCGCGCAGCAGCAAAACAGGGCCTCAGCCCCGAAATCCTATCAGCGATGGGGGTTGCGCATTTTCGGTTAGGTCGCGTGGATCAGGCCCAGAAATTGTTTGAAAAAGCTCTCAAATTGGAACCGCAATGGCCCGGACTTTGGAACAATCTGGGCATGGCTTATATGTCCAAAGGGGACTATGCCAAGGCCGCTCCGATTTTCCAGCGTGCTGTCGCGCTTGATAATGGCGAAAATGACTCACTGCGTGAGAATTTACGATTAGCATTGGAAAAGCGTGAGGAAAGCCTTTATAGTAAAGAAAAAAACAATGAACCGTATCAGGGAACAACCGAAAACGCGTCAGGCGATGATGGGCTTTTCCCATGATACACGAGCGGTGGGAAACACTTATGCGCCAAAAATTTTGGGTAGTTGTATCTGCGTGTGCGTGTATTGTGTCCGGCTGTCAAATGGGCACAGAAAACCAAGTTGATCGCAAGCTGCAAGACGTAAATGTTGTTGCAGAAAGCGAACTTAGCGATGTTATGTTGACCGTTGCTGATCCGAATGAGGCAGTGACATATTTCCGGAGGTCGGTAAATCAAAACCCAAACAATCTGGAATTTAGGCGTGGCTTGGCGTTATCTTTGGTGCGCGCAGGCCTCAATGCAGAAGGCGTCGCAGCATGGGCGAACGTTATACAGCATCCTGATGCGACCAACGATGATCGCGTGCGCTATGCCGAGGCATTGATCCGCGACAGCCAATGGGAAAAAGCGAAAGCCGCCTTGGACAGCGTACCGCCGACCGTAGAAACCTATGATCGCTATCGTCTTGAAGCGATGGTCGCAGACAGCCAAAAAGAATGGAAGCGCGCAGACAGCTTTTATGAAATCGCCACAGGTCTGACCGTCAATCCTGCAAGCGTGTTGAACAACTGGGGCTATTCCAAGCTCACACGCGGGGATTACCAAGGTGCCGAGAAATTGTTCATGCAATCGCTCACCCATGATAAGACGCGCTTTACTGTCAAAAACAACCTGGTTCTCTCCCGTGCAGCCCGTGGAATCTATACCCTGCCCGTGGTCGAGATGACGCAAATTGAGCGTGCTGAGCTGCTCTATACAATGGGTCTTTCTGCAACAAAGCGCGGTGATGTCAAAACAGCAAAAGCCTTGTTCAGCGACGCGTTAGAAACCCACCCCCAATATTTCGAAGCTGCACAGCGCAGCCTAGATGCACTTGAAAACACCTGAGGCTAAAATGAATCTTTCGCAAACTGAAATCATGATTTTCCTACCCATTCTGATCGCCTTTGGTCTTTGGACGGGGTGGAACGACATGAGACACATGAAGATTACCAATAACACCGTCTTGTTGTTGGCTGGTATTTTCGCCGTCATTGGGTTTTTCATTCTGCCTTTGGATGCGTATCTTTGGCGGTGGGCGTATGCGGCGATTGCCTTGGGCATCACCTTTGCGATGAACGCTTTTCGCATGATCGGCGGGGGTGACGCGAAATTCGTCGCCGCGGGTGCGTTGTTTGTTGCATCGGGGGACTGGGTCAGTGCCGCGGTTATTTTAGTCTGCACCATGATGGCAACACCGATCCTGATGCTGATTGCCCGCATTTCCCCCATCCGCCGCATGACGCCAGATTGGAAATGCTGGACAGCGGGACTTCACTTGCCGATGGGGATCGCGCTTGGCTCTGCGCTCATCCTCTATTACGTCGTCGCGTTGAAAATGACGGTCTGATTGATCGTCTGATCCGATCTGATCCCTTATATGAACGGTCTGGATCATATCAATGCGTGGATCAAGCACAAAGGCTGGACGCTGCATCCGCATCAATCACAGCTGATTGAAACGGCGCATTATCCCGCACAATTGTTAATTGCACCTACGGGGGCGGGGAAAACCCTCTCTGGATTTCTACCCAGTTTAATCGAATTGGCGACCGGCGAACACACGGGGCTCCATACACTCTATGTCTCGCCACTCAAGGCGCTGGCCAATGATATCAAGCGCAACCTCACAGCCCCCATCACCGAAATGGGTCTGAACCTGCGCGTCGAAGATCGCACAGGCGATACATCGCAATCGACCAAACGCCGCCAACGTGTCGATCCCCCGCATATCCTGCTGACCACGCCCGAAAGCCTTGCGCTCTTGGTATCCTATCCTGAAGCCGAAACATTCTTTTCGACATTAAAACGGGTGATCATCGACGAAATCCATGCTTTGTCAGAAACCAAGCGCGGCGATCAGCTTTTTTTGGCGCTTGGTCGGTTACAACAACACAGCCCAACCTTGCGCCGTATCGGATTATCGGCAACGGTCGATGACCCGAACGCCATCGCAAGGTTGATGGCGCCGCACCCTTCGCCCTGTCCCATTCTGTACGCCGATGCAGGTCCACCGCCTGATATCTCGATGCTCTTGGGCGACACACCCCCGCCATGGTCAGGCGGCGGTGCAAACTATGCCATTGCAGATGTCTTGGACCAAATAAGAGCGCATAAGACAACGCTCATTTTCCACAACACGCGCGCACAGGCCGAAATCTTTTTCCACAATCTCTGGCTTGCCAATCACGACAACCTGCCAATCGCCATTCACCACGGATCATTGGACCGCGAA
>Ga0255753_1005082_pt1 | contig 12773 bp, 9 predicted proteins | sample 041ome_10_FD_179953 | JGI IMG/M metagenome (GOLD analysis project Ga0255753, IMG submission 179953) | Coastal salt marsh microbial communities from the Groves Creek Marsh, Skidaway Island, Georgia - 041412US metaG (version 2) | ecosystem: Environmental > Aquatic > Marine > Intertidal zone > Salt...
TGTAAAAAGCCATCTCTCTAAAAGGGGGGGGGGTGGATGAGATGGCTGTAGGGAACTTACCCTAGTTACGGGTGCTAACATTGGCTGGATCACAGAGATTCAAAAAAAATTTGAATATTTTTTTACGAGAAATTTAAGGCTTAGCGTAGGGCAGCTTTCCTAGAAAGTTAACTGAAAAATACCGATCCAAACCGCTGAGCGCAATAACCCCCGCACCGGCGAGATCGAGGTCACCCTGCTCGCCTACTAAGCCAGCATCAATAAATACATGGTCTATCCGACCAATGATGAAGTGTGTGCCGTTGTGCTTGATTGGAACCTCTTCAACCAAAGTCATACCCAATTTGACCGGTGACTCAGCGACAAAAGGCGCTTCGAACCCCTCAATGAGCTCGGGTGACAGACCAACGGCATCAAACTCTGACACAGAATCTTCGTAGCGTGCGGCCGTTTGGTGTGCTTTTGAATAAAACGATTCCGTCACGTGGTTTATCGTGTAACACCCGTGGGCTCTGATATTGCGCAGGCTATGCCGGTCGACACTGTCGGGCCGAATCACAAGCCCAACCAGTGGGGGCGAAGCGCCCAGATGCACGACCGAACTCATAATAGCCAGGTTGTGACCTGAGGATGCATCTTTTGTACCGATCAAATTCACGGGCTTGAACCCCGTTATGCTGTTAATAAGTGCAGCGCGAAAACGTTGCTCCCACTTACTGATTTCATCGCCTGTCACCCACCCCTCTACCATGCCACTTCACTCCCGTCCCAGGCGAAGAAACGACCGGAATCAGTCGCCTTCAAACCCCTAATTAGCTCTAATAATTTCTGCGCCGCAAAATGTGGCGTGAATAACTTCTCCGTGGGCACGCGACTCTGGAACGGCCTAGAAAGCGCTGAGTCAACCGTGCCCGGATGGTAAGCGATGAGCGCCATGCCCGGACGGGTTCTCTGCCACTCGATCGAGATGGTTTTTACCGCCATATTTAAAGCCGCTTTGCTAACACGATAACTGATCCAGCCGCCCGCGCGATTGTCACTTATCGATCCAACACGCGCTGACAAGGCCACAAGCAGGCATGATGCCTTGCGCCCTAGTAACTTCTCTAGGTTTTGAGCCAGTAAGACCGTCGACTGGGCGTTCACGGCCATTACCTGTTCAAATGACGTCTGCTTGAAATCCGCTAAACGTTTTTCGGGTATGACCTGGTCTGAATGCAGTAGGCCCAAGGTGTTAATAACAAGGCTTGGGGGCATCAAATCAGCGATTATGGGATCGGGCAGCGCCGCTTGCACGATATTACACTCAACAATACGTAACTTTGGATGCTCGAGATCAACGGACTCTTTTGATCGCGTGATTACCGTAACGCTAAGCACCTCCTCGTTCGCCACGAACAGCGCAACGAGCGCGCGACCGATGCCTCCGAATCCAATGACCCAGGGGTGACTCAAACTAAAATAGTTCATGCGCGCGGCTCACAAACACCCGTTTTACATCCATAGAGTTTGTCATAGCGGCGCTGAGCCCATTTTGCGTATACCCAATCAACCATGGGCTTAAATATGGCCCACCGCAGCGGCGCTAGCAACCACCCAACACGAGTGTACCTCCATGCCCGCACCGAGGCGTCGGCTCCTGTCACAAACTCACCGTTTTCCAGTTCTAGATGCAAAACCCGAAGCCGCTCTTGCTTGATCTCAGCATCCAACTCAAGCGCGTGGATATCGACTAGGTTTAGCGCATCGGATTTCAAACGCCTTAAGTGGCGCATTTCTTTGGCACAAAGTGGACATTTTCCGTCGTAATATAACACCGCTTGCATACTGTCTACCTCCTGCGAAAGAGTACGCGTATTTGGCACAATCAGACCTATTAAATCGTAACTCTTGCGTTGTGATGTGCTGCACTCAGGATTAGACTCAAGACTTTGTTTACAGATAACACATTCTAATAAAGACAACTTGGAGCAACGCCATGGCTGAAGAAAGACGCTTCGACGATATCAACAACTTTCCACGCGACATCGTCCATGTAGACCCCTATTCCATCCCACTTGACCAATGCGATCCGGCCAATCCATTCCTATTCGAGGCTGGGGTAGAGCTACCCTGGTTCGAGCGACTGCGAAAAGAAGATCCGGTGCATTACACGAACGACTCCAACTTTGGACCTTACTGGTCAGTCACACGATACAAAGACATCATGGCAGTCGATTTGGCCCACGATGTATTCTCTTCGGAACCCATTATCACCATAGGCGAACCGCTTGAAGACTTCGATTTGCCCATGTTCATTGCAATGGACCGCCCCAAGCACGACGATCAGCGACGCGTCGTTGCCCCTGTAGTGGGACCAGCCAACTTGGGTAATTTTGAAAAGCTGATTCGCGAACGCACACAGTCGGTCCTTGATGATCTGCCGGTTGGTGTCGAGTTCGATTGGGTTGAGCAGGTATCAGTAGAGCTGACCACCCGTATGCTCGCGACGCTGTTTGGGTTTCCATACGAAGACAGAGCGCGTCTGAAACGTTGGTCAGACGTTGCCACGGCAACACCAGGCGGTGGCATCATCGACTCCGAAGAACAACGCAGAGAAGAGCTACTGGAGTGTGTAGGCGTCTTTCTGGAACTGTGGAACCAACGCGTCAATCAGCCGCCTCAATTCGACTTCATATCCATGCTCGCTCACGGTGAAAGCACGAAAAATATGGATATGATGGAATATCTTGGCAACCTAATCTTACTTATCGTTGGTGGAAACGACACCACTCGAAATACGATGTCAGCAAGCGCTCTGGCTATGCATCTGCATCCAGATCAGTTCGCGGATGTTAAAGCCGATCAGAAACTGATCGAAAATATGGTAAGCGAGACGATTCGCTGGCAAACCCCGCTGGCACACATGCGAAGACGCGCCAAGATCGACACGGTGCTTGGCGGGAAAGCGATTAAAGAGGGTGATAAAGTCGTTATGTGGTACCTGTCAGGCAATCGTGACGAGAGCGTCTTCCCCAACGCCAATGAGTTCAACCTGCACCGCGATAACCTGCGTCGACACTTGGCATTCGGGTTCGGCATTCACCGCTGCATGGGTAACCGCCTCGCGGAAATGCAGCTAAAGATTCTCTGGGAGGAAATTCTGGCTCGCTTCGACCGTATCGAAGTCGTGGGAGAAGTCCAACGGGGAGCCTCAGTATTCGTCAGGGGCATCACTCAGTTGCCCGTAAAGATTCACGCGAAAGCGTAAGCACAATAGATACCACGCGGCCGGCCATTGTGCCGGCCGTTTTTTTAGGCTTCATTTTCAAAAGTTACAGTGCGCACACTGCACGGCCCAAGGTGTTGCCTTCCGCATTCAGCCTCAAATACTCTGCCAAGCGAACGCTTGGTAACTACACAACGGTCATCAATGGCTGGGCGCTTTTGATTTGATCAAACTAAATACGGCACGCTTAAGCACAAAAAAGCCCGCGCGGTGTTAACCGAGCGGGCCTTTGAATTACCCAACTACTTTAGAAACGGTAGGTAAAATCCAAGCCATAGGCAGCAAGTGCCGATGGGTGGTTGAAGGTGCCACCGAACTCGGGAGCCGGAATAACTTCTTGCAAGTATTCCTCATCCGTCACGTTTTTACCCCAAGCGGTAACGGACCACTGCTCACCCGACAAACTGATACGCATGTTGAGCGTATCGTAGGCGTCGCGCTGGGCATTAGAGCCTGTGGCTGGGTCGTAGAAATCCGAGTTGAATCCGGGACCAAAAAACGCGTTCCAGATCGTTGGTGACTCTTCGCCCTGCAGAGTATGGAACCACATCGCTCCCGTATACTGCCAATCAGCTCGCACACTCAACTCCATGCCGCCGCCTAACTGCTTGACGTATTGAGCACCCAAAGTCGCGGTTTTATCCGGAGCCTGTGGCACGTCATTACCCACACTCAAAGGACGGTGACGGTTCTCTTCAATTTCTGAGGTCATCAATCCGACACCGGCAAACAGGCTGATCTCTTCGTTTAGCACGAAATTAAGATCGGCTTCAAAGCCTTCGATGTAAAGTTCATCTATGGTCGTGACACTACGCAATAATCCGAAGGGGCCAGCGAAGAATTCGAAGAACTGGTTGTCTTCCACATCGGTACGGAACAGCGCCGCGTTTAAACGCAGACGGCGGTCCATAAACTCGCCTTTAAAGCCCAGCTCAACGTTCGTTGACACTTCTTTGTCATACTGGTCTGGCACAGAAATGCCTGCATTAACGGCCTCGCCTGCGCCACCGTAGCCTGCGTTAAACCAGAAATTCAACAGATCTTCGGTACCCACTGAGTTAAATCCACCTGAACGGAAGCCAACGCCGTAGCTGGCATATACATTCACCTGATCGCTCGCTGCCCAGCTCCACGTGATCTTTGGCTGGAGCTGAGAGAACGATTCGCTACGGTTTGGAATGCCATTCGGGAAGGTGTTGTATGCTGCGTTGATCGGTACGGGCTGGAAAGTCGCATCCAGTAAGTTTACGTTCTGGCCAGACCCTGCCACATTCGGCACTTTGTTTTTCACGTCGCGTGACTCGTAGTCATAACGCATTGCGAAGGCCAGCTCCATGGTCTCGTTCAGGTCGAATTCAACCTGACCGTAGATCGATGCAACCGAGGTCTCGAAGTCATCCCAAAACAACAAGTCAGTTGGGTTGGGACCGTTTGCGGGAACATAAGGCTGACGCAAGAAGCCTTGACCTGTATCGGCACCGTAGGCAACAACCACTTCACGCTCGATCTCAGCTATGTAAGCACCGGCGATCCAGCGAACCTCTGAATCTTCTTTACTGGTGAAGCGCACATCAATCGACATGTCGGTCTGGTTACGTTCCTGATACTGGTAACCATCACATGTCAGCGGTGTGTATGGTCCATAGACGCCGGCGAAGTTAGCACCATCTGCAAACGGGTCGTACCCCGCACCGCTACCAGAAGGTGGCAACACACCGAAGGGTTGAAACGCTGGACCGAAGAAATCGCTCGTGAAACTGTTGGTAGCGGCACGCCCCTGTAAACAAGCTGAAGTGACTTCATAGCCGTAGAAGGTTGCAGCGGTACCGTCTGACAAGAGATATTCCTCTAAGTCATTGTAAGCAAAACTCGCGGTCATATCGGCAAAACCTACGTCTGTATCGAGCTTGATCGCCAGATCCATCGTTTCCTGCTGGTTTTCACCGGGCACGTTGAAAACGAAATCAAACTTTTGGTCATTTACATCGACAGCGAATGTGGGGCTGCCGAATACCGCCACAAACTGAGGAATAGCAAACGCCGCATTGAAGTTAATCGCACCGCCCTCGGCCTGCGAATAACCTGCACGCACGTCTAGCGTCGTGACGTCACTGATATCCCAGACCACACGCGCGCGGAAGCTGTCGTCTTTCAAAAAATCGACCGCATCATCTTTGCCTAGATAGCGATTTGAGTAATGCCCATCGGTCTCTCGGCTGCTAAATGACAAACGACCGTATACCGAATCTTCCACGATCGGACCACTGACGGTTCCACTGACCTTGGTAGAGCTATTGTTACCGATACCGGCTGTGATCTTTGCTTCGAACTCATTGCTGGGCTTCTTCGTCGTGACGAGGATCGCACCCGCAACCGCATTTCGACCATAAAGAGCACCCTGAGGGCCTTTTAAGACTTCGATCTGCTGAACATCAAAAAGCTCTTCATTAAAGCTGTTTGGGTTGGTGCTCAACACACCATCGACCACGTAGGCGAAGGTTGATTCGGCGTCACGTGTCGAGACGATACCTCGAATGCTCACCTGAGTGTCACCGATATTCGCCGTGTCAACCAAAGTGACGTTAGGGATCAAACTGATGTAGTCATCAGCACGCTCAATCCCCGCGCGTTCAATTGTGTCCTCACCAAACGCGGTTACCGCGATCGGTACCTCTTGCAAATTTTCAGCTCGCTTACGTGCTGTTACCACAACCTCTTCAAGGGTAAACCCCGATGACTGCGCCACTGAGACACCGGTGTAACCGGCAGCCAACAGCGACAAAGACATCCCCGCAAGTACTTTTTTTCTAAAGTTCATGGCATCCTCCTGCCTATTTTATGGGTGTTGCTCCAAAAATCATTGTGTTTTTGTATTCTTTAACCGACGCCAAAGCGTCGTCGTACTAATACCTAAATAGTCAGCAACCGCTTGACGGTCGCCTTGGTACAGTTCCATCGCAGCTTCAATAGCCGCCATCTCGCTCTGCCGTAAAGCACCATTTGCCGCACTGAAACTTGCGCCGGTGCGATAGACTTCCGGTAGTGCGGTCTGCAGCAGGGACTCAGTGATTTCGTAGGACGGCTCCACCATCACTGCAACCACCACGCGCTCACAGAAGCTCTCCAGCTCACGTACGTTCCCCGGCCAGCGATACCGCTCAAAATGGGACGCCAAGCTTTGGTACAGCGAGCCGGCATCAACAGGCAGTCCATATTGATCCGCAAATCGATTCAGGTAGTACACGGATATCGCGGCAATATCTTCTTTACGTTCGCGAAGCGGTGGCAGTTCAAGTGTGAACGTATTTAACCGGTAGAAAAGATCTTCGCGAAATCGACCCTCTTCGACTTCTAAGTGCAATGGGCGGTTGGTCGCAGCCACCACCTTCAAATTCAAACTGATACTGCGTTCACTACCGATTGGCTTTAAGATTTTGTCCTGCAGCACCCTCAGCAACTTAGACTGGTGCGCCATAGGCATTTCTGCAATTTCGTCTAAAAACAAAACACCGTGATTTGCCTGTTCGAGCAAGCCCCGATGACCGCCTCGGCGCGAATTAGTGAAAGCCCCCTCCTCGTACCCAAACATTTCGCTCTCAAACAACTCTGAGGGCAGACTTCCACAGTTCACAGCGACTAATGGACCGTTGGCATAACGGCTGTGCCGATGAATCTCGCGAGCGATGTGTTCTTTACCTGTACCCGACTCACCAATAATCATCACGGCCCCGTGAGCTACAGCGTAGGTCTTCGCTAAGGACGCGACCCGACTCATGGCCCTTGAGCGCACCACGAAACTGGCTGGGGCCTCTGTGTTCGCAACCGCCGAAACGCGACTTTGCGCCGAACGATAACGTACTAGGTATGCCATGTGGTGATCGTTATGCTCGATGACATCGACCACCTGAAGAAAACGGTCCGCTTTAATGGAAACCCAGCGTTCCGTATGAAGCGTCTGGATATCATGTAACTGCAATAAGTTTCGATCCGAAGCACTCAACCGATTCGATTTCAAGAGGCTCGTTCTTGCTGCCTCATTGGCCTTCACTAAATTTCGATCCGAGTCCAGCAAAAGTAGCATGTCATCCGTCTCTTCAAACAGATGCGTCTGTATCGCTTTCTGCCGGGCTCTTTCCAAGGCGTCCTGGGCCACACGCATGGCACTCTCCACCAGCTCCACGGCCGATTCTCGGCTGTACAGCAGGATGGAGGGAATACCTTCCTTTTCCGCTAAATGACAGCTGTAACTTGGCCCAACGATGACGCCTGGCTTCTCAGCTAAGGCCAAATAAAACTGCTCTGAGGCCTCATCGGAGGTCAAGTAGTGCCGATGGACTAGGTTGATTTCGAGCAATTCGCTCAGATACTTAATGAGCTTCAAGCGCCCGGGAACGCCTGCGCCGTAGGTGAATAAATGAATCCGGTCAGATACCTTCTTGGCTTTGAAGCAGGCTTCGATTATGTCTGATTCCTTGACCGGTTGGCTCACAACTGGCACCGATAAGGTGTTTGCTAAAAACGCGGCATTCGCTCCCGCGCTCATGATGACATCAGGATGGTAGCGATCCAAAAGTGCTTGATAGTCGATTTTGTCCGAAGCGACCGTATCGTGAAACGCCAGCTCCGCCTCACTGGCAAACTGATCCATCACAGAATACACAAGCTCGCTGAAGCGACGAAAACCCAGCAGCAGAATTCGTGGTTTCATCGCTGCTGAGGCCCGATTCACGCGACACGCTCCAAACGGTCTAACATAGCCAAAGTTTCATCAAGCGACATAACATCAACATACTTTGCATGCATATCGTGCAGATTCGCAGCGTGTGCCTCAAGATTGCGATCACCCACCCCCTCGCGTACAACCACCGTAGGGAAATTGTGTGACAAAGCATCTACCGCAGTAGCACGAACACAGCCACTCGTTGTTAAACCCACAACCACGCAAGAATCGACCCCCATCGCACGCAAGCGCTCCGCAAGGTCGGTTCCCATAAACGCGCTGGGAAAGTGTTTTTCAACAACCAGATCGTCATCGCGCGGCGCAAGGCGAGGGTCTATTTCAACCCAGGCGCTTCCACGCTTTAAGATATTAAGGCTGGGTAAGCGAGCTCTGAAAACCGAGGCGTCCTCATCGCGATCGTATACAACGGTGGTATAGACCACCGGTAAGGTACGATCTCTGAAGGCGGTGACCAAGATCTGCGAAGCCTTGACTTCCGAATCGAAATAACCGCCCAGCGGGGATTCCGGCTGAGTAAAACCCAAGGACATATCCACCAGAATCAGGGCAGGATACTGCCCTAATCCGATCGCCTGTCTCGCTAAATCAGCCATTGTTCAGACTCAAGCGTGACGCCGAAATACCGGCTCTACCGGTGGTTCAAGGTGCGTTTCTTCTGCACAACGGGCCTTGATCTCCTCAATGGATCCCCCGAAGTTAAAGATCTCAGTGATCTCTCCTCGAGCCGCCCGCATCTCGGCACGCAAGGCTTCGGTAGCGGCACTATCTGCACCGGCGTCGGTAACGACAACCCCGTAGCTTCGAGCCCCTTTTACCGTCACCAAACCGCGCGCGACATCTTGAGCAACCAACGCGGGATCTCGTGCCAAGGGATCACCCCAACCGCCGCCACCCCAGGTGTTGTAATAGAGAATATCGCCGTTTTTAACCTTGATACCCTCGCACTTCGCGGGCAACCACTCTTCCGAGCCGTCTGTTCTGACGATGCGTTTAGTCGATCGCATACCTGGATTACCGCCATTCACGCCCCAGGGGTAGGTAAGCCAGCGCTCATCATGAATACCAATATCGCCATCCACCAGGAAGCGGTAGGCTACCGAAAGACCATTGCCACCGCGATGCAAACCCGCACCCCCAGAGTCTGGGATCACCTCATAGCGCTCAATGCGCATGGGGAAATAGCTCTCAATAAACTCGTTTGGTACGTTGGTGAACCCAGGCCACAAGCTGTGTCCGTCAGGTCCGTCACCCACGGGGCGACCGGGCACGCCGCCAAAGCCAATTTGGAAAAGCTGAAACCACTGTCCATCTTTGCCAGGACGGGTGTCATAACCCGAATAAAACAGGTGCGGTGAATCCGAGAAGCCCGCCGCATTCAACAACTCATTTGGCGCACCCATACCCAGCAGAGCACCCAAAACATCAAAAATACGGCCCAGCGCGTGTGTTCGCCCCGACAGCGCAGCGGGGTATTTCGGTTTGAGCAAAGTCCCCTCGGGAATGCGAACTTCAACCAAGTCATAAAAACCATCGTTGAACGCAATCTGCGGGTCCACGATATTGATGGTGAATGAGCCAAAGAACATCTTGAACATATCTTCGTTCAAATAGAAGTTCACCGAGCTCTGAGCTTGAGGAGAGGTTCCTTCAAAGTCGAAAATCGCTTTATCGCCCTCACGCCACATGGTGCAATGAATCTTGTAGGGACCAAGACCCATCCCGTCATCACACAAGTAGTCGGTAAACTCGCGCTTCTCTTCTGGGACTACCATGCTAATAACCGCTTTCATGGCGTCGTAGTTCCGCTGCAGCATCACATCCATAGTCGAAGTAAATACCTCGTCACCAAAACGCTCCGCCAATTCAACGCACCGTTTTGCTGCTGTGTTGCACGCGGCAACCAAGGCATTCAAGTCAAACCGGTTCCACTGGGAGGTGCGCACGTTGTGTAGCACCAACTCGAGCAAATCCGATTGCAATTCACCTTTTTTGTAGAGCTTGACGGGCGGAATGCGGATCCCCTCTTGATAGATATTGGTCGCGTTAATCGGCATCGAGCCCGGGACCATACCGCCGTTATCAGACATGTGTCCGAACATCGCCGACCACGCTATGTGGCGTCCATCTTTGAACACCGGCACCAATACCAACCAGTCGGGCAAGTGAGAAACCGCCGCGTTACACAGGTAAGGATCGTTGGTTAGGATGATGTCGCCCTCTTCAATCTCCGCATCGTATACCGACAGGAAGGGGCCGATGAACGAACCGAACTGCCCCACCACCATTTTGCCTTCTTTGTTGGCAATCATGGGGAAGCAGTCGCCCTGCTCCCGAATCCCGGGTGACATCGCGGTGCGGAACAAGACCGCATCCATTTCCTCACGCGCGTTCTTCAGGGCATTTTCGATAATGTCTACCGTAACGCTCTCAACCTCAACCGATGCTAAAGGCGTGTGATTTGTTTCAATAATTTTCGCAGCCATAATTATGCTCCCTGCTCGCTTGCTGAGGGTTCAATAAGTAAGTTACCCACTGCGTCGGTACGCGCTTGGTAACCCGGCAAAATCAAGGTGGTCGAATCCATCTCGGTTACAATGGCTGGCCCCGGAACGACCAACTCCGTGTGCAGTTTATAGCGTTCGTAGATGGTCGCATCGTACCAGTTGCCTTCGAAATAAATACGAGTGGTGTGGATCGCGCAGTCGGCCAGTGTCGCATCGGAACTTTGGGTCAACTTGATCTCAAGCGACTGGCCGCGCGAAGATACAACGGCTCGAATCATCACGATCTCGTGTCCATCGCCCAACTTGAAGGTGAAGAGTTTTTCGTGCTCGTCATCAAACACGTCCGTGATCACGGCCAAACCGTTGGCATCGACGCCGGCGATATCGAAATTCACACTAATCTGGAACGCCTGACCCGCGTAGCGCACGTCCGCTTGATATGTCACGTCAAGCTGATCCTCCGGTATGCCATCCGCGAGCAGCGCCTGGGCTGCGCGATCTCGCAGCGCCGATAGATCTTGTTTCAATTGGTCTGGTGATATATCACCGGCCAACATGCCGTAGCTTCGCGCCGCCTCATCTTGCAACTGGGTCGTTGCGTCGCCATAGGCGCATAGCACGCCAGGACCAGGGGGAACGATGACTGGGAACGAGTTTACCAGCCGCCCTAACGCGTTCGCATGAAGCGGGCCCGCACCGCCGAAACCAACCAAACTAAAATCACGGGGATCATAGCCCTGCTCAACCGAAACCAGACGCAAGGCACCAAACATCGCTTCGTTCGCGATGCGGATAATACCCTCCGCTGCTTCCATAACATCAATGCCCAAGGCGTCCGCTACTTTTTGCACCGCAGCCACGGCCGCATCACGATTGATCGCCATCGCGCCACCCAATTGCGCATCGCTCGGCAGGTACCCCAACACAACATTCGCATCGCATACCGTGGGTAACTCACCCCCTTTCATGTAGGCCGCGGGACCGGGTACGGCGCCCGCAGATTCTGGGCCCACGCGTAAGGCTTTGGTCAACTCAGCTACGAACGCAATTGAACCGCCGCCCGCACCAATCGTCCGAACGTCAACTGAAGGAGCCCGAACGCGCACATCACCCACAATGGTCTCGCGGCGGATATTCGTTTTAGCATCTTGTATCAGTGCAACGTCGGTTGACGTACCGCCCATGTCAAAGGTGAGCAGGTTGCGATAACCGGCCTGCTCACAAAAGAACAATGCGCCCGCAACACCACCTGCCGGGCCCGACATGAGGATATTGACGGGCGAATCGGCCGTGGCACGAGACGATGCAAGCCCACCATCTGAGCGCAGAATCGACAGCTGCGTATCAGACCCCAGACGCTCTTCCAGCGAGGTTTGCAAGTTATTCAGGTACCGAGATACCTCTGGTCGAACGTAAGAGTTCACGACGGTTGTCTCTGTACGCTCGTATTCCTGCATTTCGGGAACCACATCCGAGGAAATCGAGATCGGAATATCGGTGAAAATTTCCGCTGCAATTTCAGCTGCTCGGCGCTCGTGCTCTGAATTCACGTAGGCATTAATAAAACAAATGGTAAGGGCTTCAACTTCGCCTTTGGCTGCGAGTTTGGTCAGCTGTTGCCGCAATTGATCCTCATTAAGCGGTGTCGAAACCGACCCGTCGGCATCGATGCGCTCTTCGGCACCAACCGTGAGCTCTAAAGGCGCTAGAAGCGGCTTCTTGACGAAGCTCACCCAGCCACCCAAACCGCCCGGACAAAAACTACGCGCGACTTGTAAGGTGTGCTCATAACCTGAGGTTGTGACCAACCCCACCTTAGCGCCTCGGCCTGTTAATACTGCGTTGGTCGCAACCGTGGTGCCGTGCATCACAAATTTGATTTCGGAAGGATCAATTCCCGACTCGTCACAGATCTTCGCGACGCCGTTTAGTACACCAATAGATGAATCTTGAGGTGTAGAGGGCACTTTCGCTGTAAAAGTCTCCCCTGTCTGCTCGTTCATAAGCAAGAAGTCGGTGAAGGTTCCCCCCACATCGACACCCAGACGATACGTCATGCCACTTCTCCTTTGTTATCTATGAAACGTTCCATATGTGTGCTCATCCAGTAGTACGCACGTCCGCCCTTAGCGGTTCCCGTTAATTGCTTCACGAGTTCAACTGCCTCAACCATCGCACCGAAATCAAGGCCGGTATCCAAGCCCTCTTGATGGCAGAGCAGCGCAATGTCTTCGGTAGCGACGTTCCCGGATGCGCCCGG
>Ga0255753_1005096_pt1 | contig 12751 bp, 12 predicted proteins | sample 041ome_10_FD_179953 | JGI IMG/M metagenome (GOLD analysis project Ga0255753, IMG submission 179953) | Coastal salt marsh microbial communities from the Groves Creek Marsh, Skidaway Island, Georgia - 041412US metaG (version 2) | ecosystem: Environmental > Aquatic > Marine > Intertidal zone > Salt...
ATGAATGACTTAATTAGCCGCGCTGAGCGGTTTGCACGCGTGTGCCATGAGGGCCAGTTCCGCAAAGGAAAGGCCAAAGAACCTTATGTAAATCACCTTGAAGAAGTAGCTAAGCTGACTGAGCGTTGGGGGGGAGGAGAAAATGCGATCGCGGCCGCGTGGCTACACGATACTGTCGAAGATTGTCCGCCAACATCTTTCGCCGATCTAGCTTCGCTCTTTGGTGATGAGATCGCTGGTATTGTCGCGGAGCTTACAGATGACAAGTCCCAGCCCAAAGCAGAGCGAAAAAGAAGACAAGTAGAGAACGCAACTAAGAAGAGCAATGATGCTAGTTTAGTTAAACTTGCAGATAAAACTTCTAATGTTGGTGCTATTGGTAAGTCACCTCCAGCTGATTGGTCGCTTGAACGACGGCTGGCGTACCTTAACTGGGCAAATGAAGTTGTGGAGCGCTTACCTTTTACTCCCAAGGAAGGCCTCGACGAATTTTTCAAGCGATACGATATTGCTGAATTGGATGCCTATGATGATTTAGGGACCATTCGTCAGGGCGAAAATGCGGCCCTTCGCGTTATAGAGCGTCGGGCGAAAAGGCTGGGTGCCAGCGATGACAAAATCAAGCAAATGATGCTTGGCTTTATGGAGGGAGCTTTTCAAAAGTGACTAATCAAGTTCGCCGCATTGAAATTGAATAACTTATTCCACCCAATGCTCGCCTGATGAATAGATAGGTCTACTATTTCTTACCTTATCTGTAATTTTTTAGTAAATTAAACTCAGTCGTAAATACTGACTTTTGTCTTCCTCTTAAGTTCCAATAAAAATTCTAGATGAGATGGGTGGTCGCATCGATATTGATTGATAAACTTACCATTGTTCAGCCCAGCCCCACTCAAAATCAGCGCTTCTTCATATCCACTTATATGACTTGTAGTTGGCGTAAGCTGATCATCTCGAAAGCAAGTGTTTATAGATTTAACGGTAATTTTACATTCTGCCGGGTAAGCTCTCAAAAATTTAAAATCTTGGTTTTCGTTCATACTTCCAAAACGCAACTTTGTATCCATATCCGTTTTTGGGTAAATTTTATCGAGAACTTTAAGTGCGCTGTCGCTTCTTATGCATTCACCTTTTGATTCATAGGTGTCACCAACGCCAATTTCGTGGCTAGGCAACCTCCACAAATCTGGTTGGCAATAGTTCGGGTAATTATCCTTATCAAACCGTAGTTCAGTTAAGTTTTCTAGCTCTTCTTGTCGGGTGTTCCACAGTTTTAAATTTTCGTCATCAACCTCTTGATACCATACATATACTTGGTCTTCATATTTGATAACCTTGCCAGAATAACTATCCACGCATTGTTCCTCTACGTCAGCGATTTTTGTAATTACAGTATCAAAACGTGTAGTTGTGGTGATTGGGTACTCAACCGTAAGTTCTTCTGCTAATAGTTTTTGCGACCTTTTATCTAAAAATGAGTGAAACGGCACATAGAAAAACATAAAAGCCATGGCTATAGCAGCAAGTAGCAAGCTGGACATAAGCCAAAAGCGCACGAGAAAAAGAGAAATTGTCTCACCTAAGGTATTAACAAATATCAAAATTCTTTTTAACTTCATACTTCACCCCTATGGGAGTCAATTTTGATTATCTCTCCTCGATGGTACCACCCCATTTCCAGCAAGTCATCAACACTCACTTCATCAGCAAATGGAATAGACCCAATTACTTCTAAAAGATCATCACCGTCGTATTCCTCTTGCTCGTAGACCCTTCCGTATATCTTTTCCTGAAAGACCCAACGATTGTTTGGCTTTCTCTTGATCCATAATTTCTCCAAGGACTGACATAGGGGCGGCCCAGAATAATACTGCCCGAGATAGAAAACTCTACGTCTGGGGAAAACACGTTTGGATTTTTTGGGAAATGTTGTGTGTATCACATTACTCATATGTGCCTCCGCTTTAGTGCTTTAAGCTTGATGCCAAGGCGCACAAGTTGGTTATTAAATGCCTTGCCCTTTAGTACCTTTAAGTTCCGCTTAAAGCAACCCTCTCAGCGCCTATGTTAGCTCCATACAAGCGTGATAGCCTTTGGTTCACCACACGATGATGCAGACGTTTAAAAGGCTGTACGAGCCTCTGTGTGAGCCTCCAATGGGACCCTCCAGAAAGCTAGGACAGGCATCGGTTTGGGGTGGTTTGGGCTGCGACCTACAAGGTAAAGAAATAGTTTGCGTGCTGAGGCCGCTATTGTGCGCGCTCAGGGTTTCATAGGCTGGCTTTGGGGTTATGTTGGCTGTGAGGGGTGTCAATTGCTGGGCGCATAGGTTCAGGCTGCGCTAGCAATCTGATGCGAGTTCTCATTCGTCTGACAGGATCATATCAATTGCAAAACCTTTCAGTTTTGGTCATCGTCGTCGTTATGGATTTCTTGAATGTCAGCCACAGCAACTTTTTGGTTGGAATGTCTTGCGTTGTCGCGATGGTCTCTGCCTTTACAGCGCTTTCGTTGACGCGCGATCTGGCGGACAGAGTGATGCTTCACAAAAAAGTGTCTATCGCCTTGGCATCGGTGGTCTTGGGCGGTGGTATCTGGGCCATGCATTTTGTGGCCATGCTGGGCTTACAATTGCCGATCTTGTTTTATTATGATGCCGCAATCACATTGGTCTCGGCTTTGTCCGCTATTTTATTGGTCGGCGCAGCGTTGATCCTTTTGCACTTTTTCCAACGGACGCCGCTCATCATCTCGCTGGCCGGGAGCGTTGTGGGTGTGGGCGTTCTTGTCATGCACTACATCGGCATGGCTGCTCTTGAGCTTTGTCGCGCAGTCTACACTGCAACCGGTGTCTTCTTGTCATCCCTAGTCGCCATTGCGCTTTGCATTTTGGCATTCTGGATTGCCTACGGTCGACGCACAAACCGCAATATCATTTGGGGGACAATCTGTTTCGCAGGGGCCGTATGCTCGGTTCATTTCCTTGCGATGGCGGGTACTAACTTTGCACCAGAACCCGCCATGCCAGAATTTGGTCCCTCCATGAGCAACGAGACACTGGCCCTTGGCGTTATCTTCTTCAGCTTTGTAATTTTCGGGGCCTGTTTGTGGGTGAGCGTGACCTACTTGGTCGTAGCCACAGACAAAACGGCGACAAGTGAGCAAAACAATCTGCAGACCGCTCCTGTAAAGGCGCAGGTCCTACACATCCCATGCGAGCGGGATGGCGGTAAAGTCTTTGTCCTATCTTGGGACATACGTTTTGTGCGTGCAGATGGCCATTACACCCAAGTCTACACAGCCGACGAAAGGTTGTTCTGCGCTTGGCCCATCACCGAAGCCTCCAAACGTCTATTTCCTGCGGGGTTCTTGCAAACGCATCGCAGCTATTTGGTGAATCCGCATCACGTGGCACGGTTCGAAAGAACGAAGGACGCGGGGCGATGCCTTTTCGAGAGTGACGGTCTGCCCCCAGCGCCAGTGAGCCGAACAAAGTTAAAGGTCATCGGCGAAGCGCTTGCGTCAACTTGCGGCGTAGTTCATGAATAAAAGCGCGCAGTTCGTGCAATAACTCCGTGTTTCATTCATTTTTGCGTGTGTACATTTGCTGCGGTCTACAGGCTTTCATCAGATTTAAAACGTTCGCCTCGTGGAGAAAACGCTCATGATTCCAGCCGCATTTGAATATTACCGACCTAAGGATATGGACAAAGTCCTATCTATTCTCGAGGAGCATGGCGATGATGCGCGTGTCATGGCGGGTGGGCACAGCCTGATACCTATGATGAAACTGCGCATGGCTGACGTTCCGCATCTGATCGACCTTCAAGATGTTGGAGGCATGTCAGAGATCGAGATTGGCGCAGACACCATCAAGATCGGTGCGCTTGTCACGCAATCGGACATTATTGATCATGCAGCCCTTGCAGATGTGGCACCAATCCTGCGCGAAGCTGCGTTGCAGATCGCTGATCCGCAGGTCCGTTATATGGGCACTTTGGGTGGCAATATTGCAAACGGCGATCCAGGCAACGACATGCCAGGTTTGATGCAATGTCTTGATGCCAGTTTTACCGTCGTCGGACAGAACGGTGAACGCGTCATCCCCGCTCGCGAGTTCTACGAAGCGGCCTACGTGACCGCACGCGAAGATGGCGAGGTTTTGACCGCAGTCACAATCCCACGTCCCAAGGGCGGCTACGCATATGAAAAGCAGAAGCGCAAGATCGGTGACTATGCGACGGCCGCTGCTTCAGTTCAGATCGTGAATGACGATGGAAAATGCGTAAGCGCCGCGATCGCGATGACGAACCTGAGCGACACGCCCGTCTTTTCAAAAACCGCAGGTGATGCACTTGTCGGGACATCAGTGGATGACGCCGCATTAAAGGCTGCCGTGGCCGCCATGCTTGGCGATATCGACCCGACCGAAGATAACCGCGGGCCTGTCGCGTTCAAAAACCACGTCGCTGGCGTCATCCTGCGCCGCGCGATCGCACGCGCCTGGTCGCGGGCGTAAGGAGAAAATCATGTCAAAGAAAAAACACGTCACCCTGAACGTAAACGGCAAGACAGAGGAATTTCTGGCTGAGCCACGCGAGTTGCTGATCTACACACTACGTGAGCGTCTGAATATCACAGGGCCGCATATCGGTTGTGAAACGTCCCATTGCGGCGCTTGCACCGTTACGATCAATGGCAAATCTGTCAAATCCTGCACCATGTTTGCAGTGCAAGCCGAAGGCGCTGAGATCACAACCATCGAAGGCATCGGTGGGCCGGATAATTTGCATCCGCTGCAAGAGGCTTTCAAGGAGCATCACGGGCTTCAGTGCGGCTATTGCACGCCTGGTATGATCACGCGGGCCACTAAGCTGCTTGAGGAGATTCCAAACCCAACCGAAGCGGAAATCCGCTTTGGCATGGCTGGCAATCTTTGCCGGTGCACAGGCTACCAGAACATTGTGAAATCCATTCAGGCGGCTGCGGCCCAGATGAGTGCAGCCAAGGAGGCCGCAGAATGAAAGACGAAATCACACGCGAAGAACGGGTCGATAACCTCAAAGGCATGGGCTGCTCGCGAAAGCGGGTAGAGGATGCCCGGTTTACGCAAGGCAAAGGCAACTACGTCGATGATATCAAACTGGACGGCATGCTGTTTGGCGACTTTGTCCGCTCGCCCTATGCGCACGCGCGGGTGAAAAGCATCAACAAGGATACGGCACTTAAGGTGCCCGGCGTTCTGGCGGTGCTGACAGCCGACGACCTGCGGCCGCTGGGCCTGCACTGGATGCCGACGCTGGCCGGTGACAAGCAGATGGTTTTGGCCGATGGCAAGGTGTTGTTTCAAGGGCAAGAGGTTGCTTTTGTTGTGGCCGAAGACCGCTACGCTGCTGCTGATGGCATTGAAGCCGTCGAAGTAGAGTATGAAGAACTGCCGGTACTTGTGAATCCGTTTGAGGCACTGAAATCTGATGTGGTCCTTCGCGAGGATCTTGTGGCCGCAGACGGGTCTATCCCCGCCGGCGCGCACGGTCCACGCAAGCATCACAACCATATCTTTACATGGGAAGCTGGTGACAAAGACCCTACTGAAGAAGTCATTGCCAACGCTGAGGTCGTGGCCGAAGAATCAATGTACTACCACCGCACCCATCCGTGTCCGCTTGAAACCTGCGGCTGCGTGGCCTCGATGGACAAGGTTAATGGTAAGCTGACCCTGTGGGGCACTTTTCAGGCACCTCATGCCATTCGCACCGTGGTCAGCCTGATTTCAGGGATCGAAGAACACAACATTCGCGTTGTTTCACCCGACATTGGCGGCGGCTTTGGCAACAAGGTCGGGGCGTATCCGGGCTATGTCTGTTCCGTCGTTGCCTCAATCGTCACGGGTAAACCCGTGAAATGGATTGAAGATCGCATGGACAATTTGATGACCACCGCCTTTGCGCGTGATTATCACATGACCGGTAAGATCAGTGCCACCAAAGAGGGCAAGATCACTGGCCTACAATGTCACGTGACGGCCGATCATGGCGGTTTTGATGCCTGTGCTGATCCCACAAAATTCCCAGCGGGTTTCATGAATATTTGCACCGGATCGTATGACATTCCTACAGCATTTCTTGAAGTCGACGGCGTCTATACAAACAAAGCCCCCGGCGGCGTTAGCTATCGTTGTTCATTCCGAGTGACCGAAGCCGTGTATTTCATCGAGCGCATGATCGAGGTCCTCGCTATCAAGTTGAACATGGACTCGGCTGAACTGCGACGGATCAATTTTATCAAGAAAGAGCAGTTCCCCTACAAAGCGGCTTTGGGCTGGGAATACGACAGCGGCGACTATCACACAGCATGGGACAAGGCGCTCAAGACGGTTGACTACGATGGGTTACGCGCTGAACAGGCGCAGCGAGTCGAAGATTTTAAGGCCGGCAAAACTCGCAAGTTGATGGGTATTGGCCTCAGTTTCTTTACGGAAATTGTTGGTGCTGGTCCGGTTAAAAATTGTGATATCCTTGGCCTCGGTATGTTCGATAGCTGTGAAATCCGTATCCACCCAACAGGTTCGGCGATTGCACGGCTTGGAACCATCAGCCAGGGTCAAGGGCACGCGACCACGTTTGCGCAAATCCTTGCGTCCGAGATTGGTTTGCCCGCGGATAGCATCACCATCGAGGAAGGTGACACCGACACCGCACCTTATGGGCTTGGCACATATGGCTCTCGCTCTACTCCGGTGGCAGGGGCTGCTACGGCCATGGCGGGGCGTAAAATCCGCGCCAAGGCACAGATGATTGCCGCGTATCTGCTAGAGGTTCACGACAACGATGTGGAATTCGACGTAGATCGTTTTGCCGTCAAAGGTGCTCCTGAAAAGTTCAAGACGATGAAGGAAATCGCCTTTGCGGCCTACAATCAGGCTATTCCAGGGTTGGAGCCAGGTCTGGAAGCGGTCAGCTATTACGACCCGCCCAACATGACCTATCCATTCGGGGCGTATGTCTGCGTCATGGACATTGATGTAGATACAGGTGTTCCGGAAATTCGCCGCTTCTATGCGCTGGATGACTGTGGTACGCGGATTAATCCGATGATCATCGAAGGTCAGGTGCACGGTGGTTTGACCGAAGCGCTCGCCGTCGCCCTGGGGCAAGAGATCGCCTACGACGACATGGGTAACGTCAAAACGGGGACCTTGATGGACTTCTTCTTGCCGACCGCATGGGAAGTGCCGAACTATGAAACGGACTTCACAGTCACCCCATCTCCGCACCATCCCATCGGTGCAAAAGGCGTCGGAGAAAGCCCGCACGTGGGAGGCGTTCCATGTTTTTCCAATGCGGTGCAGGATGCGTTCCGCCCGTTTGGGAATACCCACACGAACATGCCCCACGATCACTGGCGGATTTGGCGCACGGCCAATGAACTTGGCCTGCATGATTGATGGAAGCGATAGGGCGGGATCACACCCGCCCTTTGGGGAATTCTGATGACTTGGAAAGATCTGCAAACTGCCCTTGGCGGCGAAGGATACGTGGCTTCTGACGACCTGGCGGTTGCTTTGCAACTCGCCTTGTCATTAGGGCGGCCACTATTGCTCGAAGGGGCTGCCGGTGTTGGTAAAACCGAAATCGCGCGGGCGTTATCGGCGGTCAAAGACACAAAGCTGATCCGTTTGCAGTGCTACGAAGGGCTGGACGCCGCGCAGGCGATCTATGAATGGAACTATCAGCGTCAACTGCTCAGCATTCGTGCAGCTTCTGAGGACGGCGTCACGGGCAAAGCTGTTGAGGATCGCATTTTCTCGCGGGATTTCTTGCTGGAACGACCGCTGCTTGCTGCGATAACGCAAGAGGCGCCACCTGTGTTGTTGATTGATGAGATTGACAGAGCGGATGAAGAATTCGAAGCCTATTTATTGGAAGTGCTGTCTGATTTTCAGATTTCTATCCCAGAATTGGGCACAATCACCGCGACAACGCGGCCTATCGTGATCTTGACGTCGAATGGCACACGCGATCTGTCGGACGCGCTAAGACGGCGTTGTCTTTATACCTACGTTGCATATCCTGAACGTGCGACTGAACTGGCAATATTGAAAGCGCGCTGTCCAGAGGTGGACGTGCGGCTAGGGGAACAGATTGTGGGATTTGTCCAGAAACTGCGCGGAGAAGACCTCGAAAAGACTCCCGGTATCGCAGAAATGCTGGACTTTGCCGCGGCTCTGATGGGGTTGGGTATTGCCGATTTGACCGCTGACCCAGCCGTTCTACAATCGACGCTGACTACTTTGCTAAAGACCCAGAGCGATAAAGCCCAGATAACGCCCGAGGTCGCAGGGCGTATCGCAGGCAAAGCGGCATGAGCCGTGTTACGAAATTTGCGGCCCGCGATCCTAGCCCATCTGCGCGCATCGTGGGCTTCATTGCGCACCTTCGCGAAAACGGTCTGCGGTTGGGCGTTGCTGAGGCAGACTTGGCCATGTCTGCACTTGTCGAGATTGACGCCATACAACCTGGCGACAGCCGCCGGGCTTTGCGCGCCGTATGCACAGGGTGCAAGGAAGAGGCCGAGCGGTTTGACGATCTGTTCGACAGTTACTGGATGGACATGGGTCGAGTTCGGCAAAAAGTTACTCCGTCGTTGAGCAATGCCGTAAACGACGGCGTCCATTCATCGAGTGACGCCACGGGCGAACACACGGGAAGTACCGGATCGGCGACTGCGCCAGATGGTCAGGAAGGTGCTGCTGACAGCGATGGGACTGGTAAACTGATCGCCTCGGAGAATCGCAACCTGAACCGTAGTGATCTACGTGATTTGGTGCGGCCCGAAGAAATTTCCGAGGCAGAGGATGTCGCCCGCCAGATCGGGGCTGCGTTGCGCGACAAACGCTCTCGTCGCCGCGTTGCTGCGCGCAAAGGCGATAGGTTGCATTTTCGCAAAACTATTCGCAGTAGCCTTGCCACGGGTGGTGAACCCCTGCGCCTTTTGCGCAAGCGTCGCCCCGATCGCACGCGCAAGATTGTGGCCTTGTGCGACGTGTCAGGGTCTATGTCCTTATATGCCCGAGTATTTCTAGCCTTTTTGGCCGGGCTGATGCGGGCGGATACGGCGGCTGATGCCTATCTTTTTCACACGCGGCTTGTGCGAATTACCGAGGCACTGCGCGACAAAGATGCAATGCGTGCCATTGGACGCCTGTCATTGATGGCCGATGGATTCGGGGGGGGGTCAAAGATTGGGCAGTCTCTGATGCGCTTTGCGGACACTTACGCCAAACGGTTCGTCGATGGGCGCAGTGTCGTTCTGATCCTGTCGGACGGATATGACACAGAACCGCCAGCCATGATCGCTGCCGCGTTGGAAAAACTGCGAAAACGTGGCTGCAAAGTAATCTGGCTGAACCCTTTAAAAGGTTGGGCGGATTATGCGCCCATAGCAGAGGGAATGGCCGCCGCGCTTCCGTATCTGGACACCTTTAAAGCCGCAAACACACTCGCTGATCTGGCAGCGCTTGAACATGATCTGGTTTCCCTTTGACACAAGCCGAAATCTTCTCAACTGATTTGTCCATGGCCGCGCAGCAATTACGCGACAAGGATGAACCTTTTGCCTTTGCGACTATTGTGCGCACGGCCGGATCAACTGCGGCCAAACCGGGAGCGAAGGCGCTGCTCAGCGCGGATGGAACGATCTTGCAAGGCTGGCTCGGTGGTGGCTGCACCCGTGGTGCCGTAAAGCGGGCAACCCTTCAGGCCCTGCGTGACGGCAAACCGCAACTTGTGTCAGTCGCGCCCGAAGACCTTTTGGCTAAAAAGGGTATCGCCGCTGGCGACACTATCGACGGTACGCGGTTTGCCCGCAATGGCTGCCCTTCTCGCGGGACAGTCGACATATTCATCGAACCTTGTTTGCCCGCACCGCAGCTTGTGGTTTTAGGTGCGTCACCCGTCGCACAAGCACTCAGTTCCTTTGCGCCGCAATTTCATTGGTCGGTCGCCGCAACCTTGGCGCAGAAGAAGCCACATCAACAGCAATTTGTTGTCGTTGCCACCCAAGGACAGGGCGACCTTGATGCACTGAAATCTGCACTGAGCGAAAAAAAAGATCATGTGGCGTTTGTTGGAAGTCGCCGCAAATACGCTGTACTTGCTGAAAAGCTTGTGGCAGCGGGGATTGATCGCTCACTCATTGAAAGCGTTCAAGCGCCCGCAGGTCTGAATTTAGGTGCCGTAACACCCGAGGAGATCGCTTTGTCGATACTTGCACAGTTCGTTCAGATCAGGCGTATGGCGGTGAAACCAAGCCATGCGTGATGTGATCGCGATCATACTGGCCGGCGGTCTTTCACAACGTATGGGAGCGCGGAACAAGCTGCTTTTGCCAGTGAATGGTGTGCCCATGGTTCGCCACATGGTGCAAAACTATGCTGCGGTCGCGACTTGTGTCATCGTGGTGACAGGGCATGAGGCCGGCGAAATAGAGGCCGCGCTTGCTGGCACGAATGTCGTGTTCGTGTTCAATCCGGGTTTCGCCGAAGGGCAGCAAACCTCTGTCGTTTGCGGGTTGCGGGCAGCTGGCGCGGATGGTGTGGTGCTGATGGGGCTTGGCGATCAGCCGCAACTCACGGCAGATGACTTGCGCGCTTTGCTTGACGCACATCAGGTTGCCGATCCGGCGCGCATTTCGATCCCGACGGCAGATGGACGAAGAGGCAACCCGATTGTGATTCCTGCAGAATTGCGTGCGCGCCTCTTGGTCGACGGCAAATCACCCGGTTGCAAAGCATTTACGCGTGCGCATCCCAAATATGTGCAGTTCCACCAGATGAAATCTGCAGGCTTTTATGCCGATGTCGACACGCCCGAAGACTACATCGCCATTGCGGCGGCACAATGAGCGGAAACGTTATGAAAACGCTCAAACGGATCGCTAAACGGTTTCGCCGCAAAATTGCGCTCACCCCCGAACAGGCCGATCTTTTGGCCACAATAAAATTCCCATGCTGCTAAAATAGGACATTCCATGGAACTTTCAGACGAAATCATCATCAACGCGCCTAAGGAAAAGGTCTATGCGGCCTTGAACGACCCAGAGATATTGCAGCAATGCATTCCGGGCTGCGAAGAGCTCATAAAACATTCGGATACAGAACTTGAGGCCAAGGTGGTGCTGAAAATTGGCCCAGTAAAGGCCAAGTTCAGCGGTGATGTCCAACTCGATACTGCAGGCGCACCAGATGCGTTTTCACTCACAGGTCAAGGCAACGGAGGGGCGGCTGGGCACGCGAAAGGCGGGGCCGACGTCACGCTGACTGCGGATGGTCCGAACAAGACGATCTTGCGTTATGAGGCCAAAGCAGCAATTGGCGGTAAGCTCGCGCAATTGGGCAGCAGACTGATCCAAAGTACCGCAAAAAAGCTGGCGGCCAAGTTTTTCAAATCCTTCGCTGATGTTGTCAATGACGACGCCTCAGCCTAACGAAATGGTCTACGCGGAGCACGCGTCTGATATCATTTCAAAGGGAGCGGCGCTCATAGCAGCGTCGCGCCCGTTTGCCTTGATCACATCGTTGGAAATTGAAGGTGGTGCGGCCCGCAACGTCGGCTCACTCGCATTGGTCGATGAAGCTGGGGCAATGACGGGGTATCTGTCCAACGGCTGCATCGACCGTGATATTCAACTTCATGCACAAAAGTCCTTACACACCAAACGCAAGAAATTGATCCGTTACGGTGAAGGCTCTCGATATGCGGATCTGAAACTACCCTGTGGTGGCGCCCTTACTGTGTTGATTGACCCAAATCCAGACACTGACGCGATTTGCGCCGCAGCGGCGTGTTTTGCAAAACGACAGCCCGTGCGCTTGACCTTTCACAGCCCGGACGATTCCGGCGAAGGTTTATCGCGGACATTTGCCTATGATCCGCGACACCGTCTTGTTCTGGCGGGGCGCGGTGCGATCTTTCGATCGATGGCCCAGATTGGCAACGCAACAGGCTATGAGGTGCATCTTCTTTCGCCAGACGCTGCAGACCTTTCGGCTGTTGGGCATTTGTCAGCATCGCCGCCGCTATATTTGACGACCCCAAACAGAGAGTACGTCTTTGACATACTCGATGCCCATTCCGTTTTTCTCACGCTCTTTCATGATCACGACTGGGAGCCGCATTTGCTCCGTTCAGCTTTGACCAAGCCCGTGCGTTTCATTGGCTGCCTTGGAAGCCATCGCACCCATGATATGCGGTGCGAAACATTGCGACATATGGGCGTTTCAGATATTTCACTTGCGCGTTTGCGCGGCCCAATAGGCTTGGTGCCATCCCTGCGCGATGCATCGTCCATTGCTGTATCCGCGCTGGCAGAAATCGTAGCGACATTTCAAAACGCCGATGTGTGACTTTCTAAACTGCCGTCAGAGCCAAGTTGATATTCCACTTAAGCAAAATGAGGCACTTTCAGATTAAACTTGGTTGAAGTGGGCGGGCGGGTACTGTCAGATTAAACTCGGTTGAAGCGAGCAGGGTGTATTTGTAGAATCCGCAAATGACAAAACACTCCCCATTCAGGTCCTTTAAAACGAGCCCTGAGACCATCCGCCTGGCTGTGATGCTTTATGTTCGTTTTCCGCTCTCACTCCGTAATGTTGAAGATCTTCTGCACGAACGAGGCATTGAGATCAGCCATGAAACGGTTCGGTTTTGGTGGAACAGATTTGGTCCGATGTTTGCTGCTGAGATAC